>Ga0136560_1000503_pt1 | contig 19679 bp, 26 predicted proteins | sample AntRauMeHopE1497_FD_104925 | JGI IMG/M metagenome (GOLD analysis project Ga0136560, IMG submission 104925) | Saline lake microbial communities from Rauer Islands, Antarctica - Metagenome Hop E1 #497 | ecosystem: Environmental > Aquatic > Non-marine Saline and Alkaline > Saline | place... | reverse complement strand
TTCTGAGCTCGACCCCCCACGCATGGCATGCTATTGCGCTGCAGCCACGGCCGCCGCCCCAAGCGCCTTCCGCAGCCGGTCTTGTCGATACTGCACCATGTCGTCGCGGACACCGGATCCGAACGCGCGAGACTCTACATTAGCTGCCGCGGTCGGTACATGATTCCCGGAAGTTTGTCCCACCTGCATCCGTGGGCTATCTCCTTCATTAACTGTCGGTTTCACAATGCCCGCTGCAGCCCGTACAACGGCTGCTGGCAGATCGCACAGCAGGTGATAGCAATGAGAGAGGGCATCCAGGGCTTCAGCGAGTGCGTCCACGAGTACTGCCGCGAGGCCGGACCGCAGTAATGCCCGCCGTCCTTGTGGACATCCACAGGCGAGCGCGATGGTCCGAAGCGACGCGAGTAGAGCTCGTGCCCGACTGAGACGGAGCAGCAGCGATGCATGCGCGTCTGCTACAGCTGCAGGCTACTTCGACGGCTCCGCTCGATCTCCTCGGCCAGGTCCTGACCGACAACCTGAGACACGGTGGGAGACCCGGCCGGCTAGTGCGGATGCGCTTGTACTTCTGCTAGCAGCGATTACATTGTGAGCAACCCCATGTCCGCTACGTCGATGATTCGTGTCAGTTGCCGAGAGTATGTTTGAAGGAGCGAGGACTCCTCTTGGCAGCAAGGTGGCTGCCAGAGCCGTCGCCAGAGCTAGAACTCCAGAGCCGCACACATTGTCTACAATACCAGGCGGTGCTCGCTGATGAGCATGCAGCATCCTCCCACCGAACGGGCGGGCATCCACTGCAGCGGAGGCCTCTACCACAAGGCCACCTAACTCGGCGTCTCCTCCGGCAGAAATTGCCGCCGCTCCCCCACCTGCAAGCCTGGAGCATACTGCGTGGCAACTGCTGCTGAGACCGGATCCGAGTAGCAGCATCAGTGGAGATGCAACTTTCGCATCCAGAACGGTGGGGGCGCCGCATGCAGATGCAGTCGCAACCTCGAGGCGATGCCGGTCCCCCTTTCTCCCGTTGGATCTTCTACTGCTACTATTGCTATTGCTGCTGCTTCCTGTCCTCGTGCCAGGGCCACCAGGTGCAGGGATAGGACCACCTTTACCTCGAGATGAGACCATTCCTTGGGATACTGACACGCTGCCGGCCGTTCCTGCTCCAGCCTCAGCCGCCGTGACAACAACGCCGCATGCCGCGAGGAGACTTGCCAGCATTCCCGACACAGCTGATTCCCCGAGCCCTGCTACTCCCGCCGTCTCGATCCGGAGCGAATCCGGAGCCACTAGCTCCTGCGGCCATAGGCCACTGGTTCGGGCCATCTGCACAGTCACAACTAGCATGGCGTGCCCGAGCACAGATTGTCCTTGCCTGCGACGGAGGTGAGCGGCCCTAGCGGCAGGAACATCCTGTGCGGCTAGCTGCGTCAATCGTTCCATCCCTTCGCTCAAGGCAGACAGCCGAGTAGCAGTCCGACGCGCTCGGGCAAGCAGCCGCATGGAGCGAGTCAGTGCGGCATCAGCAGCCACGGAGCCCCCGGTACCAGCTCCTTTAGTAGCACTTGGACTCCTGATAGTATCTGTAGCCATAGTCTGCCCATCTGATGGGCTTCTTCTGCCAGCTGCACCAAGCCCATCAGCCTTGGGTGTTGCAGTACTTGCAGTGGGATTGGGCTTGGTCTTGCTTGGCCCGTCCGGATCGATCCAGGCCGCGCATGGAGGAAACATGCCCTAGTACTGCAACGAAACGATGCTCTGAGAGCGGGATGGGCCGGTCTCGGCAGAAGCGGGACCCCGAGTCGATTGGCTATCAGCACCTGGTGAAAATGATGACGATGCCGCAGGCTCAGGCGAAGGCGAGTAACCGGCTGCCGTACGGAGCGGTTGAACCCGCTCTGGCAGGGAACATGTGGTGCCGGGATCACGGCTGTCTCCAGATTTACGGTAGGCCCCAAATAGGGGGAAATCACTGACTTGTGCCCCTTGCAGCCCAGGCCCTGCCGTCGAAGATACTCCTCCTCCAACTCCTAACTCACCTCTAGGCACTGCTGCACCTCCAGACACACCCGCCAGTCCGAGCCCTGACATGTCCGTTGCGTCCACTCCAAAAGCAACGGCAATCGTCCGAAGTGCATCGGCAATAACCCCCCTGGCATCCGCTCGCACAAGTCGCAGCGCAGGCACATGCAATCGCAGGCGGGATGCGGAGCTGACGGAGCCTCCACTGGCCCCAGGTGAGGGACTACGTACATGGCCAACATGAAAACTTCCTATCCCGATACTACGGCGGGCCGCATCAGCCACAGCTGTAGCTGCAAACGCAGCGATATCTCTACGGGCAGCCTACCGTCGTTTTCGCCGACGTTCTCTCTCTTCCCTCGTCACCCGAAGTACAGGCAGGAATGATGTGCGATCCGAACGGTGACGGTCCCGGTTCTGTGCCCTCCTCCTGTCGAGAGCAGCACCCGACATGGATCGCTGGGGACGGCCCCCGCTGCGGATGGACGAGGCTGAGGACGAGAGTCCTCTCGAAGCACCCGGCAGGCGCAGTGAGCCCGAGTGTGTCCTCCTGTGAGATAGACCAGGCGCCCAAGGCCTGCCGTCCTAGTGCTGGATGTCCCGTTCTCGTGCCTACAGGGAAGGAGTGGATGCGACTGACTGCGGACTCAGAGGGGGCACCATATCACGGTCCCGTGCTCCGATACCTGAACCGCTCCGTCTACGACCCCGACCAAGGGGCCCAGCACTACGCGGAGACACGGGGCCGTCTAAATCATCAACGGGACGTGCATGTCCTGGTGCTAGCGGAGACCTGGAATCTTGTTTCACCCCTGAAGCACCTGGAACGGAAGGATCAGGGTCTTGGACACCAGCCGCTTTCTCGACATACGCCCTGAATTCTCGTAGCGTTGCAGCCCCTGCAGCTGCAGCAGCATCCTCAGCAAACGTGCCCCCGCTGACCACCCTAGAGCCTTTCGGCTTACGCTTAGTTTTGCCTTTTCTACCACCATGACGCTTGTATGCCCCAACATGGTCAGCGTGATCAGATTGTTCCATGAAATGCCCAGTGCCGTCCAGAGCTGCATCATCTGACCGATTCACTATCTCACGGCGAGCCATCATCCCCACATGCTCTGACCCAGTGCTCGCGTACTGCCTCTTAGGCCCTAGTAGGTCTAGATCCCGGAGATCAATCGCATCTGTGATCCCAAACTGCTATCGTCGCTGAACTCGGGGCAAGATCCAGTTGGAATCTTCTCCTCCACTGAGGTTACTGAGTGGGGGAGACACCAGCGCGCCTTGATCCGTCCCAAGACCGTCACTGAGGAACGCACCCCCCCCCATAAGGGCAGGATGATCAGGTTGAAGAACTCCTTTCCGGCTGTAGACTTTTTCATCTTTATGAATGCCTACGGATCCGAGAGCACCTACTGAGGTGCCTTCTCCTCGCGACACACCATCACCAAGTAGTGGCTTGGCAACACTTCCTCTATGTTTGTCTTTGGACCCCACCCGATCCGACATATCAGCCCTGTCATCCATGGGTGGCAGACCGGGAGACTGGACCATCCGATGAACATGCTGGGGATCACCGCTGCCAGCACCATCGACAAGCCCCCCCCCGGAGCCATCTCTTGCTAGTGTACCTAGCAAGCCACCGGCAGATGAATCGCTCGGTCCTGCGGAGAGCAAGCCACCGATTGAGGAGTGGGATGGAGCGAATCCTCCGGTTTCACCAGTGGTTTTGCTGCCGGGGGCATCAATATCGTCGGTACCATCGCCAGGAAATAGATGCAGAACCCCTCCGCTCGAGGTGCGCCGACGGATCGAAGATGCGACGCTGTCCGCACTGCGAGCACCGACAGACCTAGTAGCACTGTTCCGCGCAGCCAGGAAGCTACCGATTGTCATTCGAGGCGGGGTCCTTGCAGATGCGTCATCTCCAGCTTCCACGCGAGGACGCCGCCAAGTCACGCTCGTTGCCTTCGCTCTCACCTCCTCCAGCGCCGCCTCTCGCCTGCGGTCGCTGTCTTCTAGTTTCCTGGAAATCTCAATTCGTTTCGCTTCGTTCTGCACCTGTAGAATGAAACCTACCTCATGTACTTTCTGGTTCTCTGTTTCTGCCTTCCGCCGCACCTGATCGATGTGCGCCTGGTGCCTGCCCGCAGCACTCTGCAGCCTCTGGGTCATCGCCTAACCCTGTGCCTGCACCCTGGCTTCTCGTCGGATACGCGCTCGCTGAGCCCGGTCTGCTAGTGTCTGTCTTCGACTCTCCCGCTCCTGTAGCTTTCGCTCGCGATTCCGTGCTGCCTGACTGAGTCGCTCTTCCATAGCTGCTTCTCGCTCCTTGGGAGTGAGTCGTTGTGACCGAGTGGGACTGCTGAGTTTGGCATGCAGCTTCTACCCGTCTACCACAACCACAGGCACTTGAGCACTGTTGATTGCACCCGCTCGAGTCCTTTGTTGAAGCACAGTCTACTTAACTCTGCCTCTGCCTCTGCCTCTGCCTTTGCCTCTTGCCGGATGCACGGCTGTACCTGATGCAACTGAGCGTTTCATATTCGCAGCTCTGCCTTTCGCCTGCTTTGCTGACCCATCTGTATGCATCTGCTTTCGACTTAAAGCAGCGGCCTGTGCCTGCTCCTGCTCCTCGTGAAATATTGATCTCCAGCTCTTCCCACCGGCTTCGGCCCCGCTGTCATGGCGGTTCGCGTCCGGAGGCTTGACCGGGGTCCTCACCACGTCTCGAGTCCCTTCAACTAGATGCAAAGGTGCATCAAGAGTGGCCACATCAGATAATGCCCTAGGGTTAGGCTCAGGGTTGTCACCAGGATCGCGATGCCTCTCGGTATATTTTGCTTCCGATATCCTCGAGCACTACTCAGCAGGTTCAAGACCCTCGATGCTTGATCCTCGGTACCTGGGTTTCGCTTTGCTTTGGTCCAATTCTATGCGTTTCAAAACCCTTTTACATGGCTAAGCAGTATTTATCGTGCGGTCCTATTCCACTCCGGGAGCAGCGGGATCTGCAAGGTCGGCATTTCGTTCTGGCGACCGAGACACAGACCCAACACTTGAGGTGGAGCAATGCTCAGCTGACCGAGGAGTGCTGCAGCCATCCATCTAGACTTCACGCCGCCTCTGCGCTTCGAGTGCTATCCGGCGCTGTTCAGACCGAAAATGAGTCACAGCAACGGCTCGCGCTGCTTCCAGCATACAACCATCCCAGCTGTGTCGACGGGCGAGGCCCTCTATCTCCTCCTCTGAATCTGCAAGCGAGTAGCCACCTTCGCTGCCATCCTCGTCCCCGCCCCCGTCTCCGTCTCCGTCTCGTACTCCACCCACATGACTAATCCCGTTCACCTATACATCCTTTATTCCCGATTCCCTCTATCGGCGTGCCCTGTTCCTACTCCAATTCCTACTCCCGTCACCCCATATGTCTGCGGCCCTCACGCGCGAGTATACACCGCGACCTGGCTGGAAACCCGCTCTCTTCCTCGCCTCCTGTGATAAAAGAGGACTCAGTAGAGCTAGCGATGTGTGCGCACTCCACGCACTCCGGATTGAACCGTCGTCCCAACCAGATGCAGATCCACGCCCGGGACTCGTGTCCAAATTGCTACGGTGGGCTGACCTGCCCGGAGACGTGCGAGCGCTAGACTGTCGTGGACTTAGTACGTGGGATTCAGTTGATTCTGCATCTGCCTCAGTCCTGGTCCCGACCTTGACCCCATTACGTGGCAGTGGGAGCGATGGGGGGACGATTTGCACCGCCACCGCTGGCAAGTGCGAGTGTGAAAGTTCGCCCAATTCAGTCGGGGTTCTACCTTGCAGCTCTCGCATGCCAGCTGACAGTGCCCAGCCAGTCATACGAGTGCTCGCTGCCACTGGCAAGGAAGGCGCTACTCGCTCCGATGAATGCCATGCCCCTTCTCGATGTCCTTCTGTCTCCGGGCTAACCCCGACGGTGGCTGTTGCTCCGTCTGTCAACTAACCCTTGCGGTTTCGGCACGGCAATTCATCGTCAACACTACCAGCTAGGCTAGTGCCACTGCTTCCTAAGAGTCTTTCAGATGGGGACCCTGGGTGCGTGCCCGAGTGGTCGGACCGAAGTAACCGCTCCAGTTTTGCCGCGTGTTGCGCCGAACTGCGCGCTCTAGCAGGTGACCTACGGACTTCCCATGCAACAGAACGACGACCTTGTGGCGACGCAGGCGACGATGATTGCTCGTTCGTAGCTTTCCCTGGCGATGAACGTGGAGTTAAACGCCCTCCTTCGCTCGGGTCAGCTACCGATGTTCGAACCAAACGTTCGCGAAGTTGGACGAAGTCAGACTTAGCCGCATCGAGTTGCTCGACTGCTCGAAAAACAAGTGCTTCGTCGCTTTCGAACTCGCAAAGGGTGTAAAGCTCTTCTATCGCACTGCATAGGATAAATTTATCGCAACATAGTCGGGGCTTGGATAGACGTACATTCGGATGTAATATTGCACGGGCGCTTACAACATGATTTGGGCTAACCGATTGAAATTTTGAGTGGTGGACTTCCACAGCTATTTACGTAACAATTCTGACCTATCCTGATTGCTACTAGCCATGGATATCGAGGAATTGTGCACTAAAAGTATGCTCGATAGTATGTGATTAATTCATTGCACTGTGATGCAAACGGATCCACCGGAGGCGAGGATCCTGCATTCGTATCATCCGGATCATCGTACAACTACCTCATATACTGCCGGCAGTCTAGCAAATAATTATGATTTATTTTTTGGCTTAAATAAGCTTCTATCTTCAAGAGGTATTATGAGTGACGACTTCGATTACTCTAGCATCCGCTTGCAGTTAGAGCGGCTTAAGTCGTAGTACCGAATGTTAGACTCATCCGACTTACTGCTATTCGGGCGGGCTTTGGACGATTAGACTCATGGTGGTGGGATACCAACTGATGGATTATCTGCATCATCGAAACGCACCCCGAAAAAGCCTGGTGGTCGCCGTAGAATGATTGGCAACCGTAGATATCCCGACCCTGGAGGAAAGCGAAGAGCTCGCAGTAGAAAGCCAGCACATAACATTCTTTCTGATGCTTCTGCATAGCTGTCGATAGGTCTTTCGACTGCACTGAAACGAGCGAACGCTGGAACCTCTTCAATGTCTGAAGTTGCATTACGGAAAGCAGGAACCAAGCACGGAGAGCGGGTTGAGACTTTACACGAGACAGCAGTTGAGCTATCTACTAAACCATCTCCGCCCGAGCGTTTAAACCATAAAAATCGCCGTTTTAACAATCGTTCCCCCGTTGTGTCGCCAGCGGATGCCGTGCTTCGTTCCATGGCGAGCGCCGGACAGGTAGGCCTGTGGAGAGACTCCGACAGCTCCACTGCAGTAAACGGGTCCGAATCTGGATCAAGCCTGAGGCACGCATCACCTCCCTTTGGAGCCAGCAGTGGGTATCATCAAGGTCAGAGAACAAGAGGCATGACCAGGCCCGGGGAGCGTCCTGTATGGAAGCAGACAGGGACAGGGACAGGTGACTCTGCCGCTGCTGCTGCAGCTGGCAATCGGGCCATGCACCTGGCAGTGGCACGCCGAGAGCTGGAGAGAACTCTGAGTGTCCCTGGCGTGGCGTTTGCCGGGGCAAGGCGATTAAGGCTCGCACACAAGTTGCGGCAAGCATTACCCGTGCCGTCAAACGCTGGTGCGGGTGAATACGAATACGAAGATAAAGATGATCATGATCATGATCATCGTGGTACCACGGACGGGGTGGTAGTAGGTGGTGCGGGAAGTGGTGGTCGAAGACTGGCAAAGACAAAGAGTAAGACACAGGCATCCGGTCAGATGTCGTGGAGCAAAGCATCGTCAGGCGATGTGGGCACAGCGGATGCAGATCCTGCTCAACGGATTTACCGCCAGGCGCTCTTACTGCGGGATTAGGTCTAGGCTGCAAGTGCATTGCACTACAGCGCACGACTACGCAGGGAAGCAGCTGCTGGTTCTATTCATTAGGACAGTGATGCAGATAGCCAGGATGCACACCGGGGTGACGGAGGCACCATTACTGTCGAAGGCGCAACAGAGAGCCAAAGCCAAAGACAGAGACAGAGATACAGGCGAATGAGTCAGCAGCGGGGAGTCCTGGCAAGCAAAGCGGCAGAAGTTGCAGGCCGTGCGTCTGGGGGTAGTAGATTGGGGGGAGTAGGGTTAGATGAGTTTACTCATGGTAATGGTAGAAAGGGTGGTTCATCTGAAGGTGTGTTTATCTCTAGGGAGACACAGGGGCACAGAGAGGCAATTGTCGACGCCTTGCTAGGGGCTGCGTGGGCGGGGTCTGCATCGGGTGGGCAGCGCCGACAACACGGGCGCAGTCCCGGTGGGGCCAGATCAGGGCCAAGTCTGGGCTCCGCCTCTATGCCGGCACTAGAGAAAGTATACATAGACGGATACGACCCGATGCTGGATCCTGCCGTGAGGCAATCCCTGGATCGAGTGATTCGAGCTTCTCGACCAAGTACGTCCTACGGAAGGCAGTCGGTCGCGGGGGGTGCTAGCAAATCGTCCAGTCAGTAGAGGCCTTCTATCGCTATCGGTAGCTGGAGCAGAACCAGAGCCAAACCGGTGATTACCCCACTTACTGCCAGCCTCCCAAGACTACCCAGTATTGATGGTGGTAATCCGGCACAGGACTATCGAGGCATCTTCCCTGCTGATCTGATGGAGAGAGAGGATTTCCGCCGGATGGTGGTTGCGCCTAGAAGCGGGGATCCAGAGTCGACAGCTGGCAATGGCAAACCATCGGTACCGACGGGGGATGCTTTCATGCGCGAGCTGCGGGAAGCATGTCAGCGCGAGCCAGACGAACGCACCAAACGTGATGCACTGGTCATTACCCGGACACTTCGACGGCTGCCCTTTACCCTTGAGCTGGAGGCGCACTATTTGGAGGATCTGGCGGGCTGTGTGGGACACCTGGGAGCGGTACAGAATGACTTAATTTGCGTGCAGGGCGAGGAGGGAGATGCGTTCTATGCCATCTTGCAAGGGCGTTTGGAGGTAGAGGTGAGGGCAATGGGTATCGTAGGAGTGCTGGGACCGGGTGAAACCTTCGGCGAGCTCGCCTTGTTGCAAACTGGCACTCGAAATGCAACAATTCGTGTCAAGAGCGCCAAAGCAGAGCTTATGGTAATTCATAGAGCGGATTTCCAGAGAATTCTCCGTGGAGCTGAATCACAGCGCCTCATGTACATTGTGGAGTTTCTCGGCAAACTGCCACTACTGTCTGGATGGTAGATGTTGCGGCTCAAGCAACTTGGAGGAGTTATGACAAGGCATTTGGTCCGAGCCGGGGAAACGATTTCAAAGCAGGGAGAGCCGGTGAATCACGTGGTAATCTTGGTGGCAGGGAGCGCCATGCTGCATCACAGGGCTGAGGTGGAGGGTGAGAACCGATGGCCTGCCCAATCCGTCCGTGGTCATGATGGCAAGATGCATCGCCCGGAGCAGCGACAGACGCTTCCCGATCTCAAGGACGTGGCTAGAGCTGGAGGGTGGAAACTGAATGGCCAGCCTACGAGGACAGAACGGATCGGGGGGAGAGGACCTCGAGCTCTGCCGATGGAGCGGCGGCGGGCACGCATGGTGGTAGATGCAGTCGCTGGATCGCTCAGGTCAGGGGCGGTCTTTGGCTTGACAGCAGCTCTGGACCGACTGCCCTGTCCATTCACCGTGGTGGCTGCCGAGAGCTGCTGGGTGCTTCGATTACACTCCCACTATTTCACCTCGAATGCTTTTGTGAGCCAAGATGACATCTTCGAGGCATTGCTTACGAGGAGAAGAATGAGACTGGAGGTCGCAGCACTCGAATCGATGGGATTAACGGACCTGGCTGCTTTTGTGTCTGAAAAAACAGGAGCAGACCCATCGTCCGTAAAGCAGCTGTCCAAAGCATCCCCGTTCAGATCCAGACAAGGAGCAACAGGCGCGCATGGTAATGCAGGAGACAGAAGCGGTGGACGAGGAAAATACGGCAGCCGTCGACCCAGGACTACCCCGACCCCGACCCCGACGCCGACGCCGACGCCGACGCCGACACCGACGCCGACGCCGAGCCGAAGTCTTCGTCAGAGCGAGAGTTTCGTGGCACCGGACTCCGTACCGATCGAAGGACAGGGGACAGCTCATGCTGTCCACATCTTCCGCTCCATTGGACAGATCGCTGGCCCACTTGGTAAGCCATCTGCAGGCGGTGTGCAAGGAGTGGGACCGGGAGCGGCGCAGGCAAAGCAGCGGGAGAGTATCCTCGGCTAGCGGCGAGCGGCACTCCGTGGCATGGCCCCTCTGAGCAGTGAAGAGGGGAGTTATCTCCTTCGACGAGTAATGCATTTCTTGCTGGAGGAGGCAGCCAAGCGGAGAGCGAGGGCGAGGGCGAGGTCAGGGTCAGGGTTGCTAGGCCCAGTCGGCGGTGGCTCTGATGGTGTCAGCGATGGAACGGGTAGAAGTGGTTCAGCATCGGTTGGATGGCTAGGACGAGCGGTCGCCGTAAAGCATGACGATCCAGATGACCCCAGCATAGCTCATACCGAGAATGATGAGGGTGACAAGGATAATGAAGATGAAGATAGCGATGATTAGCGCGCCGGCGGTTCCCAGCCCTCGAATTCCTGTGTATCACAGGGTGCATTGCATTCCGGTGCAGGGACTGCAAGCCATGCTGGAGTGGAAAGATTAAGACCCAAGTCTGCAACTATGTCGCGGCAGGAGCGATTCATGGCCGCACAGTTGGAGGCAGACGATGCCGCTGTGGCTATGCGTCGTCGTGTGGTAGAGCTGGAGGCACTGGGTGGTGGCATCCGAGCTAAGGAACTACCTGACAGGAGCCGGGGGGATGTGGACGGGTTCGGGGGGATCATTTCAGGAGCGGTATCGGAAGCCCCGTCATAGGACAGCCAGTGAACACAGCCAGTGGACACCGAGTCCTGCATGGCAGTGGCGGATCGATCGATCCAGATGTACGATACCACTGGCTGTGGAGGGCGCGCGAGCAGATCAGGATGTTCGCTAGATGTTGCCCTGCGAGCCGGCGGATTTTCGTGGCAAACTCGGGCGCTCGGCTAGAGACTCTAGCCTAGATAAAAATTGTAGAATTGTGAGTTGGCTATAATTGCTCGCAACAGCGTTCTGAAGATCCCAGTAATCCTCAGAACCCGTCATTTGGGATGTTGTGAGGATGGTGAGGATCCTCACAACCTCGGTCTGAGCTGGTCCTGGAGAGGTTTACGATCGACCATAAATATCCTTGTGGCTGGAGTCCAATCGAGTAATAGGATAACGTGCACTTACATATGCAAATCAGATTGCGTTCCATGTCTAAAATCTCAAGTGGTTACTTCAAATAAGATACGTTCAACTTTTGCTGGCTGCGCTTCGATATGAAGATTCTTTCGCTATGCATGCTGGCACCTCTCGCACTTGCGGGTCACAGCAAATCACCTCCTCGTGTGAGTTCGGAGTCGTACTTGCGAGGTTTCTATCTGTGTAGATCCGGAAAGCGCGCCATACTCGGCCAAATCCCATATTGCGAATTATAGTTGTGCAGGGTTGGAACAGCTATGATTCTTACAACTGGGTAATCAGCGAAGAAGACTTCCTCTAGAACGCTCAATGGCAATCGGACAACCTGTTGCAGTTCGGGTATGACACTGTTACTGTGGACTACTTGTGGTTTATGCCTTTGGATGCGAACACAACCATAAATGACTAGTACGGAAGGCCGCAGCCAGATCCCAGCCGGTGGTCCTCTTCTGCGGGTGGAAACGGGTTCAAAATGGTGGCAGATAAGGTACACTCAATGGGCCTGCGGTTCGGGATCCATGTCATGCGAGGGATCACTACCTAGGCCAGGGACGCGAACACACAGGTGCTCAACGGCGGCGGGGCTACTACCAAGTCCATCGCTCAGGCAGATGGAACCGCTGCCTGCCCTTGGTATCCATTCAGCGTTGCCGTCAACTCTAGCTCCCCCGGCGCTCAGGCCTATTTCGACAGCCTGGTGCAGCAATGGGCAGATTGGGGAGTCGATTTCGTCAAGAATGACTGCGTGTTTGCAGGTAATTTCGAGGAGGGAGATATTAAGGCTATGGCGGACGCTTTCCGCCGGATCCATCCTGACATGGTATACTCTCTTTCTCCAGGGGGCAGCACAGCAACCCCCGATATGGCACGATCGATCGCCTCAGACGTCGACATGTATCGCATCTGTGGCGATGACTGGGACAAGACCTCGGACCTCTTATCCCATTTCGTCCCTGCAGCCACCTTTGCGTCGGCTGCGATGGCAGGATACCAAGACAGCTTCCCCGACCTGGACATGTTGCCAATAGGTGTCATCGCGGAGCCATGCGGGAATCGAAAGTATTCGCCGAAATGTATCCCGCACAAGCGAACGGATCTGACGCAGGGCCAGCAACGCATGTAGATGACACTGTGGTAGGTCTCAAGATCCCCTTTATTCTTCGGTGGAGTCATGAATGACACGGCCGTCGATTCCTTCACCCTCTCAATGCTTACCAATCGAGAACTCCTAGATCTGAATGCAGACGCAGGCAACAATGCCACATGTGTCACGAACTGCAATGATTATCCCACCGGTGTTGTCGGCTGGCGAGCCATTGCTACGTCAGGGCCGTACTCAGGTGTGAAGTATGTCGCCATTCTGAATGCAGAGACCAGGGATGTGACCACAGCCATCGCACTCGGCTAGTACGGGATCGTCTCACCCACGACGGGTTGCTCTGCGAGAGAGGTATGGTCTGGCAAGGCGCTGCCTCGGACGGATGGAGCTCATTACGGCATCTCCGTGCCGGCACAGGATGCAGTCGTCGTGGCATTCGCGTGCTAATACGAAATGCCGGTGGTGGAGCAAGTGCTCGCATGGAGAGTAATTCGCCCTACCGAGATGGCAATCTTGGGATATTTTGAGATTGGTCGTAATTCCTTTCGAGGCATTTAAGTTCAAAACAGCAAAATCTCTGTGCGGCTTCAAATTCTTCCACAATCTTTCCTCCAACATACCCACACATATGTAAGATCCGGGGTCCTCAAGGGGCGCCCAAGTGGAGTGCAGCGGCCTCATGTGCCGCTCCTCCGCCACTTTTATCAACGTAGAAGGACGGCAGCCTCTCACCAAAGAATACCTTTGACGTGTTGCCCATGGCCTCTATGTGACGCAGCTGGAGATAGGATGGAGTGAGCAGTGCTTGGTTCGCTTTTGCGAGGAGTTCTAGACGATAGGCCTCAGACTCAGACTATGCTTTGGCTCTTGATAGCAAAATTGTGTCATCAATCCTTGATACGTTACGCAGCGCCTCTCGCTCCATGATTCGTCGCTGATTTTGGATGCTCGATATATCGCTCTCCTTCTCAGCATGGATCTTGGCAACTAATCGGTCTGTTTGGGCCTCAATCTCCATGACACGCGCTTTTTGCTGGGCAACCAGTACCTATGCTTTCTGTACTTCCATTTCGAGGAAATCACGCTCAATTGCTTTAGGCAGGCGAGGCTTCGTAACTCGAACTGCGATAATTTTGAGACCACCTGATGCGTATTTGTCCGCTTCCAGCTAGAGACGATCGCGGAGAAGCTCATCTAGTTCGTCAAATCTCTCGATCAGAACTTCACGAAGGCTTGTTCGCGAGCAGAACTGATTGATCTCGCTATGCAGCTTCTGGAATATCAATGGCTGATCGTAGTCAGTGCCAAACTCCCGCACAACTTTTATAACGGAATTCTTGTCCAACTGGTTCACAACTTCAACCCTATCAAAGCTTATGGTTACACCTCCGCTGGTACCGCAAGCAATATTATTTACTTCTGCGATTTCTTGGCGAGAACGCGCGACAAAAACACACAAATTATGTTATTAGCAAGTAGGCGTCGAATGGCGCGTTGACAGGCAAATCTCACCGTCTACCTATTGTGTGATCTATATTTGCTCATGCCTGTCAAGAATAGGAATTTGAACGTGCAAACCTGGCGATGTGGTCGTGTTCAGCAGCAGCCCGGCACGAAAGTACACGCCTCGATGTCCCTCTGTAACCACATGGAGCCCCAGAGAGGCTAGCACTGCGGCTGTAACACCAGCTATACCAAGCAAAATCCCAATCATGAACGCAGCTTGGGATCTTCTCAGAAACAACGAATTGTACTGCACAACGAACGGGCGGATGATCATTAGATCTTCACCGGCAGTACTGCACTGTAGCGCAGCTCGCAGATGCCAAGCACGAACTGGACTAGGTTTATCACACAAAATAGAAGACACGCATATCAAGTATTTAATTGTATTGTTTCGTCAGTCTTCACCAGCTCCAGCACTGCTGGCTTCGCCTCTCAGCATCGCCATTTCTTCATTGTGCAGGGCTAGCTCCTCTCCCGTTTCGACCAGTTGCCTCTCTAGCCCAGCCACGGACAACGCCCCCCCAGCGAGAGCCCTACTTCCCAGTTGCTTCCCCCCAGACACAGCAACGGCGGTTTCCCTTTCAGAGGGAAGCAATCCACTACCACTCCCACCTCCCCTCGATCCTCTGCCTCCGGCACCGGCACCCACACCCGCACCTGCCAGTCCCCCAAGCACGACACCACGTCCAGCCCGAGGTAGCACATTGGCGGACGCGGATGCGCCGAGTCCCGCCCGTCCTCTCATAGGAGAGCGCAAGAATCCCATCGTATCAGAGCGCCGACCACCGGAGACACTCACCCGGGATCGAGACAAGGCATCTCCATTCCTACTTCCGGCTCCGAGTCCTGCACCAGCACCACCAGAGGATCCGGATTGGCCCATACTCAGCTGACTCATTCCACGGCCCATGCCCATGCCCATGCTCTTATTACCAGGCAAGCTGCCGAGGGTGCTACTTCCACCCCCAGCACGCAATGTCGAAACTGACCCTTGGGCTCCACTTCCTGCCTTCTTGCTTTGTCTCGCATGTACATCTCTTGCGAGAGCAGCTAGGGAATCGGATGACCCGTGCTCGTGTAATGAACTCGGATCGTGGATTTCTTTCTGACCTCGACCCTCCCCTTCCACACGCGACCCTAAACCCTCGTCCATCATCGACATAGACCCACCGAATCCAACCCCCATTTCTAGGGCAGAATGAGACCCAAGGCCTCCGATGGAGCCCCCGCCGAACACTAATGCACTACCTTCACCACCTTTGCCCTCACCTGCACCTGCACCTGCACCAGCATGCAATGCACCTGCACTCCCATACGCCTCCTCCGACATGATGGATGGCACAGGTCCAAGTGGAGACATGCTGCGAGGAGGCCGACCTACACCTTGGCCGATGCTTGCCTTTCCATGCCGACCTCTGCCCCCTCTCTCCCCCACTGAAGCGCCACGAGACTCACCCACGCCCCCCCCCACCCCTTTTCGCAATAAGCCCGCCTTCTATCTCACGAGGAAGAGTTCCTCCTCCAGCCTGTGCTTGCCCTGCTACAGGATAGACACCTCCCTTCGCAGGGTATTACACTCAGACAACAGCCTCGAATTGTCCACCATCGCGGCACGTGATTTGCGCTCGGATTCTATCCCCGTCTAGTTCGCCTATCGTGCCAGGGCTCGGGCACCACGTCGCATGTAGTCCCGCTGTCGCTGCAGCTCGCCAATCGTGGCCTTTGCCCGCAATGCCTCGGCCCGACTCTGGTCCTCACTCCTAGTCCTGGTGTCGGACCCTTCCTCATCGTTCGATTGCACCTGCAGCTCGCTGGCTCCAGAAACCCTCTCCTTAGAGACCCCTTTGGACCCAGTGTCGCCTGCACTTGAACCTGCGATGGTTCGCTTAGTCGCTCTCCTCCGACCGGTCTTGTCATCGTCCACGTGCTTCGAGTAGATGTCGCGCAATGCCCCAAATGAGTCCCCGTCCGCCCCGGCCAGTGTGGCGAATTCGATGTCTAGCACGATCTACCGCAGCTTGGCCTCCGACGCGAGCTGCTTCTTCCGTAGACCGGCCACCTCGGCTTTCAGTCCATCCTTTCTCATCTCCATCTTCTTAGCCTCTACCTGCTCGGCCTTCATCTCGTTGAACTTGGTCAACAGCTCGGCATGCATGAGGCCAAGCTTGGTCTGCAGTCCCGCTGCCTTCTTGGCCAGAGGTTCCCGCTCTTCTTTCAACTCATCCAGGTTGTGTTCCAGGATAGACCGGTGATGTTGTAGTGTCTGATTGTCGCTACGCAGGGCCGCATTCTCCTGCCGCAATTGCACCACGGTGTCTTCGGCTGCCTCTCGCTGCCTGTCCTTGGACGCCATTGCCTCCCTCGACTGTCGTATCTGTTCCTATAGCATCAGTATTCGATCGTGAGCTTTTTCTGCGAGTTCTCCGGCTCGATAAAGACTCCGCTCCTTCTCATCGACCTCCTTCTGGTATGAAGCGAGCTCACCGGCTTTGGCAGCTGTGCGTTTCTGCTCCCCTGCCAGGCTGCGCTCGCCGAAAAATCGCTCCTTCCGCAGGGCCTCGTCCGCCTCCTCCTCTGTCTGAGCCAACATGGTCTCGAATTTCTATCGGGCTTGCATGAGCTTCTGCCTATTTTCATCGATCTCTGCCCGAAGCTTCCTCTCCGTACCACTACGCTCCTCCTACAGCCGGTCCATCCCTTCTGCCCGATCACGAGCCATGCGCTGCATCTCCTTCTCTGCCTCCAGCTTGGTAGCTGACAGCTGCTCGTCCAGTCGGTCGAAGCGGTCGATTTCCATCGCCAGTCTATGCTCGTACTCGTTCTGCTTGGCCCGCATCTGCCTCTCTTGGTGTGCTTTGAGGTCTGCAATAATGCCTTCGTCCCGCTTGGCCTGCTCCATGCTCTCGCGCTGCAGCTTCACGTATTCGTCCTTCAGTCGCCGCTGCTCTGCTCGCCCGTCATCCAGTAGCTGCTGCCTGTCATCCGCCCACTCTCGCTCTCTCAGCTTGAGGACATCCTCCGCAGCTGCTCTGCTCTGCGAAAGCTCCTCCTCCAACGTGTGCACCTTCTCGAACATCTCACGGATGGAGTCGCGCTCTACCAGACCAACCCGATAGTTGAAGGCCCGAGCCGTGGGAGCCTCCCAGCTGTGCTGCACCAGGGCAGAAGAATGCGACGCCGACGTGGAGACAGGGCTGGACTCGTCACTGCTGCCTTGCGTGTCTCTACCAGGGGACACCATAGCGCGCGGGACTCGAGAACTCTGTCCAGGGACGCGAGTTGCCGCTCGCAAATGTAGTGCATTGCTACGGTTCTCGTGTGCAGTCGGAATCGCAATGACAAACACGGACCCATCGGCACCCCCACTAAAGAGCATCTTGCAGTCCGGAGACAACCGAAGAGAGTGTACAGGACCTGCGTGCAGCTGTAGTTCGGTGCAAGGCGGTGCATCGATGCATCCAGCGTTGAGCGCCTCAAACGTGCCAGGAGTCGCGCGAAGCTCTCCCTTGCTCTTGTCTGCTGTTCCTGAGCCTACCCTGAAGAGTGCACCAGAAGTGTCAGGGCCTTGTCCTGGTGCCCTCTGCCCGTGCTGCTTGGATGATAATAGAGACATTGCGACCCCACTGTCCTCATCTGAATCCAATCCAGTATTTGACAGCGGGAACGGCCACGGGTAGGCTCGCAAGGCACCGCCAGCAGTACCAGCGAATAGGGCACGATCTGACCCGCCGCGCTGCAGTGCAGTGAGTCGGGCGCCTGTCCTATACATCTACGTGTCTCCATCTTTGCTAATCTGCAACACCGGGAGACCCAATTCATGGCTATGTCTGTGTGCGGAGATCGCACTGTCAGCAGTTGCATCTTTCCAGATTGACGTTGACCCCGACTTCTGGTTCTTCGCTTTCTTTCGTCGGCTTTTGGACTGCATGGACACGTCTGGTGCCGACGTACCGCACCCCGAGGCGATCAGGGCCCTTCCGTGGCCTTTCCCGGTAATAATAACTGCGTCGAAACGTACACCTTTCGTCACGTTCGACATGCGGTCCAGTCGGCGCCCAGACCCGGCATCCCACCCGATGACACCCCCGTCCTCTCCAACGCTGGCCAGCACGGCATCATCATCAGACCAAGCCAAGCTCTGCACTACCCCTACATGTCCAGCCAGCTGAAAGCGCTGTTTCATATCGTAGGCCTGGAAGACTTGCACATTAAGGCCGCTGCATACGGCCAGGAGGGAGCCGCCCGGAGAAAATGCGACATGCCCGACGTGCCGCACGCTCGTCAGCTCTCGCCACGGCCGCATCGATCGGGTGGTGGCACACACATTGAAGACGCGGACTCTGTCTGGGAGTGCGGCCGCCACCATGTAACAAGAGGGGTGCATTGCCACAGACACAGCCTCAGTGTCCAGGTCGTGCGCCACCTCGCAGGAACTATCTAGGTAGTCGAACAGGCGGAGGGTACAGTCGACTCCGACCGAAGCCACAAGAGGTGCAAACACCCCGCAATCTAATGCACTAATTGCCCCAGTATGAGAGCCTTTGTCGTGAAGGGGCTTGGAGGGGTCCTCTCGTTCGTCCATGCTCTCAGCGAGGCTAATAGACAGTGTCCGGAGACCGCGGTGGTCGGAACCCAACAGCACCGTGCCGTCACCTGGACTGGTCGCTAAGGACTAGACAGCCATACGCTCTCCTGGTTCCGGGCGATGTATCCTGCTGGTGCCAGCACCAACACCTGCGCTCGGCATGATTTCAGTCACAGAGTCGTTCGCTAACCTTGATGAGCCAGTGTCCAGTCCAACTATAGAGCGACTGACTAGGATCCCGGGGGAGCCTTCCGATCGCTCTCTGATTACGTCCAGTACATCTTGATGAGAGGGCAGAAATGCACGCAGCAACTGATACGACACTGGTTCATCACTTGCTACACCTGTCCCACTCATTCCGTCGTGCCCAGCTGACATGCGCCTGTTGCCCAGCTGTATACCATGCCCACGCGCGTTACCACCAGCTGCACCGCCCGGCCTCCTGAGTTCCTCTCCATCGTCATCGTCGGATAGATCACCATCGGACTCATCCAATCCAGCCTGACATCTCTCGTATAGCCCAACGTAACCGAAAGTGCCTCCAATAACAAACCCTTTGCCCCATCCCTCGATACAGCGGAGCTGCACAATCCCTCGTGCTGCATGAACACTGAAGGGTTCTGACCCCCCCTCAATGCTGCCCCCTTGGCGCCCAGACCGGCCGCCGAACCTGCCCCCGCTCGATAAACTTGTCCCTGCGTTTACACCAGCACTTACCGGCGACTGCAGCGCCGGAAACTCGGCCCAGAAACTCTCGACCAAATCAAACCTACGCATTTTGCCATCCGAATCCGTGCTATGACCAGCACCGGCATTGGACCCAGGTATCTTGGCCGCTGCAGAACTAGGCTGCTCTGCTGCAATTGCCGCCCTTGGGGCGAGAACGTGCAGTATGCCTCTCCGAGTAGCAGCCACAAGAACCGGCAAGTCGACAGGTATCTCTGACGTATGATGCCCATCCGATGCGAGGCCGCGGGTGTCCTCTGCAAGACTGTCTGCACCCCCGTCATCGGGTTTTGCGGTCACTATCCAGGCGTGATCAACATAGTCGTCGTTCTCTCTCTTAGACACCTGATGTACGGGTGCCTCTCGCAGCAGCCGGTCTTCGCTCAGTCGCCACTGCCT
>Ga0136560_1000502_pt1 | contig 19700 bp, 10 predicted proteins | sample AntRauMeHopE1497_FD_104925 | JGI IMG/M metagenome (GOLD analysis project Ga0136560, IMG submission 104925) | Saline lake microbial communities from Rauer Islands, Antarctica - Metagenome Hop E1 #497 | ecosystem: Environmental > Aquatic > Non-marine Saline and Alkaline > Saline | place... | reverse complement strand
CCGCTTACGCCCAGGACGCCCTCCCGGCGGGGTGAGCCACGTGGCCTCCCAGCAAGGCCCTCGTTACAAATCGGGCTGGGCCCGTGCCTGTTGGCCCTTGACAGCCCCGATATCCCGCTTGCTGTGGGGTGGTCAATGTGCCAAGCAGCTGCGCTTGCCCGGCAGGGGAGGCGAACCTCAGACGGCTCGCAACGCCTGGTTGCCGGTCGTCAGCGACTAGCGAGCACGCCACCCTCCTCTCGCCCACGTTTCCTTCCTTGCAGAGATGCCGAGCCTGCGCCCGGGTTCTCCACGGAGGACGAGGCGAGCATGACGGACAAGCGCGAGACGTTCGAGTTCCAGGCCGAGGTCTCCCGGCTGATGGACATCATCATCCACTCGCTGTACCAGAACAAGGACATCTTCCTTCGCGAGCTCATCTCCAACGGGTCGGATGCGCTCGACAAGATCCGCTTCCTGTCCCTCGCGGACCCGGAGCAGCTGGGCGAGGGCGAGGAGGCCGAGCTCGAGCTCCGTGTGACGTTTGACAAGGACGCCAACACCGTGACCATCCGCGACCGCGGCGTGGGCATGACCAAGCAGGACCTGATCAACAACCTCGGCACCGTGGCCAAGTCGGGCACGGCCCAGTTCATGGAGGCGGTCGCCAGCGGCGCCGACTCGAACCTCATCGGCCAGTTCGGTGTGGGCTTCTACAGCGTGTACCTCGTCGCCGACAAGGTGCGCGTGGCGTCCAAGCACAACGAGGACGAGCAGATGGTGTGGGAGTCGACCGCCGACGCGACCTTCAGCATCGCGGAGGACCCCCGGGGGAACACCCTTGGCCGCGGCTCGGAGGTCACCCTCTTCCTGAAGGAGGACGCGTCCGAGTTCGCGGACGAGGGGCGCCTGCGGGAGCTGCTCAAGCGGTACTCGGAGTTCATCACCTTCCCCATCTACCTCGAGACCACCAAGACGGAGGAGGTGGAGGTCCCAGTGGAGGAGGACGAGGACGACGCGGAGGAGCAGGAGGCCGCCTCTGACGAGGAGGCCGACGAGGAGGACGAGGACAAGGAGCTCAAGGAGAAGCCCAAGACGAGGTTCGAGACCAAGACGACCAAGGAGTGGGAGCTGGTCAACAACCAGAAGGCCCTGTGGCAGCGCGCCAAGGAGGACATCACGGACGAGGACTACGCCGGCTTCTACAAGGCCATCAGCAAGGACTACGACGCCCCCCTGGCCTGGTCCCACTTCACCGCCGAGGGCGAGATCGAGTTCCGCTCCATCCTCTTCGTCCCCAAGACGGCCCCGTACGACCTGTACGACAACTACTACGGCAAGGCGTCCTCCCTCCGCCTCTACGTGCGCCGCGTGCTCATCTCGGACGAGTTCGACGAGCTCCTCCCCCGGTACCTCTCCTTCGTCAAGGGCGTCGTCGACAGCGACGACCTCCCCCTCAACGTCAGCCGCGAGACGCTCCAGCAGCACAAGGTCCTCAAGATCATGGGCAAGAAGCTGGTGCGCAAGGCGCTCGAGCTGCTCCGCAAGCTCGCCCGCGACGAGAACAAGGCCCGCGAGGAGCTGGAGGAGAAGGCCAAGGCCGCCGAGGGCAAGAGCGGCGACGACGAGGAGGACGCGGCAGACGAGGAGGCCCTCGCCAAGCTCAAGGAGCAAGCGAAGCAGTACATCCAGTTCTGGAAGCAGTACGGCAAGAGCATCAAGCTCGGCGTCATCGAGGACAGCTCCAACCGGTCCAAGCTCGCCAAGCTCCTCCGCTTCCGCACCACCAAGTCCGCCGACGGCGACGACCTCGTCTCTCTCGAGAGCTACGTGGAGCGCATGAAGCCGTGGCAGAAGCAGATCTACTTCATCGCCGCCGAGAGCCTCGAGGCCGCCGAGGCGAGCCCCTTCCTCGAGACCCTCAAGGCCAAGGACCTCGAGGTCATCTTCATGACGGACCCCATCGACGAGTACGCGGTGCAGAACCTGCCCGAGTTCGACGGCCACCGGCTGCAGTCCATCACCAAGGAGAACCTCAAGTTCGGCGACGAGGAGGACGTCGACAAGAAGCGCCAGGACCTCTACAAGGACAAGATGGAGCCCCTGACCGGCATGCTGACCATGCTCTACGCCGACAAGATCGAGAAGGTCGTCGTCTCGAGCCGCGTGCACAAGACCCCCGCGGTCATGGTCACCTCCCAGTACGGCTACAGCGCCAACATGGAGCGCATCATGCGCTCCCAGGCCTTCGCCGACCCCTCCAAGGCCAAGTTCATGGCCTCGAAGAAGACGCTGGAGATCAACCCGCGCCACCCCATTGTTGCGGAGCTCAACCGCCGCGCCACCGAGTCGGACACCCCGGACGAGGAGACCTCCAACATGGCCTGGGCCCTGTACGACACCGCCACCCTCAACTCGGGCTTCCAGGTCGAGGACACCAAGGCCTTCGCCGCCCGCATGTACCGCCTCCTCCAGTCGGGCATGAGCCTCGACTCCCTCGAGCTCGAGCCCGAGCTCGACGTCCCCGACGAGGACGAGGTCACCGAGGAGGATCTGGAGGACGCCGAAGCCGAGGAAGAGGCCGAGGAGGAGGCCGCCGCCCCTGCCGACGAGGCCGCCGCCCCCGCCGACGAGGCCGACGGCAAGGATGAGCTCTGAGCGCAAGGCTCCGAGTGGACGAACAGCCGTGCTGATGCGTGGCTGGGTGCGTGACGCTTGATGCAGCGGCGCCGATGCAACGAGCAGGAGCGCCGCGCCGGTCGTCGCGACTTTCCTGGCCCAAACAGACACACCCGCACCCACCCCGGCTATGCCCACGGCCCTGTCCAGCCCCCCGTCTCACCAGCCTCCGCCGAGGGCGCCCGCCTCGCCCACCACACGGAAGCACGCGCGGCACAGCACCGCGCCGTCCTCCACGCTCCCGCACCCTGCCGGCAGCCACGCCACCGACTGCGGCGGCACCCGCCCCTGCCCCGGCCGGACCAGGCATAGCTCGCACATGGGCCAAGAGTGCACGCGCCGGAACAGCGTCCGCGGGAACGCCTCCTCCCTCGGGTCGTCGTGGGGGCACCGCTCCCTCGCATCCACGCAGCGGCAGCGGAACCAGCACGCCGGGGCGCCCCCCGGGCCGCTCGCGAGCAGCACGTACGGCCGGAGCAGGCGCGGCCGCAGCGAGGACACGGGGGCGCCGGCGGACGCCTCCACCACCAGGCCCATACCCGACGGCTTCGGGGTGGAGGACAGGGCGCCCGCCCATCGGCGCAGCCACGGCCCCGCACGCGGCGGGCCGTCCTCGTACACCGCCCCCTCGCACACCAGGGCGCACCGCACGCCGGCCACGGGGCCCATGCCCGGGGCGCTCGACGCTAGCGCTCGGCTCAGCGCCCCCACCGACGTGCTCCCGAGGACCTCCACTCTGCAGAGCCGCACGGGACTCGAGGGGGCCGGGTCCCCGCTCCTCGCGTCGAGCTCCCACGTCCACACCGAGGCGGCCGCCGCGGCGGCGGGGGCGAGCAGAGGCCTGGGCCCGAGCGGCAGGGTGGCTGCGACGGGGTGCTCTGCCGCGGCGTTGCGCCGGCCCTCCGTCGGCGCGTCGGGGCCCACGGAGGAGGCGTCCACCCCCTCGGCGGGGTCGCCCCCGACGCACGACAGCTCCGGGAGCGCGGCGGCAGCGACGCGGACGAGGAGCCGGGAGCTCGGGAGGTCGGCGACGGCGGCGGCGGCGAGCGGCGAGGAGAGCGGCGCCGCGTGCGCGTCCGGCCGCGCGGGCAGATCGTCGGCGCGTCCAGCGACGCCGGCAAGCCGGCCCGTCTCCCATCCTTGCCGGAACATCGGTGCGACGGAGCACGCCGACACGCCGAGCCCCGCCGCCGCGGTCGCCCAGCCCGCGAGAGCCGATGCGGCTGGGGCCACAGGTGACGAGTCATCGTCCTCGTAAGGCGCGAGCCGGAACTCTGCCTCGGTGGTGGCGGCCTCGGCCTCGGCGAGCAGCGTGCAGCCTTGAATCTCGCGAGTGGCCGAGAGGACCGCCATCGCCTCCGGCGGCGCGGTCGCCCAGCCAGAGGGATGTATCATGGCCCTCACCTCGTCCAGCCCGAGAGGCAAGGCGGTGGCGTGGCCCGCGGGGTCCAGCCCGTCAAGCCAGGACAGCTGGTCATGCCCGCCGACGCCAGCATCGCAAAGAGGGGCCGACACGGCTCCGTATGCCTCATCCATGCTCGGGGGACATGCGACGGCGGTTGTCGGCGGGGTGTGCGCCGCACGGACGGCGCCGTGGGCCCGGCAATGCTGCTCTGCTGCACGCCCGTCCCCGCCCCCGGACGGCCCGTCCCTGCGCGCCACACCCGCCCCAGAGCAACACCGAGGGATTCGGTTCTCCTCGGCGCATAGGGCGTCTCCAGCTCGTCCGCGATGGGCCGCAAAGGCCGCGGCAAGGCGGCCAAGGCGACGGTCCCGAACGTTTGCTTTTACTGCGTGCGGGAATTCCAGGACGTGGCCACCCTGGTGGCGCACCAGCAGGTGAGTTTCTGGTGCGTGCGCCTGTCCCACGAGGCCTCCGGCTGGGTCACGGTCCTCGCCTCGCCGTTTGTCTCGCCGCACCCAGCCCGGTGGCATTTCGCCCGCCCACGCCCGTAGCGACCCGCAGGCGAGACACTTCCGCTGTCCGGAGTGCAACCGCAAGATGCGGACGCTCAATGCGATGCGGCACCACCTGGACGGCGTGCACAAGGTCACGCTTAAGCAGGTTCCGAACGCCAAGGAGGGGCACGGCGACCCGAGCATCGTGTGCGCAGGAATGGAGGGCGCCCCTGGCTGGTTCATCCAGCAGGTGATCGAGGAGCGGGGCGACCCGTCCGCCCAGGCGGCCCTCGGCGCGAGCCGGGCAGCCGGGGAGGCCGCCGCTGCCGACGCTGCCGCCGCTGCCGGGGCTGCCCCGCCCGCTGCGGCCGCCGCCCCCGCGCACCATATGCACCCTGGCGCGGCCATGGGCGGCTACGCCCCCCCGCCGGGTGGCTTTGCACCCCCGTACGCCCCCCCCGGCGGTGCCTTCCCGCACATGCCACCGCAGGGCGGCTTCGGCCGGCCGATGCCCCCGCCCGGGCAGGGCGCGTACCCGCCCTTCGGGTTCCAGCAGCACCAGCACCCCATGGGCGGGTACCCCGGGCACGGGATGCTGCAGCACCCCGGGATGCGCGGCCCCCCGACCGGGGCCTTCCCCCCGCACCACCCTATGGGCCACCACCCTGGCATGCCCGCCGCAGTGCCCGCCGCGGCCCTCCCCGCCCCCGCGCCCGTCATGCCCGCCGCCTCCATCGCCGCCGGCGTGCCCTCAGCGAGCACTGGCTATGCCTCCGCCCTCGCGCCGCCCTCGGCCACCCCCCTGTCCCCGACCTCCGCCCTCCCGCCCCCCATGTCCGCCCCGGCGCTCGCGGCGGCGTCCGTGACGACCCCATCCGCCAAGCCGGCCGGTGGCGGCCTCGTCCTCGTCTACTCAGACGAGCTCATGAGCCCGGAGGAGAGGCGAGCAGCCCTCCCGCGCTACGGCCGGTAGCCGACGCGCGGTGGGGTCCCAGGGCGGCAGCAGGGCGGGCGCGTGGCCCGATCACCGGCAGGTGTGCGTGGGCGTGTGTGCCAGTGCCCCGGCGGGCAGCGGCAGGTCGGCACAATCATCACTGTCTTGCTGAGGTCACGCGCGCGATGGGCGATTCACACACCTGCACATCGCAGCCACGCCCGACCACGCGCGCCCGGCATCACTCGGGAGCGGACTTGACCGCCGGAGTGAGCGGAGAACTGGCCGAGCTGGCGGAAAAGATGCGGTCCTCCCGCCTGACGGAGCCCCGCGCCAGGAGCCCCGCCGCAAGCGCAGACGAGGACGAGGATGACGACGAGGATGACGACGACTGCGGCGCGAACCCTGCCGAGAGGTTGGCCGAAGGCGCCTCACGCAAATATGTCGTCTCCAAGTCAAACAACTGGCGCTCGACGCGAATGAGCTCATGCTCATACCTGCAAGAGGCAGCAAAAAATACGCGCTCGGCTCGCTGGTCACAGGGTCGGAAGGGGTGGACCGGCCCAAGGTGGCGGCGGTTGCGGCTCACTGTTTCCTGCGCTCCTTTGCGAGCGCCGCATCCGACCTCAAAGCCTCGACCAGTTTTGCTGTGTCCTCAAATGCGCCAGCCATGGCCCGGGGCTCGGCACGGGCCGGTCTGTGCCTCACTGCGGGGTCGGGCGATTTGCTTGCAGAGCTGGCGCAACGCTGCCCAGCCGCTCGCACAAGGCCCGGGGACGGCCGCCATGGCCGCCGCCGAGCTGAAGACGGCCGGGGTGCTGGACGACGATGGCGAGTACGACGACTCGCAGGCGTTCGACGCGCTCGAGAAGGATTTCCAGCGGGTGAGCTTGCTGTGCGTTGGCCGACCGCCCCCGCGGCCCTCGTGCGAGGCTCTCGCGGTAGGTTGCGGATCGCGGTACAGCCTGCCGGGTCAGAACGACTCTTAGCAATGCGCCCGTGCTCCGGCTCGCCCTGGTGTCGCAGGTCTTGGAGGAGCTCACGGGCGATGAGACGCTGGTGAAATTCAGGAGCGAGTACTCGCGGCTGTTCGATGCGCTCAAGAAGGTGAGGACCAAGGTGCACCGCAGCCCTGCGACGAGGCGGTGCGCGCGCTCAGGGGGCCGGTTCTCGCCCGGATTGGGGACGGGGGAGGGCTGGGGGAGTCTGGGTCCCGCGCCGGACGCGCTGGGGCGGAGCGAGCCGCGCTGAGCGCAAGGCTAACGCGCCGTCCGTGTTCCGCGCTCGCATTTGCACGCGCTCGCAGGCCCAGACGAACGAGCGGCGGCTGGTGAAGAAGATCCGCGAGCAGAACACCGAGGCGATGGCAAACGCGGCCAAGGTGGCCTCGGCGCTCCGCATCTCCGAGGAGGACGACAGCAACATCGAGGCGCTGCGCAAGCAGGTGGAGCGCGCGTACGCGATGGTGGAGGCGGCCAACGCCAAGGAGGAGGCGGCGCAGCTGACTGTGGAGCGGCTGCAGTCGGACGTGGAGCAGCTCAACGCCGTGGTGAAGCGGTACACGACGCTGCTGGGGGAGGACACCACGCTGGAGGACGTGATGGAGGCGCGGGACGCGTTCAAGAAGCGCTTCGAGGAGGCGTCGGACGCGGCCCGGTACGAGCGGGAGCGGGCGGACGACCTGCTGGCGCGGCTGGAGGGGCGGAAGGAGAAGATGCGGGAGCAGAAGGCCCTGCTGGGGGAGCTGCGGGCGCAGCTGCAGGCGAAGGAGGAGGAGGAGAGCCGCGAGGCGGGGCGGCAGAAGCGGCTGCGTTCCGAGGTGGACAAGGTGAAGGACACCCTGACGCGCCGGGAGCGGGAGGCCCAGGAGCTGGAGAAGGAGTACCAGCGAGCCCTGGCGGACGCGGAGGCGATGCAGGACAAGATCGACGGCTTGCAGGACCTGGCGCAGACGACGTCGAACCAGATCACGGTGGCGACGAAGGAGAAACTGTCCTTCAAGAAGAAGGCCGACGAGGCGGAGAAGCGCGTCGTCGCGCTGCAGCGGGAGGTGGTGCGGCAGCGGGACGAGGGGAAGCGGGCCAAGCAGGAGGCGGCGCGGACCGACGCGGAGAAGCGCCGCGTGCTAGCCAAGCTGGCGGCCTCGGAGAACCTCGAGACGTCGCTGCGGCGGCAGATCTCGGACCTCAAGGCCGAGGCCTCCAAGGTCAGGTCGGCCTTCGTGGACAAGGAGGCCGAGGCGGAGACGGGGGCGCGGGCGCTGAGCCAGGTGCAGAACCAGGTTTCGCGGTTGGAGCACGCGGTCAAGGCCGAGGTGGAGCGGGTGCGCACCGAGGCGACGCGCAAGACGGAGGCGGAGGAGGCCGCGGCGGAGACGGAGGCGGCGGCGAAGCGCACCGAGACGGAGCTCGAGAAGTTCGCCCGGGCGAACGCGGACCTGAACAAGCAGCTCTTCTCGCTCGACAGGGTGGTCAGCGCGCTCAAGAAGCGCATCCAGGAGCTGGAGGAGGAGCGGAACGACGCGGGGGACATGGTCAAGGCGCGGGAGGCGCAGGTGCGGGAGGCGGAGAAGCGGGAGGGGGCGGCGGACGCGCGGCTGCGGCAGCAGAAGAAGCTCTACGACGAAGTGCGGAACGAGCGGAACCTGTACAGCAAGAAGCTCATCGCGTCGCGGGACGAGAACACGGAGCTGCGGCGGAAGATCCGCACCAAGACGCGGCAGGCGGAGCAGCTGGAGCAGGACAATGCTGCCAAGGACCGCACCTTCGTGGCGCTGCGCTTCGAGTCCAAGACGTCGAGCAAGAAGTTCGAGGACAAGGCGAGGGAGGCGGACGAGCTCCGCGGCGCCCTGGCCAAGGCGCAGCGGGAGGTGCAGCAGCTGCGCGCCGTGGTGACGGAGCTCAACGCGGCCATCAAGAAGATGGACTCGGAGGCCGCGGAGCAGCGGCGGACGGCGGGGAAGCTGGTGAACGAGCGGGACATGGTGGGGATGCAGCTGATCCGGCGCAACGACGAGGTCGCGCTGCTGCACGAGAAGATCGACATCATGGAGTCCACGCTCAAGAAGGGCGCGGCGCAGTACGGGGAGCGGCTGGAGGACGTGCGGGTGCTCAAGCTCAAGATCGGGGACCTCCGGCGGCAGCTGGGCACGGCCAACTCGGCCGCCGGGCGGGTCGAGAGCCTGCAGCGGCAGATCGTGCAGCTGCAGCGGGAGCTGATGGGGGAGCGGACCAAAACCAAGGCGCTGGCCGAGGAGCTGGAGAACCCCATGAACGTGCACCGCTGGCGCCGCCTCGAGGGGTCGGACCCGTCCACCTACGAGCTGGTGCAGAAGGTGCAGACGCTGCAGCGCCGGCTCATCACCAAGACCCAGGAGGCGGTAGAGAAGGAGGTCGCCATCCAGGAGAAGGAGCGTCTCTACGCAGAGCTCAAGGAGCTCCTGGCCAGGCAGCCGGGCCCCGAGATGGCGCAGCGCCTGGCCACCTTCCAGAAGGCGCTGCGGGAGCGCACGCGGCAGATGCGGGCCATGGCGTCAGAGCTGAACATGTCTCAGGCGCAGGTGGAGGAGTATCGGTTCGAGGTCGGCAGGCTCGAGCACGACCTCTCCGCGGCCCGGAAGAAGCACTACGAGGCGAGGAGGAGGCAGGCGCTCGCGGGCCAGCGCGCCGCGGCGGGGGCGACGGCGCCAGCGGGCGGCATGGCCTCGGCGTCGTCGTCCACCGCGGGCGTGCGGCTCGCCGAGACACAGGCCAGGCAAGCGCAGGCCGCCGCCCCGCGCTTCGTCGGCGGCGGCTTCAACACCCGCATGGGGTCCGGCCCGAGGGGCGCGACCACCGGAGACGGCGCGTCGGTGCCGGCGCTCGAGGCGGCGTCGGTCGGCTCGGCCGCCCACCTCGCCGCCGAGGCCGACGAGTGAGCGGCCCGTCCGAACTGTGTCCCGTGTGCGTGTGTGTGGGCGTGCGTACCGCGGCGTGAAGACTGTGCTGCCGCTGGAGCCGAGGCCCTCACACTCACGCGCCCGGGCTCGCCCGCACTCGAGCCCATGGCAGAAGAGGTGCTGTTCCGGGACGATGGGGCGTTCCTGTACTCCATCGCCTCGCTTGATGAGCTGTCGCAGCGACGAGCCGCGGCGTGGGGGCTCGACAAGCCGGCTTCGACCGCCGCGGTCAAGATGGTCGCGCGAGGGTCCGCGCTTGCCATTCAGGTGCTGAGAACCGGAGCTGACGCCCCAGCCGCCCCGTCTGCTCCGGCATCGGCAGGTATGGTGCCCGGTGCGGCTTCCCAGCCCGTGCAGGTGCAGCGTGCGGCAGCCGCAGGCCCCGCGCTGCTCGCCATCTGCGTGGTTGACCTACCGTACGGCGACGAATCCAAGGCGGGGGATCCTCGCGCCAAGCTGGAGTGGTTTGTTGAGCGCTCGATGGACTCGTCGCGGTTCTTTGCGCTGCGCGTGAGGCGCGGATCGAGTCTCGCGAGGCTCGGCCTCGGGTTCGGCGACAGGAGCCGGGCCTACGCGTTTTACGAGGCCATCACAGAGCACGTTTCGAGATGGAGCAGGAGCAGCGCCACGGCGGGGGCTCCGGACATGAGCGAGGCGGAGGCGGAGGCAGCCGCGGAGGTCGCATCACAGGCAGCCAAGGCCGACCTGGAGGCCACGGTTGGCTCCCTCACGCTGTCGGAGGGGACGCCGCTACGTGTGAGCCTGGGCGGCAGGCCCACGCCGCCCAAGCGGAGGCCGGTCGCGTCAAGCCCGGGCTCGCTGTCTGCGCCGCGGGGCATCGGCGCGCCGAGGGAAGCGGGGGAGCGCCCGCCCGAGGCGGCAGTCGGGGGCGCGCCCTCAGCGGCCAACGAGGAGCGGGAGGACGACGACTTTGGCGACTTTGGGTGATGCAGGCCGCAGCGGAATGCCGGGGCCGTTGGCGCGTCGAGTCACCGCGCGATGCCGCTCGCTTCAACGCACCTTTCTGGCCAAGGAAGCGCCGGAACACGCACTGAATCTGCCGGTGCGGGCGCGCGGGCGGCTCACGCATCGTCGCGGCCCGCAGGGGACCTGTCGTGCGCCGGGCCCCGTCGCTGACGCTTGGGCGAGGGCACCGGGTCGCCGTCGCCGGGCGCTCCGGCGATGCAGTCTCCGGCCCCGCCCGGCCCTGCTCCGTTCGCTGCCGCCGTATCGCCGGCCGATGCCGCCCCAGTGGGGACGGTGTCGGAATCGAGCTCGAGCTCGCGGCCGCGCTTGGCAACCGGCGCCGCGGCGCCGCCGCCCCAGCCCACCGCGTCGTCCTGATCGCCGTCGCACCCGTCCCACCGGTCCTCGATCGCGACCGGCAAGAGCGGCGTCGTGACCGCGGCAAGGCGGACAAGCGCAAAGCTGAGCTTGCCACGAGACGTGTAGCCCCCGGCGCCCGGCAAAACCAGCTCGCACATCCGTTGCAGTGTGAATGGCGCGTGCGCCAGGGACAGGATGGATGTCACGGCGTCGTCGCGGGTGACCTCGCTCCTCGCCTTGGAGCCCTTCGCTGCGTCGCCCGCGCGGCCTGGCCCCGGCGCATCAGGGTCTGGGAGCGCGTCAAGCGCCTGCGTCAGGCGGGCAAACGGCATTGAGAAAACCGTCTGAAGGCTCGCCGGGGAGGAAAGAGCCAACGACTCGCGCTGCCAGCTCCGGCTCACCTGTCCCGCGAGCGCTGCCACGGCCGGCTTCAGCAGCTCCCACTGGTGCACGAATTTCCCCGAGGCCGCCACGTCGCGGATGGCCTGCGGAGGGCCAAGGCAAATCCCGGCAGTTCAAGAAGCGCCGGAACAACAGCCCTTTTCTCCCATCCCCGTAAGCGACCGCCGGGCAGTGCCAAGCTTACGTCAGCGATGCTACAGTCTGGCGAGAGCGGGCCCGGGAACCGAAAGTCTGCGGGGGCGGGCGTGGGAACAAGGGAAGGGCTCAGCGACCCGCGGGACGGCGTGCCGGTGGCCGCCGGCACATCGCGACCCTCCGACGCCCTCCCTTGCGTCGCACCTCTGAGTGCCAGGCCCTGTACCGCCTCCCTGGGCAGCCCAGCGCTCGCCATCAGGCAGCGGGCCACAAAGGCTTCGGGCCGTGTGTGATCGCGCACGTAAGTGGCGGAGCGGCAGAGGCGCGCCGCAAGGGCACAACGTGCACGTTGTTGCGGTTCGCAGGTCAGCACACTCATACAAATCACGAAGATGATTCTGGGCCGGGGCGGCTGACAGTTGCGGCTCACAGGAATGCCACCTTGCCGTGCCCGATGGCGTCGTCGCCGTGGAACGGCGTGGTGGCGTTAAGGTTCACCTTGCCATCGAGCTCAGGGCGGGCAGCGCCGCCGCCGGCAAACGTCCCGTTTTGGGGGCTGGCGGCGCCCGCGGCAGCCGCCGGGGCCATGGATACCTTGCTGGAGCCGGCGATGGCGAAGGAGCCGACGGCGCGGAGCTGCTCGTCGCGGCTGGCGGGGGTGACCGCGGCTCTTCTCCTCTGCAGCCACGCCGGGGCGACCTCCTCGATCATGCGGACGAGGAGCCACTCGTGAGCGAAGAAGCGGCGCTGCCCGGCCTCGTTCTCCAGCTTCACGTCCAGGTTGATCACCACCGCGGCGAGGGCCTTGAGAGTGGTGGTCAGGTTCACGCACCACACGGTGCGGGTGTTCACTGTGGGCTGCCGGTCCAGCGCGGGCACCTCGGCGAAGTGGCCATCGTCGATGGTCGCGGCAGAGCCGAAGTGGGAGCCCGAGGTCCTGGGGCCGACACCGTCCTTGGGCGTCGCACCGTCTGCCATGGCGCGGATGCTCTTGCCGGTGGCAATGCTGTCCCCCGCGAAGACGTGGGCGCCGTCCTCCGGGACGCCGGCGAAGTGAGGGTTGAGCACCGCGACGGCGCGGGCGGCGTTGACGACGCGGGAGCCGATCTTGCCTGTGAAGGTGCTCAGGGGCCGGGGCTGGATGGGGACGCGGAGCTGGCGCATGAAGCCCACTATGGTCGAGGGGCGGATGAAGTGGCGGTTGAAGCCGAAGGGCTCCGGCGCCGCGGCCATGAGGCGGGGGAAAAGGGCGACGGGGACCCACTTGAGAGCCAGCGGGTCGAACTGGTTCCACACCGCCGCCCAGCCGTGGATGGTCTCCAGGCGGCTGTCCCCCTTCTCCTCCTGGTTGGACTCCTCGAAGTTCTCGAGAATGACGGCGATGAATAGGTTGATCATGACGAATGCCACCCCGACCTGGAAGACCACGAAGTAGATCACCGCAACCGACGGGTTCCCCGCCATGGCGCTGTAGAGGAGGCCCTCCCACGCGTCGCCGGTGGCGACGCGCCAGAGCGCGAAGAGGCTGCCGCCAAAGTCGCGGAAGTTGGCATGGCGGCTGACGCCAAAGTCGTCGACCGGCTCGAGGGGGAGAGCGCCGAAGAGGTTGGTGCCCAGCGTCGCGAAGATGAAAAAGAGGACGAAGAGGAGGCCGCCGATGTTCCACAGGGAGGGCAGGGAGTTCATGAGGGTGGTGAGGAGCTGCCGGAGCATGCCCACGCGCGCGATGCGGATCACGCGGGCGATGCGGAAGACGCGGATGACCGAGGCGCCGGCGCCGCCGTCGAAGAAGAGGCCGATGACCGAGGCGAGGAGGACGATGAAGTCGAAGCGGTTCCACATGCTGCGCCAGTAGACCTCCAGGCCCAGGCCGGCGATCTTGAGCACGGCCTCGACGCCGAAGATGCCGAGGAAGGTGGTGTTGAGGACCTCGAGGACGGTGGCGTAGGTGGGGTCCATGCCGTAGAACTGCATGCACATGGTGACGGCGTTGGCGATGATTGCGCCGAAGATGAAGGGGTCGAACCAGGGGTGGAGCACCACGGTGAAGGCCACGCGGCGCCACGCGGTGGACGGCGGGTCCGGCCGGGTCTCAATCTTCACCGTGCGGATGAGCTTGTCGGCGTTGGCGAGCTGGCGCTGCTCCTTGGTCATGAATGCGGAGCCGTCGAGCTCCTTCTTGAGGCGGTTGAAGTTGTCGATGACCACACCGATGAAGAGGTTGAGGCTGAAGAAAGAGCCGATGATGATGAACGCGAAGAAGTAGAACAGCGCCACGGGGTTCGTCCCCGCCTTGGGGGCCGAGTCCTTCCCCGTCGAAGCGATGGCAATGCGCGCCACCGTCGCCCAGTCGCTCAGCGTGGCCACCTGGAAGAGTGTCAGCATCGCCGGCCCCACGGCGTCGAAGTTCGTCACCGGAGTGACCCACTCGCGGGTGGCGTTGGCCCCCGAGGCGTCCATGAAGGGCCCGGTGCACGCCGCCTTGCCTAGCCCCTCGTCGCTGCAGGAGGAGAACCGGCCCTTGAACTGGTTGACGCCGAGGATGGCGAAGATGAGCCACAGGAGCATGGTGAGGACGAAGACGTTGAAGATGTTGGGCATGGCGTAGAGCAGGGCGCGGATGACCACCTGGATCTGGGGGGAGCGGACCACGACGCGGAGCGGGCGGAGGGCGCGGAGGGAGCGGAGGGCGGAGACGTCGGGGAGGGCGAGGGAGAGGAGGGAGACGATGACGATGAAGAAGTCGAGCACGTTCCACGCGGAGCGCAGGTACGCGTGCTGTCCCTCGCGCCACACGCCAAAGGCTATGATCTTGAGGCACGCCTCGACGGTGAAGAGGACGGCGAAGACGTAGTCTCCGATGGTCAGAGCGTTGGCGAGGGTCGAGCTCGGGTCGAGCAGCGGCGACTCGACGGCGAGGAAGACGCAGTTGACGAGGATGGCGACGAGCACCACGGCCTCGAAGGCAGTGGAGGTGACCAGGCGGAATACCACCTCCCGCATCGAGTTCTGCGCGGGGAGGCAGCCGAGGGCGTTGCCGTTGAGGCCGTGGAGCACCTCGGTGACGGCCTTGCCGTCGTCGCGCGTCAGCGAGTGCTTCGGGTCCGAGGGGATGACGGCGGGGTGGCTAGAGCCGTCGACGAGGAGGATGATGCCGGGGCCCGGGTCCTTGTTGTTGTGCTTGTCCTTCTTGTCCCGGGCCTTGCGGCGCCTCGCCAGGTCGCGCGTCTGCATCTCCTCCACCACCTCGGCGACGACGTCGACGATGGCGTGGGCGGCCTCGGGGCTGGCAGCGATGCGCTCGCCGTCCTCGGGCTGCGGCGGCATCCCGCCCCGCGGGTCCCGGGCGAGGAGGCGGCGCTCGAGGGAGCGCAGCGCCAGCTCGGAGTAGTCCTCCTCGTCGAACGCGGCGTCCTGCTGGTCGGAGAAGCGCTGGAGGAGGATGGCGACGAAGAGGGAGAGGACGATGTAGGACCCGAAGGCGTGGAGGACGATGAAGTAGATGATGGCGGCGCCTGACGTGGCGTAGGCCGTGTCGGCCATGATGGAGGTCCAGTCGTCGCCCGTGAGGACCTGGAACACGGAGAAGAGGGCCTCGAAGACGTCGTCGAAGCTGTAGGGCGGGTCGGTGGGGAGGCCGCGCAGGGAGCCGGCGAAGAGCTGCACGCCGAGGACTGCGAAGATGAAGAGGAAGAGGACGAGGACGAGGCTCATCCAGCCGATGTCGGGGAGCGAGTTGATGGTGGTGACGAGGAGGATGCGCAGGGTCTTGATGCTCTTGGCGAGCTTGAGCACGCGGAGGAGGCGGAAGGTGCGGAAGAGGCCGACGATGGAGCCGCCGTCCCCTGAGTCCGACCCCGACGTGACGGCGAGCTCCACGAGGGAGGTGATGACGATGACGGCGTCGAACACGTTGAAGGCGTCGGCGACGTACACCCTGGGGCCGAGCCCGCCCACCTTGAGCACCATCTCGGCGGTGAAGATGACGGTGAGGACGACGTTGGCGAGCTCCAGGCCCGAGTTGAGGCTGTCGGAGATGCCCTCATGGTCGAGGGCGAGGAGGCACGTGTTCACGAGGATGGCAGCGACGATGACGAGGCTGAAGAAGCCCGAGCGAACGAACTGGTTGAGCAGCAGCACCGCGCCCGGCTTCCCCTGCAGCCATCCCCGCTCCGTCCGCAGCCTCGACTCTGCGGCTAGCACGATGCGCGCCCCCGCCGCCCACTGCCGTCGCAGCTTGCTGCGCTTCCGATCCTCGCGCTTGGAGCCCTTGCGCGACTGCGCCTCCTGCTGCTCCGTGTCCCGCAGGCGCTGCAGCGTCGTCTTGCGGTCGAGGGAGCGGGCGGACGCGTCGGCGCTGCCGCCGGCGGCGGAGGCGACGGGCACTGCTGCCGTCATCTTCCCGTCGGCGGGCTCCGCTGCGGGGGACGCGGGCGCCTTGGCCGCCCTGCCAAGGCCGAGGCCCATGGCAGAGGCGCCGTGCTTGGAGCGCGACGCCCCGGTGACATCCCGGGCGGAGCGGGCGGCCCTCCACTGCGCTGCCTGCGCCTCCTCCTCGCTCAGGTCAGACTCCGCGTCGCTCTCGGACTCCTCGCCTCCCGCGCTCTTGGGCCCCAGCTCGCGCTTCGCGGCCTCGTGGAGCTCCTTGAGGTCTGACTTGACCCCGAAGACGAGGTGGGCGGCGTCGCGCACGAGCCCGGCCTGCGCCCCGCTCATGGGCGCCCTGGGGCACGGGCTGGCGTGGGGGGAGGCAGGCTCGTCCTCGGGCACGGTCGCGGGGGGCGACACGGCGACGCGAGGCGCCTTGACAGCCCCGACAGAGATGATATCACCCTGGCTGGAGTGCAGAGCCGAGGCGGACGACGTGCTGACGGGTGTGTCGTGCGGCGCCCCGGCGGGGGACACGATGCGTGCGGACCGGGGCTCCGCCGCGCCCACCGACCCCATTGCCGCCTCGCTGGCGCCCGCCGCGGAGGCCCGCTTGCCTCCAGCCTCGGCGGCGTCGGCCAGCTCGCCCCCTCGCAGCGATCCCATCGTGACCGGGCCGTCCGGCGGCGGGCGGCTGCCGGGGGCAGGCGCCGAATTCCCTGACGGCGCCACCTGCGCCCCGGCCCCGGGGGGCGGGGGGAGGTCGTCGTCGTCCTCCTCGGAGCTCTGCGAGTTTGCGATGGCGCCTCCCTGGGCGTCGACGTCGCCCTGCCCCACGTCCTCGGACTGGATCTGCACCAGGCTGCGGCTCCTGGCAAGGCGGAGGACGGCGATGACGCGCGCGTGGCGGGACTCGCGCGTGGCCAGGAGGTCAAGGGCCGAGGCGAGGCGGTCCCGCGCCTGCTGCTGCTCGAAGTTGTCCTCGTACGACGCCACGACGACGGCGAGGACGATGTTGATGGAGAAGAAGGTTCCGAAGAGGATCAGGGAGACGAAGAAGATGACGCTGATGGAGCCGGTGGCGTCGGCGATCTGGTAGGAGAGGGGGGCCCAGTTGGACATGGAGATGACGTTGTAGATGGCGAGGAACGCGAGGAAGATGTTGTCGAAGGAGACCCAGCCGTACTGCGGGTCCAATGCCCGCGCGGCGCAGGTCTCGCTGGGGGGGCACTGGTAGGCGAAGTCGGGGGTGGTGGAGCAGAACCCGTCCAGGGTGTACGTGTCCTCGTCGAGCACGAAGCCAGCGGAGGCCGGGGGCACGGTGGTGAAGCATCGCTGGTGGAGCGCGCCGTTGAAGAAGAGGACGCCGATGATGCCGTAGATGACGAAGAGGAAGAGGACGAGGACGAGGACGGAGAGCATGCCCTTGAACGAGTCCAGCATCGTGGAGATGATGACGCGCAGCGATGGCAGCCGGTTCACGCTGCGCAGCGGCCGGAGCACCCGCATGAGGCGGATGCCCGACCCCCCGCTGTCCCCCACCGCCGGGATGTACCCGAGCAGCGCCGCCACCACGATGATGAAGTCAAGGCAGTTCCACGGCGAGCCCAGGTAGGCGCGCGGGAACTTGGGCGAGGCCTCGTTCAGCACGCCCCGCACCCGATCCTCGATGGCAGACAGGTGCTCCGACTCGGGGACGTGCCCCCCCGCGGTGCTCTCGTCCGCCGTGCCGCGGTCGCTCCCCGCGGCGGAGCTCCCGGCCCGCCTGAGCCCCGCGCTGCCCTCCACTCCCCCGCCGGCGGGCTCGCCGTCATCGGTGACGCCCGTGACGTCGTCATCCACAACCACGGGCGTGTCAGCGTGGCCCGCTGCCGTGGTGCTGCCCTGCTGCACCGGGCTCGCCTCGCCGATGCCGGGCGCCGTGTCAGCGTCGGCCAACGGCTTGACCGAGGTCACCGACGCGGCTGGGCCGGGCCGCGATGCCGGCGCGCGAACGTGACCCACGGCCAGGTGTGACGGGGGTTCGCCAGCCGACGCGACAGGGGCGCCGCCGACTTTCGCCTTGGGCTTGGTCGACCTGTCCATCACGATGCTGCCGAAAAGCGGCTTCTCCGACCCGCAGCAGCGAGTGCCGCATACCCTGCCGTCAACAATCCCGAGGGCAAGCATCTTGACGACCATCTCGACCGTGAAAATGACCGTAAAGACGGTGTCGGCAACATTGAGAGCCTTGGCGAGCTCGCTGTTCGGGTCCATCAGCGGGTTGCTCATCGCCAGCGTGACCGAGTTGCAGATGATGCATATGAGAACGAAGGCGTCGAAAAGCGGGTGGCGGACAATGACGTCCCGGAGCCACAGCTGCCATGCCCGGGCGTTGCTGGCAAAGGTCCGTTCCTCCCTCAGCCGGGCGTTGAGCGCCTCTCGCGTAGTCTTGGCCGGGTCCTTCCCGTTTTCCCACACGTCGCGAACGACGGCGTCGACGAAGCGGTCTTTGTCGGTCTTGGGCTTCCTGGGTTTGGTGGCTGCCTCGGACCCCGTGTCCACACCCGAGCCCGCCGAGGCCATCTGGCGCTTCGACATGTGCCTGACGGCACGCCGACTGCCGCTGTCTCCGAACGCGGCGTCGCCGGCCGCCGCATCGGCACGGTCGATGCTACGAGGAACGTCACTGTGGGACTGAGGCGCGATCGCCGCCACACGGACGACGCCTGCCATGGCGACAGGAAGCTGCCGGCCGGCGTGCGCTCACACGCTCCAGCCAACCGACTGGCTGGGGTGCGCGCGCGTGCCCCACGGACCGGGCCTCAGGGCTTGAGTCCGTCGAGAGACCGAAGCAGGCGCTTGCCTGCTGGCAGGCTTGGCGGACAAGGGCGAGCGACCCCCAGCTGTGAGGGACTGGGTTGGTCGTAAGGCTGCCTCCTGCGGCGGAGCGAGGCAGTGCCCAAGGGCCGGGGGCGTAGGAAGCGGCTATCAACCACTCCAAGGCCGCAGAATGAGCGGAGCGACTCTGCCGAAGCAGAGCCGCCTCGGCCTCGTCCGCTGCGTCGTTGAACGCGCGAGATTACTCGCCGTGCAGGGCCATGGTGGCGTGTGCGCAGATGCAGCCACTACGAAGCGCGCCTACTCGGCCCCGGTTTGCGTGGAATCACCCCGGAGGCCCACTAGCACGGACGCGCCGCCAAGAACTGCTCTGACAACGCGATCAGGCAGGCTCGCGCGGATAGGCTGCTTGCTGGTCTCGATGCAGTCACCGGGCTCGTCAGCCTGAGTCAGTGCACTGGCAGCGCCCAAGTTCCCGTGCTCGTTCCAGCCTGACTGTTGCAGCACGCCGGCCTCCAGAGTCGCGACCGACTCTGAGCCTGCAACCGCGGCTGGGATAGAACAAGCGGTGCCCGTGCCAGCCACATCCCCGGAAAACGAGCCGACCAGGCACGGCTCCCCGCCCTCTTTTGCGTGAGGGCCGAGCTGGCCCAGGTCGCCCCTTCCCCATCCGGTCGCGATCCAGCGGTGCCCCGAGCTCCCCGCGCGGTCCACGACTGCCACGCAGTGCGACCACCCGCAGCTGAGGGAGCGCACCACACCCCCCGCGTGTACCACCCCGACCCTGTCCGCCGAGCGCGGGCCGAGCTGTCCCCTGGAGCCGTCGCCCCAGCACACGACGCAGCAGCCGCACGCCCTGACCGCCGCGCTGAACCGCTGGCCGCACGAGACGGCCCAGCGCTCCGCCACCGCCGCGTCGAACGTCCCCGCTTCCCCGCCGCAGGCGGCGCCTCGCCGGGGCCAGCGCGGCAGGCACGTCGTCCAGCGGGTCACATCCCTCCGCTTGCCGCCACGGGCACGGCGCGACGGCGCGACCGCAGGGGCCGGGTCACACGAGGCCGCGGAGCGGGAGGATGCGGCCGCTGGTGGGGCAGCCTCCTCCCTGGACGAGTCCTCGGGCCCTGCAGCAGCCTCCTCCCAGCCCGCCTCCTCCCCGCCCCCGCTTAGCACTGCGACCACCTGCCCCCTTCCTGAGTCGCCGCACCCGACCAGCCGCCCGGT
>Ga0136560_1000500_pt1 | contig 19705 bp, 8 predicted proteins | sample AntRauMeHopE1497_FD_104925 | JGI IMG/M metagenome (GOLD analysis project Ga0136560, IMG submission 104925) | Saline lake microbial communities from Rauer Islands, Antarctica - Metagenome Hop E1 #497 | ecosystem: Environmental > Aquatic > Non-marine Saline and Alkaline > Saline | place... | reverse complement strand
GAGGCGCCAGCGGCCGCTGCCGAGGCGGAGGCTACCACCGAGGAGGCTGCCGCCACCGAGGAAGAGGCTGCCGCCACCACCGAGGAGGCCGCCACCACCGAGGAGGCCGCCACCACCGAGGAGGCCGACACTGGCGATGCAGAGGCCGCCTTCCTGCAGTCATCAGCCAGCTCTGAGGGCAAGATCCGCCACAACCGCCACCTCAGGTCCGGCGCGCGTCAGGAGGAGGAGGCCGGAGAGGAGGCCAGCGCCGAGGACTCCCCGGAGGAGGAGGCCGCAGCGGCGGTCGAGGCAATGCCGTCTGAGGACGAGGCAGAGGAAGCCGCCATCGCGGAGGAGGAGCAGGAGGCCGAGGCGTTCCAGGGCAAGGAGGAGGAGCCCAAGGCCGACGAGGCCCCGGCCCCCGCTGCTGCGGCTGAGGCTGACGAGCCCAAGGGCCGCGCCGGCGAGCCCAAGGCCGCGGAGCCCGAGCAGGAGGCCCCGCAGGTCCTCGGCTACCCGCCGCACGAGCGAGTCCTGGAGACGGTGGAGGACGAGGTGGAGCGGCTCGAGGAGCAGCTGGGGATCGCGCGCGCCGAGGCGGAGCGCCTGTTCAAGGAGTACGAGAGCAACAGGCAGGCAGCGCTGGCCGCGGGGGCAAAGCTTCACGAGGATGGACCGCTTCCCGGTGCCCCGCCAGCAGCCGAGCCTGCCGCGGAGCCCGCCGCGGACGAGGCGGCACCCGAGCAGGAGGAGCAGGAGGAGGAGGAGGAGGAGGAGGCGCCTGCCGCCGTCGAGGAGGAGGCAGCAGCCGAGCAGGAAGAGGAGCAGGAGGCTGAGGCAGAGGAGGAGGCAGCCGAAGCCGAGGAGGGGCCGGCCGAGGAGCAGATGGAGTGATCCATTCCGACTCGAAGCCGGCATCTCGGTGGGGAAGGGGGCTGGTTCGGGGACTGAGGGTTTGCCGGCCCAGGACGCCTGGGTGGCGGCCTCTGCGCTTCGAATATGCTTGTGCGTTGAACGTGTGCGTGAGGAGCAGCCGAGACGCAACCGCTGCTTTCCAAACGGTACCACTTGCACTTTTGCCCGCGCGCCGCCGTCTCGTGACGCACTGGGCAATTGCGGTGAAACCGTTGTGGCGTGATCCGGTTTCCACCGACACGCTGCAAATGCGTTACAGGCACGCACTTTGGTATCGGACGGCACTCGCGCCCCGTCATGGGGCGAGTACTTGCGTAGTCCGCTCGAACTGGTCAGCTGCGAAGCTCGGGTGACTGACGAGTCGAGGTACGCAGAAAGCGCGGGGAGTCTCCGGTGTTGCTGTTGTCCTTGACGAGCGGAGACGCCTTCTTCACGCTGGTTTGAAGTGCCTCGGCAGACTCTTTCATTTGTGCCAGCGTTTCATCTGCGTTCTTCCCCGAGGCAGCAGCTTCCATAGCGCGATCGAACTTGTTCGAAAAGTCCCAAAAGCCATCTTGCACCTTGGACCAGGCTTTCTTGTCCATCATCGTGACGACCTCACACCCGCTAGAGTATCCGATCTCAACAGCAGACTTGACATTGGAGTCAAAGTGCGTCGTGTCGATTCCCGCGACATCACACATGGAGCACTTCGCTGATCCGAGCGGCTGCCCGGTGAGCGGGTCGACCAGATTGATCACGTCTTGCTTGGGAGGGTCCACCATGCACCCGAGCACGAAGCAGACTCGGGCGGCGGCGTGAATGTTTGCCTCTTTGACAGCGCTCTCGATGCTGTGATGTACCCATCCCTGGATCGCGAACTTGATCAAAGCATCAGCAAGCCCGATCCCTGAGGCGGCATCCCCAGCCCTGGCCAGGCCGTTAATGCCTGATGACGTGGGCTCGATCAAGGCAGTCACATCGGCGCCTGTAATCTTGTGCCAAGTGGGAGCGAGCCGGCTGTGGTGCCCTGGCATAGAAGACATGCTGCTGCCGCTGCCCTTGTCGCGATAGTGCTTGTCCACGCGGACGATGGTCTTGCAGAGCTCATCTTCGTCCTTGATGGCGATGCCAAGCTCAGCATTCGAGTACGGCTGCTCCCACTCACTGGCGTACTCGTCCTTGAGCGAGGCCCGAAGGTTCTTGAGGTCCGTGGTGGGCGGCTTGAAAAGCTTGGCGTTGAGCTTGGCCACAGGAGCGGCTGCGTGACCATCCTCGGGCGTGACGTACACCTTTGGGCACTTCCCCGGGCTCTTATTCTCCACCGTGACTAGCTCCTTCCGTTTGACATTGGCTACCTCCTTGAGGTTCGTCTCGATTCCTTGGACGGTGGCGTCGTCCTTGTCAACGGCGGGAACGCATCGTGCCGTTCCAGTAGGCATCGCCCAGGGGGGTAGGTACCGAGGCATGTCCGGCCCAACGAACACATACCTGCAGTACTCTTTCGAGGTAATGCCGTGGTCAAGCGACACGCAAGCACGGCAGTCGGTCGTATGCTTGTCGCACCGCGCACGCCGAAGCCACTGCAGGGGAGACGCTGCAGCTGGAGCTAGCACGGCGGCGATCTGCGTCGGCTTGGAAAACTCAGCTCAGTCAACAAACGCCAGCTGCGCAGCCAACGGCGGCAGTGCATACCAATCGACATCCTGTGCTGCTACGCAAAGCCTACGACACGTGAGCGGTCAGCTCGCAGGGCGTGCTCGGGGCGACCCCGTGGCGGCAGCCCAACAGTGGCAGCCGACAAACATTGGCAAGCGCCGCCCGGGGCGCAGCTTCGCGCACCCTTCGTGACCGCCTGCCCTCACAATGAGCAAACCGACAATGAGGCCTGCGGACGGGGGGCCGATGGTTCAGTGGGTGGCGATGGCCAGGGAGGGTGACCCAAAACGATCGGCGTAGCTTGCAGAGGACGCCCGTCATGACAGCGATACACGGTGACCAAGTGACAGAATTGCGGGCCATATCGCTCACGCATGCTTAGTTCTCCAACCTGGCCGGGACTGCAACGCCCGTTCAGAAGTGTCCGAGGCGAGACCAGGCTGCGGCCTGCAGCAGGGTGACGTCGGCTCGCTTGCTCGCTCTGCCTGCCAATGGAGGCCTCCTGCGCGCTCATGGGCAGCATGCTGCCCGTCTGACGATGGCTCATTTTGTTCTAATGGCACAATAGCACGTATGGTCGATGGCCTCAGAAGGGCGAGAGATAGAAGCACGCTCCGCTGACATTGCCCCCCCAAGCCATAGCACCCCTGGGCATGCGTGAGCCGGTGACCACGTGCCGGCGGCGTGCTGCCGCCGTTTCAGCTCTTGCGGTTACGGGACGCACGCAGCCTGAGCAAGCGGGAGAGCCGTTGCTGCTCAGCGCTCTTGATCGTCCGGTCGCCGGGAAGTGGTTTTGGTGCGCTCATGAATCGTCCAAGTCCTAAGCTGGCGCTTGCACCCCCAGCAGTGCTCAGGGCGTCCTTTCCCTGCTGGATGAGGTCCGGCCTCGATGATTCCAGCACGGAGCCTTCCGGAGCTGGGCGCGCAAGGTCCGTTGTTCGCGCAGCTGTGAGAGCATCGGCATGCAGAGAAGATCTCCAGCACCGGCTCAGCTCAACAGCATCGGCAGCCGCAGGCCTGGATACCGTGTCTGCGAGCTTCGTCTTGCGGCTCGCAGTGCCGCCCCTGCGGGTCGTGGACGCTGTGGTCGCGCGTGGCAGCGACTTGGTGGAGAAGCCCAGGAGGCGGCCTTCCTCGTGCTGGCCTGCCGCGGCTGAAGCCGGCAGGGCTGCTGCGGCTGGCAGCACTCGAACGGAGCGCACAGCGGCAGCCGCCCGCTCCGCCGTGAGAAGGTCCGAAGCGCCCTGTGTCGGTTTCCCGGCGGCCGCCTCGTCCCAGGCGGCCGGCCGAAGCGACGACGCCGATGATGTCGCGGCCAATGACTCCTCGATCCGGGCCCCGGCCCCAGCGCCTGAGTCGGCCCCGTCCAGGCGGGCGGCTGGGACCCTCCGCCGTCCGACCAGAGCCACATGGGCAGCCGCCCCTGTCGCGGGGCCTGCGCCACGGGCAGCCTCCGCCTCCTCTGCGGCGGCAAGGCGGCTCCTGTACGAGCGCAGCTCCGCCGTCTCCACGCGGCGGGACCTTGGCTCGGCAGAGACGTCCCTCCCCGCAGACAGCGCTGAGGAGGCAGCGGTGACCAGGGCCTTGGCCTGCGACCGTCGCTCGCCCTGGCATCCGGCCTCCAGCGCGGTCTCAGCGTCGCTGAGCGCCAGCGCCGGCCTTCCGCAGCGGAGCGCCGCCTGAGCCCGCAGCAACCGCACCACGACGTCTGCCGGTGCCGCGTCTGCGGCCTCCTGGAGCAGGGTCAGCGCGTCCTGCGGGCTCTCGCGCGCCGCCGCGGCGTCGCAGAGCGCGTCTGCGGCAGCTGCTGTGTCGTCCGCGGTCCAGAGCGGACACCAGAGCGACGACGAAGGGCCGGCGCCGGATGACGCCCACTCCGCCACGGAGTCGGCCTCCGAAGGCCTGAGCCGCGGCGCCACGGATACTGCGAACGCGTCGGACAGCGCCCTGACCACCGCGAGCGCGCGCAGCGCTTCCTCCCCGCGCCGCATTGTCACGAGGGCGCCCGCGACGCCCCTCCAGAACGCGGGGTGCGGCCAGCCGTCCGGCCCGTGCCTGGGGCAGTGGAGCCGGAGCAGCCTGCCGCCGCCCGCGCCGCAGCGCCGCAGCAGATTCCCCACCTCGTCGCAGGGCCGGACCTCGGCCGCGAACGACGGGAGCAGCCGCTCCAGCTCCCGCGGAACGGCCAGGAACGCGATGCTGGGGGCCTCCGCGGCAGAGGCATACGCTCTCCCACCAGAGCCGGACGTGCCGGGAGCCGGTCCGGAGGCCGGCGCGTCGGGTGGGCTGGCCCTGCCGATCGCCAGCTCTGCCGACAGAGCCTCTGCTGCAGCAGCCAGGGCCTGTTCCAGCGCTCCGGCCGCGGCAGAGCGCACCGAGACCGCCAGCAGGCCCCTGCTCCGCTGGTGCAGGGCATCGGAGCGGCACGTCCCGTCCGCCGCCAGCACGCCGTCCGCCGCGGCCATGGACCTGGCCACGTGACCGCTCGCGCGGTCCAACGCCGCGCGGATCAGCGCCTCCGCCGAGGGCCCCGCGCGGGTCTCGCCGTCTCCCCGGCCTGCCAGCACGGCTTCCAGCTCCGGCCACAGCTCCGTGGACGCCGCGCCCGGCCCCAGCGCCCCTGGGGCGGGGCCTTCCGCATCGCCTCCTGCGTGATCACCCGGGTCTGCCCCCAGGCGACCCGCCGCGCCGGCAGGGACGACGGCGTCGTCGTGCTCGCCGACCCCCGCCGCTGAAAGCAGCTCGTCCGCACCGCGCAGCCAGAGCTCCGCGTCGTCGGCCACCACGGCCGTTGACCCCGCGTCCTGCTCCAGCGTCTTCTCCACCAGGGCTTCGATCGCCGAAAGGTCCTCTGCCGTCGCCGCGGCGGCAACGTGAGCCGCGGCCGCCTGGCCCCTCTCGTGGATCGCCCTCGACAGGACACAGACCTCGTTCCTCTCCGAGTCTGCCGCGCCCATGGTCCTGTAAATCCTCACCAGCAGCAGGCGGAGGTCCAGCGCAGCGCGCTCGGGGCGGGACAGCGGCTTTGCGGCCCTGAGCGACGACCAGGCGCACGACGCCTCCAGGACTTCCACCGCCGTTGCTGCCGCGTCAGCCGCTAGATCAATGTCGCCCGTGTGCAGAAACGCAACGACGTTGGCCACGAGCAGCCTTGGTGAAAGCGGGTCGAGCTCGATTGCGCGTCCCAGCAATCGCGATGCACGGCCCCACTGCAGCCCTACCGCCGCCTGCAGCGCGTCGGCAGACAAGAGTGCGGCGGTATCGGGTGCCTCGACCCTGAGGAACTCGATCCGCTTCTTGTGCCCGGAAATCGTGGGCATGGCAACGGTCGCCTTGGGCCGCAGGCCCGACGACAGGGCGTCCATCTCGACCTGAAGGGCGGCCTGGGCCGCGCGCACTGCCGATGCCGGGTCGCCTATCGACGCGTGGATCTGTGCGAGCTCCGCCAGCGCGTGGGCTTTGACGAACGAGTCCTGCTCGACCCCACCCTGCGCGATGCCCCGGAGGAACTCCACCTCCTCCTCGTCCGAGTCTGCCATCCGGGTCTGGGGCTTTGCCCCGCGGTGCAGAAGGGAAGTGGCCCGGGGAGCGTTCGGTGGAGCGATATCGGGTGGCGCCTCTGTCGCGGCGGAGGCCCGCAGCGCCTTCGCAAGCCCTGTTGCGCGGGTCCTTGCGGGATGCGCCAGGCACATTACAGCATGCTGCTGGTGCGAGTTCGTGGCTGCGGCACAGCGTGGGCTGCAGCGGCGCGGTGGCCATGTTCAGAGCGCAGCACACAACGCACCTCGCCGCGCGGGCGATGAGGGGGGACCTCAGGCGGAGGCCTCCTTGAGGGAGTGCATGACGGCCTCGGCCTGCTCGATGGAGGCCAGCTCGGAGACGAGGGCCTCGCGGCCCTCCTCCTCCTTCTGCTTCACGTCCTCGGGCATGCGCTCGAACCCGGGCCCGCCGAGGCGCTTCTCGGCCGCCGCGAGGAGGGTCTCCTTCTTGGAGCGCTGCTTGGCGAGGCGGGCGAGCTCCTGGTCCGGGTCCACGTGCCCCGCGAGGTTGACGAGGACGGCGAGGTCGGCGTCCACGACCTGCATGGCGCAGCCGCGGGGGGCGGCGAAGCCCTCGGCGGCGACGAAGGTGACGTCGCTGGCGCAGCCGAGGGTGCTGATGTCGTCCTTGAGGGCGGCGATGGAGTCGGCGGCCTCGGCGGTGGTGGAGGTGATGATGACGTCGGTGCTGACCGAGGGCTTGAGGACGGCCTGGGCCCGGAGGACGCGGATGCCGCGGACGACGCCGAGGGCGCGGGACATGCTGGCCTCAAGGCCGGGCGCGTCCATGCCCTCGACGGCCTTGGGCCAGGGTGCCACCATGATGGAGCCGGCCTCGGGCTCGCCCGCGGTCCAGTCGCCGCCGCGCCCCGGGAGGCGCTGCCACAGCTCCTCCGTGACGAACGGCATCATGGGGTGGAGGAGGCGGAGCCCGGCGTCGAGGCAAGTGTAGAGGGTGAGGCGGGCGGCGTGCTTGGCCGGCTCGTCGTCGCCGCGGAAGACGGGCTTGGAGAGCTCGAGGTAGACGTCGCAGAGATCCTCGAGCCAGAAGTTGTGGGCGGCGCGGCAGGCCTCGGCGAAGGCAAAGGTGCGCATGCCGAGCTCGACGGCGCGGCAGGCGTGGTTGAGGCGGGAGAGGATCCAGCGGTCGCGCGCGGCGAGGGTGACGGGGGCGCCGGGGGCGGGGGCCGCGGTGGTCATGGGGCCGGCGCTGCCGACGGGATGCTTGTAGCCCGGGCGGGAGGCGAAGGAGGCCGATGCGGCGGCGCCGTCCTCTGCGGCGACGGCGGCGGCGGCGGCGGCCGAGGAGGCCGATGCGGCGGCGTCGTCGTCGCCGATGGTGGTGCCGCCCTGCTCCGCGGCGGAGCGGGCGAGGCTTCCCAGGATCTGCATCACCGCCATGTCGGGGACGTAGCCCTCGAAGTTCATGAGGGCGAAGCGGGTGGCGTTCCACAGCTTGTTGCAGAAGTGCCTGTGGGCGACGACGTTGGAGATGTTGAGGTTGATATCGCGGCCCTGGAGGGTGTAGGAGAGGAGGCCAAAGCGGAGGGCGTCGGCGCCGCACTCGGGGATGCCGTCGGGGAACTCCTCGGTCTGGCCGGCCTTGGCCTTGGTGACCTCCTTGGGGGGCAGGTTGCCTGCCTCGAGCTTGGAGTGGAGGTGGGAGAGGGGGCAGCCGTTGATGACCTCGAGCGGGTCGATGACGTTGCCGAGGCTCTTGCTCATCTTGCGGCCGTACTTGTCGCGGACCATGGCGTGGAGGTAGACGGTGCGGAAGGGGAGCTGGTCGGTGAGCTCGAGGCCCATCATGACCATGCGGGCGACCCAGAAGAAGAGGATGTCGTGGCCCGTCTCGAGGAGGCTGTTGGGGAAGAAGCCGTCGAGGTCGGCGGTCTTCTCGGGCCAGCCAAAGGTGGAGAAGGGAAAGAGCCCGGAGCTGAACCACGTGTCGAGCACGTCCGGGTCCTGCTCCAGCTGCACCTCCGCGACGGGCACGCCGAGGGCCTCGGCGGCGCGGGCGGCGGCCTCCTCCTCGGTGCGGCCGACGACCCAGGTCTCCTTGTCGCCCGCCTCGGCCTTGCGGCCGCGCACGGTGGCCGAGTACGCGGGGATGCGGTGGCCCCACCACAGCTGGCGGCTGATGCACCAGTCGCGGCAGTCGTCGAGCCAGCGGTACCAGGTGTGCTCGTGCATGTCCGGGAGGATGGTGAGGTCGCCGTTGCGGACGGCGCGGACGGCGCGCTCGGCCATGTCCTTGCAGTTGACCCACCACTGGGGCTTGAGCATGGGCTCGATGATGTCCCCGGTGCGGGAGCACGTGGCGATGGACATCTTGTTGGGCGCGGTGCCGACGTAGAGGCCCTTGGCCACGAGTGCCTTCTGCACGGCCACGCGGGCGTCGTAGCGGAGGAGGCCCTCGAACTCGCCGCACTCGGCGTTCATCCTGCCGTCGTCGTGGAGGATGGTGATCTCTGGGAGGCCGTGGCGGCGGCCGCACGCGAAGTCGTTGGGGTCGTGCGCCGGCGTGATCTTCACCGCCCCCGTGCCGAAGGCCATGTCCACGAGCTCGCCGTCGAGGATGATGGGCATCTTGCGCCCCGTGAAGGGGTGCACCACGTGCTTGCCGTGCAGGTGCGTGTACCGCGGGTCCTCCGGGTGCACCGCGACGGCGGCGTCGCCGAGCATGGTCTCGAGGCGCGTGGTGGCGACGACGAGGCGCTCGTCCGAGTCCTCCACGGGGTACGCGAAGGAGATGATGGTGCCGAACTCGTACTTCTTGGCGGCGTCGTGGCCGGGGACGGGCAGCATGGTGGGGGTGTCCACCTCGAGGACGTCCACCTCGATGTCGCTGATGGCCGAGTTGAGGGCGCAGCACCAGTTGACGAGGCGCGTGTCGCGGTAGATGAGGCCCTTGGCGTGCATGCGGCAGAAGGCCTCCGTGACGGCCACGGACAGGCCGTCGTCCATGGTGAAGCGCTCCCTCGACCAGTCCACGGAGACGCCGAGGTGGCGCAGCTGCGTGACGATGTTGGCCGCGTACTGGTCCTTCCACTGCCACACCCGCTCCAGGAAGGCCTCGCGCCCCAGGTCGTGGCGCGTCTTCCCCTCCAGCTTGGTCAGGCGGCGCTCCACCACCGTCTGCGTGGCGATCCCGGCGTGGTCCGTGCCCGGGAGCCACATGACGGGGCGGCCGTGCATCCGGTGCCAGCGGCACAGGGTGTCCTGGATCGAGCACGTCAGCGCGTGGCCCAGGTGGAGGCTCCCCGTCACGTTGGGCGGCGGGATGACCATGACAAAGCGGCCGTCCTCGCCCGCGGCCTCGGCCAGGGCCGGGTCCGTGGTGTAGTAGCCGCTCTTGGCCCACCAAGCGTCCCACGCGTGCTCCACCGCCTTAGGGTGGTACGCGGCGAGCATCTCGCCCGACATGCCTGCGGGGCGGGGGGCGAAGAGGGGGGCGGGGGGGCAAGGGGGGAAGGAGAGCGATTGGGTGATGGCAGGGGCAGCTGCTGGAAGGCGGGGTGAGCAGTGCGCGGCTGCTGGAAGGCGGGGGGCGGGCGAGCGGGCGGCACAAGGCTCACTCTTCTTCTCGCCCTCGGGCGTGTCAAGCTTGATGTCGACGTCCTCCTTGGCCTTGGCCTTGGCCTTGGCCTTGGCCTTGTTCTTCTTGACCGCCGCCTCGGTGGCAGCCTGCGGAAAGGGCGGTAGGCAGCCGGGGAGCGCGAGCTTGAGACCAGCGGCCGAGGGACGCCACTGACGGCGCTGCACCCGCCAGGCACGGTCGCTTCACCGAGTGCCCAAGGCTCGGAGGTCATCGCGAAAACCGGCTGCGAGAGCATTCGCGCCGCAATGCTCACAGTCTTCTTTGCCTTTGCCGCGGCCAGCTCCTCCTGGGACTTGCCGCCGCCCTTCTTCAGCATCTTGCGGAGCTGCTTCTTGGACATGGACAGAATGTCCGCGCCCTCGGGCACCTCAAAGTCGTCGGGCATGGGCACGCCGGCCTTGGCAAACGCCGCTTCCACCTCAGCCATGGAGGGCGCTGCCGCTGCGGCAGCGCCGGCCTCCGGGGCGGGCTTGCCGGCGGCCTTGGGCGCAGGCTTGCCGGCGGCCTTGGGGGCCGCAGCCGCCGAAGACGACGCCGCCGCCGCCGCGGGCACTGCCGGGGCGGGTGCCTTGGGAAGGGGCACCGTGGCTCCCTCCTGGCCGTGGGGCACCAGAATGGTCGTACCGCCGACGCGGCTCCTCACAAACCGAGGGTCAGCAGCCATGGTGACCCGGCCGGATCAGCTGAGGTGCCTGTGGCGGGCTTGGCATCCGAAGCGGGCGGCAGAGCCTTGCGGTCGTGTGTGGCCATGGACTGCGGATCCTCCGCCTCCGCCACCTCGGCGGGCTCGGGCTTGGACGCTCCGCTTGCTGCAGACGGGGAGCTGCTGCGGCGTAGCGATGGCGTCATCCGCGGGGGTTGCCGCGCTGCGGTCGGCCAAGGCCGCGGTGCGCGCTGCAATGGGCGCCACTCTCGCCGCGCTCGACTCCTCCGTTGTCGCTTCGCGCTCTGAGGCGCTGGCGGCACGGGTACTGGATCTGCCATGCGTAAAGGACGCGCGCGGCGTGTTCGGTTTCCTGTCCATGCCCGACGAGGTACAGACCTACCCCATCGTGAACCGCCTGCTCGAGTCAGGCGACGTGACCGTCTACGTGCCCAGAGTCATCGGGCGCCGCTCGATGGCCGTTGTTGACGTCGGCGGCAAAGAGGGCCTCGCAGGGCTGGTCAAGAACAAGTGGGGAATCCCCGAGCCGCCGGTGCCAGTCGTGCTCTCGGCCTCCGGCGCCGAGGCGCACCCGCTGGCAAAGGCCGAGGCCGACGATGAAGCATTCGACTGGAGTACGGTGGACGGCGAGGCTGCGCGCGCCGCGGTCGGAGAGGGGGCTGCGCCGGTCGGGGTCGTGCTGGTGCCCGGCGTCGCCTTTGACGCCGCCGGCCGCCGCTGCGGTCATGGTCGCGGGTACTACGGTGAGGGTTCCACGCATCACAATGAGTGGCGCAACCACGTCATAACGCGCCCGTCGGCGATGCGCATGGACTTCGACCTTTGCCGTCCCCGCAGACACGTTCCTGGCACGTCTGGCCGCGCTTCACGAGGCGAGAGGCATCCCACGGCCCGTGCTTGTGGTGAGTCACGCGCGGGGCCGCGCCTCGATGCAGGCGCCGCCCGGCTTCCGCCTCTCCGCAAACCGGCCGAGCGACCGCTGTCTCCGCTTGCTTCCCGCCCGCCCGCGACTCAGGCGCTTTGCTTCGACGAGCAGGTGGTGGAAGAGGTCCCTGTCGGCGTGTATGACCTGCCTGTGGACGTGGTCGTCACCCCGACGAGGGTCATCGCTGCCTCCGCAGCGGGCAAGGCCTCGACGTGAAACGCTCTCGCGACGCGAATCGCGTCGTGCCGTCTGGCGTCCTCCTCTTGAGGGGTTGAGGTGGCAGCCGTGGCACGGGGTGTGCCGAACCTGGGTGATTCAATTTGGGGCCGCGGGAAGGCCTCACGCTGCCTTCGATTAGCCCCCGTCGTCATCTCAGCGCCCACTCGCACAGCGAGGCCACCGCAGCCGGCAGCGTCGTCCCGTCCGCGTGGGTTCCCTCGGGCGGCTCGAGCCCCCTGCGGAGGAGGGCTTCCCGCGCCGCCGCCGCCTGCATCTCCGGCGTGCCGAAGGCACCCCTGGCCGCGTTGTCGATGGCCAGGATGGCGTCATCGACGGTGCCGCCCGCGCCGCCCTCCGCCGCGGCGTCCGCCCGGGGCATCATCAGACGCAGAAGCTCACCCGACGGCGTGGGCGGCCCCGTGGCCGGGCTGCCCGAGGCGCAAAGGTTGTCCACCGACATGCACACGCGCACGCCTGACCGCAGGAGGCCCAGGGCGGGGTGCGTCGCGAAGCTGGCCACCCGCCCCGAGCCGACGTTGGCGGTGGGGCAGCACTCCACCGTCACGCCCGCCCGGGCGACCGTGGCGGCGAGGGCGGCGTCCTCACCGATGGCGCAGCCGTGGCCGATGCGCCTGGCGCCGAGCTCGATGGCGTCGGAGACGTTGGCGCCCGTCCCCGGCCACTCGCCGGCGTGGGCCGTCACCCCCAGGCCGGCCCCGGCCGCGAAGCGCATGGCCTCGCCGGCACTCTCGCGCAGCGGGTGCCTCTGCTCGTCCCCCGCGACGTCGAACCCGTGGGCGCCCGCCTCGGCAGCAGTCCGGGCCATCTCGAGCGCGTGCTCGGGGCCGCGCTGCCGAAGGGCGCACACGATGATCGCGCTGTGCGGCAGCATGCTGGCCCGAATACCCTCCGCGACGGCCGCCACGGCCTCTGCCGGGGTGAGCCCCCGCCTCCCGTGCAGGGCAGGGCAGAAGCGGAGCTCGGCCCACACCGTGCCGTCGTCCCACAGCGCGTCCAGCGCCGACTTGGCCGCCCGGACCAGGTCGTCGTGCGTCTGAAGCGCGGCAACCAGCGTGTCGAACACGCCCAGGGAGGCCTTCATGCTCGACCGGTCGCGGCCCCGGATCCTCGTCCCAAGCTCCTTCGCGTTCTTCGCGCCCCGGACCAGCGCCTCGTCCCTGTACGTCAGAAGCTGCTCGAGCGCGTAGCTACCGTCCAGGTGAACGTGGAGCTCCACCTTTGGGAGCCGGGAAGCCAGCACAGCAAGGCTGCGTCGCGAGGCCATGCGCAAACAAGACCGATCCGGGGCGGGAACTGCGTGCCACAGTTACCTGCGCGACCACAGTGGCCTCTTGCGGGGCGCTCCTGCGCGGGGCTGGATCCCGCAGAGCCGGGCGCGTCCGGATTCCGTGGCCGAAAGTTCTTCTCGGCGGCACTCCACATCAAGCCAACGAGCAGCATGGCCGCCGCATCCACCAACCCGATGGTCGCCCTTCTGGGCCCCGAGCTCGTCGACAAGGACGGCAAGCGCGTCCCCACCGAGGAGCGCCTCGCCGGCCTGGACTCCGTCGGCCTTTACTTTTCGGCTCACTGTGAGTCATCGCATCGTCGCGCCACGTCAAGCGTGCAACCTTCACGCGGCCCGCATGGTCCTTGCACGAATCAATCGACACGAAGAAGGCCTCGTCGGGCCCGGCGGCGAGGCCGGGGCAACCTCTGACGGGGTCATCTGATCGCGAGACCGTCGGGTGACGTCCCAGTGTTCGCCCGCCCATACTTTGCCCTGCGGCCCACACCGACCGCTGACCCGCTCGCCCAAGCTCGTGTGTGCTCGTCTTTCCCGCGCGCAGGGTGCCCGCCGTGCAAGGCCTTCACCCCGGTCCTGAGCGAGTGGTGGACCGCCCACGCCTCAGAGAAGAAGACCGATGTCGTGTTCCTCTCCTCGGACCGCGATGAGGGCGCCTTCAAGGCCTACCTGTCCGAGATGTCGTGGGGCGTGGCGGTGCCCTACGAGAACTCCGCCGTCAAGGCGAGGCTCAGCGGCCAGTACAAGGTTCAGGGCATCCCGACGCTCGTGACCGTGGACGCCAAGACCGGCGAGGTCATCACCACCAAGGGCCGCGAGGGCGTGTCCGGCAACCCCTCGGGGTGGCCCTTCCGCCCCCGTGCGCTCTCCGACGTCGTCGAGAAGTCCAACGTCGTCAAGGCCGGCGCCTCCCGCTCCCTCGCGGCTGCCATCGCAGAGGAGGACCTGGACCACGTCCTCTTCTACTTCAGCGCCAGCTGGTGCGGCCCGTGCAAGGCCTTCACCCCGGCCCTCATCGCCTGGTACAACAAGCAGCGCGAGGCGGGCGCCAAGCTCGAGATCGTCTTCGTCTCCGCCGACAAGTCCCAGGCCGAGTTTGACGGCTACTTCGGCAAGATGCCGTGGGCCGGCCTTGACTTCTCCCAGCGCGAGGAGGCCGCGGCGCTCAACAGCGCCTTTGACGTCGAGGGCATCCCTACCCTGTCCCTCGTCGACGCCAAGACCCTCAAGGTCGTCCACGCGGACGCCCGCGCCCTGGTGCAGTCCAGCCCCGACGACTTCCCCTGGAGCCCGCAGCCCATCGCCTTCACCGGCGTCTTCCTCTCCAGCATCAACGACATGAAGTCCGCCATCCTCTTCACCGACAAGGCCGAGGCCTCCACCGAGGCCGCTGAGGCGGGCTTCCTCGCCACCGCCACCGAGATGTTCGGCTCCGGCGAGGTGCAGTTCGGCGTCATGACGTCGGAGAACCCCATGACGGCGCGCATCCGCGACTTCCTCGGCTTCTCCGGCGACAAGGACGGACCCGACTCGGCCCGCCTCGTCCTCCTCGACATCCCCTCGGGCGTCAAGTACGAGCTCGGCGACTCCCGCGAGGCCCTGTCCAAGGACGGCGCAATCCTCGAGGCGGTCCGCGGCGTCTTCAGCGGCACCGCCACCCCCAAGCCCCTTCGTTGAGACGGACCAGCGAGGCCGCGCGGGCGCGGCGGACATGCGTTTGCCTGCACTCGTGCCTGATGCGTGCGCGGCAGTGTGAAAACGGTGCAGCCGCATGCACGGCGCCTGGCTCTGTGCGATGCCGCCGAGGATGCCACTCCGCGCCCTGCCACTCCGCGCCTCGCAGCAAACGCTATCTTTGCCCCAGTGCCTCGCACCAACCGCACGAGCGACGGGGTGCGTTGCGATGGCCGACTCTGGCTCAGCGCACAGAGACGACGATTCTAGCCACCACCATCACCGCCGGCGGCGACACCATCATCACCGGCACAGGGACGACCACAATGCCGACGACGGAGAGCGCTCGGAAGCTGGCCGCCGCAGGCACCGCTCCAGGAGCCACCGGGACCACGATGACCGCGATTCGGTGGCCTCCTCGTCGTCGCGGGCGCACCGCCACCACCGCATGCGGCACGATTCGGGAAGGGACGAGTCAGGCGAAGCGGACCACGACGACCAGCGCAGCGTCCGCCGCGCGAGCAAGCGGGCAAGGTCTCCGCCCGCGGCGGCCGCCGTTCCTTCGGCGTCCTCGTCCAGCGGGCCGGCCGCGCCGGTGCCTGACGTCAAGCTGTCGGACGAAGACTACTACTCACGGGCCAAGGAGTTCCGTGCGTGGCTGGTCGTCGCGGGAAAGCCAAAGTTTGGGGACCTGCCGGGCCCGGCGGCCAGGAAGCTGTTTGAGGAGTTTTTCGGGCTGTGGAACGCGGGTGGGCTTCCGCGTGAGTATTATGACGGCACGTTTGACGCAGATCTTGCGGACAGCGGCAGGACCTCGTTCCGTTGGGCCTTCGCGGGCAAGATGCCGTCCGAGGACAAGGACGCGCTGCTCCGTATCCGCGACACGGTGCAGGCGGAGACGGACAAGGAGGCGACGCTTCTGGATGCCATGTCCGTCGCGCGCGCGGCGGCGGCGAGGAAGCAGCGGAAGCGCGAGGCGTGGGAGCGGCACGAGGCGGAGCGGCAGGCCAAGGACCGGGCCGAGTACGAGACGGCGGTGAAGACGTCGCAGGCCACCGTCGCGGCGGCGGCGGCCGACGCGGCGAGCATCTCGGCCAAGCCCGCCCCGACGGCGTCGGACCTGATGGAGAGCCTCGGGATCAAGCCCGGCCAGGTCGTGACCATGAAGCCGCGCCAGGACTGAGGCCGCGGGACCAGGGGGGGGAGGGGGGGGAGGGAAGGGGGGCGCGGGGGAGCCCCGGCGTGGTCGTGGTCGTCGGGCCGGGTGCGGCGGTGGTGGTGCGGCGGGGAGGTGCGGCGACCACCGCCGCCGCTCTCGCGCCCGCCTCGGGGGTCGGGTACCGCCGGTCGACCTGGACGCCCGTGGGGCAGGGCAACGGGTGATGCGCGCCGGCTATCCGTCCCTTCCGTGGGCTCGCTGCAGGCCTCCCCATGTGGTCTCGGCGCGCCGCTGATCGAATCGGCCTTGCGTGAGCGCCGGAGGCTCCTGCTCTCCCAGCAGGACGTGAGACACCGACCAGCATGCGTGCTCCACCAGCGGAATCGGCAGCTGGAAGCTCTGCGACGGGAGCAGCAGCGCGGCGCAGGCACGACCCTGACAGCCCACGCTCACGGCATGCATCGGCCCGACAGCGCGTGCTGGCGCAGCCCACTCACAGGGAAAAGCACCTCCATGTGATCCAGCCCATCTACGATGAGCCCGACGTAGTTGTGCACCCCGAAAAGGCTGACATGCTCGTTGATGATGGCGGCTCGCACCTTTCCCGCGTCAACAAGCCGCTTGCTGAGCCAGCCGCCCCTGGTTTCGGTGGCAATCTGGACGCCCACCTCCCCGAGCACGAGAACCGACTCGGCGATCACGGACGTGCTCGCCAGCCGCCAGAGGAGCAGCGCAATGGCAAAGGCACTCGCCGTGCCTCCCGCGAGCGCCCCGGGCTGCATCCCCGAGCGCCACCACACGCCTGCCATGATAGCCGCTGCGATCCCGCAAGCGACCCCGGCCTGCTGGGCGCGCAGCCCTCTGGACCGGTTCCGTGCGGCGAGCGAGACCACGGCCTCGCCAGTTTTCTCGCACACGAACGTCGTGCCGGTTCCCCATTCGACCTCTGCCGCGGAGCCTCGCATCGTGTGGTGTGGTAGGGCCGCGCGATGGTCGGGCGCTGTGCACTGTGGGCTTTGGTTCTGGCAATCGTCGCCTCAAGCCTCTGCCGCTCCCGCGTCGGACTGCTCCCCATCGGACTGCTCGTCCTCGTCCTCGTCCTCGTCCTCGTCCTCGTCCTCGAGGTCCAGAACCACGGCCTCCCTCCCGCCAATCATCACGACGAGGGCGCCGCGCGCCGGCGCCGCGGAGAGCTTCACGTCGGCCTCCGCCGCCCGCGGCACCTCCAGGTCGTGGGAGCGCACCCCCGGGCCGCCCATCGTCAAGGCCTCCGCAGAGCCCGCGTCGTCGGACCAGGCGCCGTCGCCGCCGAGGCGGACGAGGACGATCCGGACGCCCTGCCAGCCCGCCCTCCTCAGCGCAGCCACGACCGACGGGGGCCCGTCCGAGCGGTCGGCCCACCACGGGTGCGTGGCCACGCACTCCCACCCTTCCGGCGCGGCGAGGGTCGCGTGACGAACGCTCCACCCGGCGTCGTCACCGTCGGGCCGGACCACGACGGCGGCGGACGCCCCCCGGTCCGAGCGCGCCGACACCATCACCGCCGAGGGCGGCGCGCCCGGCAGCCCGACGTGGGCGAGGGCCGCGGGCGTCGCGGACACGGTGATGACGACGCCGGGTTCCGAGGTCCCCGGCGGCATAGCCCGCACCTCGACCCGCTGGGCGGCCGCCAGCGACGCCCCCGCCGCGGCCGCCTGGTGCAGAGCCCTGACGGCGCCGGTGGCCGCTGCCAGCGCCGCGCGCCCCGCCCCCGCCTCCAGCCCCGAGCCGGCCGGGAAGAGTCCGTCTCCCTCCGCGGCCGCCAGCGCCGCCAGCACGCGCGACGCCTCCTCCGCGCGGATCACGGGGGTGGCCCTCAGCCGGCCGCGGAACGTCACGGCGAGGCCCTCCGCCTCGACCAGCGACGGCTCCCGCGGCTGGCACTCCTCCTCGTCCTCCTGCTTCGCAAGCACCCTGGCTCGGATCAGCAGGCGGAGTAGGCCGTCCAGGAGGAAGGCCTCGCCGCGGACCTCCCTGCGGATGCGGTGCACCCGGAGGCTCGCCAGGGCGGCGGCACGGCCCGCAAGCGCCACCGCCGAGGCCGTGAGGCCGCCACCGGACCTTGGCGCCGCCCCCGGCACGCACCCCGCCGCCTCGAGCAGCTCCGCGTCAGGGTCGCGCCCCGCCGCCCGAGGGCGCCAGCCCCCGATCGCCCGCCCCGTCCGGTCGCCGTGCGCCGTCACGATGCTCTTCAGCTCGTCCAGCGCGTCGGCCGCCGCCTCGGCGCCCGCCGCCGCCCCCGCGAGCAGAGCCACCTCCACCCCCGACGCCGCGAGTGACAGCGTCCGCCTCCACTCGTGCAGCCTGCCGCCCACCGCCTGCGAGTCCAGCACCTCCCGGATCGCCGTGCCCACGCCCAGGACCTGCTTCGCCCCCGGCGCCGGCATCTGCACCGGCAGGTACGGCGGTTTCACCAGCGTCGGGATCTTCTGCGTCGTGGCCGAGATCGACTTCGCCAGGGGCTGCATCACTGCGTCGGGGATGTCGGCGACCGTCACCGTGAGCGCCGACGCGAAGCGGTGCGTGGCCTGCGTATCCATCCCCTGCGCCCCCGTCACCAGGAACTCGCGCAGCGCAGAGGAGGTAGAGCCACACGAGGCCAGATCCACGCCAGGCTGCACGCTGTCGGGCGAAATGAAGGAGTCCCACGCGCGCCACACGCCCTCGTGCACGGCCGTGGCGATCTGCTCGCAGATGCTCGCCGCGCTCGCCCACGCAGCCTGCGCGGCCCTGTGTCCCTCGGACACGGCGTCCACCCCCTCTCGCGCCCTGCCCAGGAGCGCGGCGACCCTCGCAAGGTCCTGCGCGTCGTGAGCGGCGCCGTCCGTGGGCAGCAGAACCAGGCACGGACCCGCGCCCTCGCCGCCCGCCCTCGCCTCAGACGGCGGGGCGGCGCCGGCCGCGGCCGCGCTGCTCAGACCCACGGTGACCGCGCGAGGCGGGCTCCTGCAGGCCAGCACGGCGCCCCGGAGCGAGGGTAGCACTGCCAGCGGAGGATCGGCGCGCGGCGTGCGGGCGGCCGCAGCGTCTCCCGCTCGGGGCAGGGACAGGCTCAGGTAAGGCAGCACGCCGCCGAGCAGAGCCACGTGGCTGTGAACCCCTTCGACGCCCACGGTCGACCACGAAAGGACGCTGGATCGGGCGAGGCCGCCGGAAGGCACGGCTCCCGTTGGCGCCGTCACCGCCGCGTCTGGAACCGCCATGCGCGCCGCCTGCACCACGGTGACGTGCTCCGTCGCTCCTGATGCCAGCGCTGATATGGCAGAAATGGCAGAATCGTCCAGGCTCGAGCCGAACGCGCCGCCGTCGGCCTTTGGGCCGGGCCTTGCCGTCGCGGCGCCCGTGGCCGCCGCGGCGCGCTCTTCCACGGAGCGAAGGAAGTGGGGTGTGTCTACTCCAACGCGCAGCGGCTCCTGCAGTGCTGGCGGCCGCAGCCGCAGCGGGGATGCCCGCGGCACGGCTAGCGGCCGCCAGGCAAGCGAGCACGTGCCCCCTCCCGCGATCCGGGGCAGTAAAGGCGTCCAGGGGCGCTGAATGCTCTTGCGGCCCTCCCCTCCCTCCACTCCCTCGGTCGGCGCGATGCTGACAGCCGAGCTGGAGGCCACGGCAACGGCGCGCCCGTCCGGTGCCAGCACCGCGGTTACCAATGAGCCCCACGGCGAAAACCAGTCCACACTAGGAGCTGACGTGATCTTCTCCCCGTCTTGCGTGCGGAAGATCACCAGTTCCTTGTCCGAGGAGGCACACGCGATGTCGATCGACGCGGCCGAGCTGATCTCCGTAGCCTTTGTCCGACGCCTGGTCACGAGGCGGAAGGACGACTCCATACCGTCCGCAGAATCAGCCATCGCGGCGGGCGCAGGTTCGGCTGCCGCAGCGTGTGAGGGTGCCAAGTCCAGCCCGCGGCCGTTTGCTCTGTTCGTGGCTACCCAAGCTGAGACCTGCGCCCAGCGCACTCTGGTGTCGGTCCCCAAGGGCAAAACCGACCCCCTTTCGCGATATCGTGACATGGGCCAGAGAATTTCGGCCAAGGTGCTCGTGGTG
>Ga0136560_1000499_pt1 | contig 19721 bp, 15 predicted proteins | sample AntRauMeHopE1497_FD_104925 | JGI IMG/M metagenome (GOLD analysis project Ga0136560, IMG submission 104925) | Saline lake microbial communities from Rauer Islands, Antarctica - Metagenome Hop E1 #497 | ecosystem: Environmental > Aquatic > Non-marine Saline and Alkaline > Saline | place... | reverse complement strand
TGGCTCGGCTCGATGGGTGCGTCAGGATCTCCTCCATCATGAAAAGCATGCTGCGGCCCTCGTAGCAGCCGATCTCGAGGTAGCGGATGGGGTCGCCGGCCGAGATGTTGAAATGCCCCGAGACGAGCTCGCGCCAGTTAGGCCTCATGTTCGCCATTCAGTCGTGCGTGAACTCTAGCGCCGCGGCAGCAGCACTGGCGGCCGGCGCGGCAAGGCACTGCGCAGCAAGGAGCGAGGCGAGCTCGGAGGGACCCGCATTGCGCCAGGGTGCGAAGTAAGAGGGACAAGTTGCGGCTCATCCGCTTAGCCTCACCAAGACCCCATGCACCATGCTTGTGTGACCACGATGCGGGCAGGAGTCCCTCGGGGCCGAGGCTCGGGCACGCTCGCGTCTCTGCCTGTTCTGCGAGCGTTTCCTCGCCGAGCCTGATAACATCCTCATTCGGGCGCGACAGCGACAAGGCGTGGCGCGTGCTACGCTGCCTGAGGCCTGGCGGCAGCGACCGGCCCGGCTGGGAGCACTGTGCCCGCGCCTGTGCGCACGCCAGCCCACGCGGGTCACCCTGCCGCAACGACGCGGCGCTCGGACGAATCCACCGGGGCGTGTCCGCGCCCGCAGCCTGGCCGCATCGCCTCCCCGTGCGCATGGCGTGCAAGCCGGCTGTTCGCCAGCGGGTCGAGCGCTCACGCGACATGCTGCGCTGCGCCGACAGCGGCCAGGCAGCGCGGTGCGTGGAGGCGGCGGGCCTCGTGTCTTTCCGGGCAAGGCTGCCAGGCACACGGGCCGCCAGAACGCCGTCACTCGTCCGCCAGAACGCCGTCACTCGTCCGCCAGAACGCCGTCCTCGCGACCTTCGGGCCCTGGCCCGCCATCGGTCGGGGCTGCCGCACCGGCCGCTTCGAGCCGTCTCTTGCCCTGCAAAACCGCCTCCGCACGCCCTGCGTAGAGCGCTGCCTCCGTACAGGCGAAGGAAACGGCCGACAGCACCGCGCACGCGATCACCCAGCCACTCCCCCATCCGAACATGAGCGCGGCCCCCAGGGCCATGTTCAGGAGCCCCGCTCCAAGGACTGCCTCGCCCAGCTGGCCGTGCCACGCGTGGACCTTGCCGGCGCCCGCCGTAGCTGCGGCGTGCTTGGCCCACCCAGACCAAGCCTGCACGCCCACGCCTGCGACCACGCAGATCCCGAGCCAGCCATGGATGGAGTGCGGGACCGGCGATTTGGCCTGGGCAATCTTGCTCCCGAGGATGCCAATGGCAGCGATGACCACGAGCACAAAGGCTGCGATGTTGAGCGTCTTGTGCCACTCGCGCCGCTGTCCCCTGGACATTGAGGGCGGGGAGCCGTAGTAGGAACCGACAGCAAGCGTCATGCAGGCGCCAAAGGCAGCTGCGCCGGCGATCGGGTGCAGGTAGAAAATCAGCGGGGGCGAGGCTGAGCATCCGGCCACGATCGCAGCGACGGCTGCGGCCGCGCCACATGCTGCCGCGACCGCCGCTAGTGCTTGCGGTGAGCAAAGCGGGCCACTCATGGCGTCAGATCGGTTCCGAGTGGCTGCCGGGACACTCGTGTTTGGCGTGCGGCCGCCGGCAGGGCCGAGGCGCAGTCTCTGTGCGAGCCGAGAGGGGTCCGTGGCGGGGGCATGCCGCTCAACAGTCAGCATGCATCAAGCAAGCGGGCTTGGGCGCGGCTCGGGCGGTCAGAAGAGGGCGCGGAACGGCACATCCTCGGGGCGCTGCAGCCAGTTGTCGGCCGGCCACGAGAAGCCCTCTGCCCCCTCGCAGGCGTGCATGGAGAAGGCCGGGCGGGCCGTTTCGGAGGTGTTGGGCGCGCTCCAGTGCACGACTGCGCCGTGGATGAGGACGAGGGTGCCGGCCGGGCACTCGATGGGCACCCCGCCGTCGGTGGGCAGCGGGTCCGCCGTCGGCGGGTCAAAGACGGTGGAGGTGCCGTCGCCGGTGCGCATGAAGCGGCGCGAGGCGCCCGCCTTGTGGCTGCCGGGGACGGCCCACAGGCAGCCGTTGTCGGTGCTGCAGTCCGCGAGGGCCCACCACGCGCCCACGCAGGTGCGCTCCGGCTCGCTCCACAGGAACGTGGAGTCCTGGTGCGGGTTGACCTCGCCCCCGATCCTCGGGTTCTTGAAGATGTACATGGACTGCACGGCCAGCGGGCGCCGGAAGCCGAGGGAGCGGAACACAGCGGCCACGCCGGGCCCGAAGCACGTCCCCTCGAACGCGGGCTCGAGCTCATGAAGGTTGTGGCCGATCTTGTTCACGCCGGCGGCGCCGGTGACGACCGCCTTGCCGTCCTTGACCGCTCCATCCTCTGCAAAACACCTGACCTTGTCTCCCGAGTCAAGGAACCACGCATCCCGGGCCTGCTCCTTGCCGGTCTCAAACACGGACAATGTCGACCCGTCCCATCCGGCCGCGATGGCGTTAGCGCGCTCACTGCGGGAAACGGAAACGGAATAGTGGAGTCCTTCCATGCCCGCACGCCGTAGAGGGGAAGTAGCAGGCGCGAGCAACGCAAAGGGCCGCGCCCAACTACCCAGAGCCGCAGGGGTGCCATGATTCAGGCAACCGAAGGCGCGGGCGTGCCCTCACCGCATGCCGGCCATCACGGCCTCGGTAAGTGCGCCTTCCACCACAAGGAACCCATCCCTTTCATAGCGCTCCAGCTGCTCGGCGGACAGGCCGTGGTGCTCTGACGAAGCTGCCATGGCGTGGTCGCGCGGGAGTGCGGCAGGCGGGTGCCGACGCAGCCACGAAAACTCTCGGCCCTGCTTGGACGGCTCGGGTGCGCGCGCACTTGCGCTCTCATGACGGAACCGTGCCCGGTGAGCGACGAGGTGACAGCTCTCACAAAAGAATCGCTGGCATCATGCCAGCGCATGGACTTTGTGTGCTTCACATGCGGGGCGGTCATCCATCAGGCCGACGAGTCCGAGTTCCGCCACTGGTCGCGGCTCGGGGGCGCTCTCCCGCACTCCCTGGTGCTCAACGTCACTGTGTTCACCGTTCGGGATATGGTGGGGGGTCGAACCCTCAAGACTGCCGAACTTGCTTCCGTGCCAGGGCTGTTGGCCGCGGTGGAGCACCTCCACGCCGAGCGGTATGGCCACCTGGACTGGTTATATCCGGAAAGGCGCGATGCCCGAGCCAAGGCGGCTCAAGAGGCAGTTGCAGGGGTGAGGAAAGCCTCGGAGTCGCTGGAGGAGTCATGGAAGCGATTCAACGAACGCTTTGATGACTCCATGGCCAAGCTCATGAACTCGGTTGCCGTCTCGATGGGCCAGAGTGCCACGCCATGGGAGGAGCCTGGCGCCGATGCTCGTGAGGCGGTGTTCGTCGGCCGCGCACCGACTGCGTTAGATCTAGCCCGGCGCCTGGGCCTTGGCCAGTTCAGACGTGTCGTCGTCCTCACGGGAGCTGGCATGAGCACTTCGGCCGGGGTTCCTGACTTTCGTTCCCCGGGCGGGCTTTACGAGACGCTGGCCGCGGAAGGTGTCGCCAGGCCGGAGTCCATGTTCGAGCTCGCCACGTTCCGAAGCGACCCCACGCTCTTCATGTCCAAGGCGGCGGCAATCGTCCCGCAGCACCTGCGACAGCGTGCCATGCTTCGGCAAGGCGGCATGCCGCACGCGGGTCCAGCGGCATCAGCGTCGGCGGCATCTGCTGACACCGGCGGCGGCGGTGGTGCAGGTGGCAGCTCGGGAGGCGGTGTGGGCGCTCGTCCCACGGTAGGCCACTGTTTTCTTCGCCTGCTGCACGACAAGGGATGCTTGCTTCGCGTGTACACGCAGAACATCGACGACCTCGAGGCAGCTGCGGGCCTGCCCGCGTCGCGGGTCGTGCAGGCGCACGGGTCCTTCGCATCGGCCTCATGCGCTGACGAAACGTGTGGAGCCCCCGCTGACGCGGATGAAGTCAACGCTGCGCTGCTCTGCGGCGGAAGCCCGCCCGTCTGTGGTGTCTGCGGCGGGCTTGTGAAGCCTGACATTATTTTCTTCGGGCAGGCGCTCCCGGCGTCGTACGCTGGCGCCAGGGCAGCCGACATGCCAGAGGCGGATCTGGTTATTGTGGCCGGCAGCAGCCTCACAGTTCAGCCCTTCGCCTCGCAGCTCCGAGACGCAGGTCCCTGCGTGCCTCGTCTGCTGCTGAACATGCAGCTGGTGGGCAGGGACGGCGAGGCCCCGGGCGAAGCCACCAGCGGCCTGCGCTGTGACGGAAGGGAAGCAGGCGGCCTGGGGGCTGGTGACGAGGCGCCGATGGAGGAGGAGGCAGCCCCCGGCAACTACCGGGATGTTGCCGTGCTTGGGGGCATCGACGACTCAGTAAGGCTACTGGCAGCTGCAGCTGGATGGGCGAGCGATCTTCAACGCATTGTCAAAGCCGTCTGCAGAGACGATGGCTGATCGTGCGACATCCTGAGCGATGGATGTGCGAGCTCCCGGGTGCGGAGCCTCACAGAAGTGTGATTCTTGTGAACAGACGAGCTGCTGCCCACAATGACGGCTCGGGCAAGCGTTGCGGGACTTGGGGCATCACACACGCTTGCCACAGGGCAGGTCGGGGCGGCAAGCGCACCGCATCACTGCGCCCGGGCCGCGGCGACCGCGGCGGCCGCCGATGACATCGTGTTGTCGATCACGACCGCGGAGCCCGTCATCGTTAGAGACGCTGACACGCGCTGGGACACGCCGTTGGTCGCGACGATGTTGAAGGTCCCGGGCGCCGACAGCACGTCGCCCGTCACCCGGTCCGAGATGCGCGGCGTCGACGCGTCCACAGTGCACTCCACCGTCGCCGACTCGCCGGGCGCGAGGCTCACGCGCTGGTACGAGAAGAGCTCCTTCAGCATCGACACCTCGCCAGACCCCGGCTGCGGCTCGTTCGCAGGCACGTTGACCGGCTCGTAGTAGCACTGCACCACCTCGTCGCCGGCCACGCCGCCAGTGTTGCGGACCACCACCTTGTACGTCACCGAAGGAGTCCCGGCGCCGCCCTTGCCGGTCGCGAGGGACGCCTTCGGAGGCGTGCTCCCGTCCCACTCCATGGTGAAGTTGGTGTACGACAGCCCCCAGCCGAAGGGGTACGACACGTTGTCGCCGCGGTAGAAGCGGTACGACCGGCCCGGCGCGGTGGCCATGTTCATGTTGAAGAAGTCAAACACATCCACAATGTCAGCGTGGTACAGCGTCACCGGCATCTTGCCGCCCGGGTTGTACGTGCCGAAAAGCACCTCAGCCATCGCCTGCGACCCCCGGGTCCCGGGGTAGAAGGCCTCGATGATGCCCTTGACGCCGGGGTTCTGCTTCTCGGGCTCGATTGCCACCATGCCGCCGTTGATCAGGAAGACCGCCACGGGCTTGCCCGCCGCCGCGACCGCAGCCACGAGCTCGTGCTGCACCCCGGGGAGATCGATGCTCGCGCGGTCGTGCCCCTCGCGCTCAACCGTCTGGTCGATGCCCATGAACATCGCAACAAAGTCAGCCGCCTCGGCGGCTGCCACCGCGGCGGGGAAGCCGGTCTTGTCCGTGCCCGAGACCGTGCAGCCCTCGGCGTAGGTGACGTTGCCGCCCTTGTTCGCCGCCGTCACCGCGTCAAACGGTGTCTGCACGCAGTCGAAGCCGCCCTCGGGGCAGATCTGTCCGAGGTAGTTGCCCACGAGCGCCTTGCTCGCCATGCCGTGGGGACCGATCACGGCCACGCGAGCCCCGGCCGGGAAGGGCAAGGCGCCGCCGTCGTTCTTGAGCAGCGTCATCGACTGGCGCGTGGTGTCCAGGTTCCACTGCTGGTGCTGTGCCGAGTTGACCGCGCTCGGGGGCACGTGCCAGTACGGCTGGTCCTCGATCGGGTCAAAGAGCCCGAGCTCGAAGCGCACGCGCAGGGCGTTCCGCAGCGCACGGTCGATCGACGCGCGCGTGATGAGGGACTGGTTGAGCGCGCTGATCATGTGGTCGCGGTACACGCTGCCGCTGTTGATGTCCGTCTGCCCGCCCTCGAGGGCGGCCGCCACGGTCTTCTCCCAGGTGTCGGTGTAGTGGTGCTGGTCATAGATGTCTGCCACAGCGCCGGAGTCCGACGTGACGTATCCGGTGTAGTTCCAGAGGTCGCGCATGATGTGCGTCGTAAACTGCGACCGATCACCAACGACCACGGGCACACGAAAATCAGCCGACCGCGCGACCACACCGCAGCGGCACCCGACGATCCATCTCCACACCACGAATGGCATGCGGCTGGCTCACGGTGTTGGCGCACGACGGCTCCCCGTTGACCGCGTTGTAGGAGCACATGACGCCCTTGGCCGGGCTGACGGGGTTCCGCACCGCCGCCTCAAAGGGCACCAGGAACGTCGAGCTAAGCATGAACGGCGTCACGACGGCGTTGAAGTTGTGACGGGTCACACCGGGCTTGAGTCCTCCTGCGGCATCACGGACACGATCGCATGCGCGGCTACGTGGACGAGCACGAAGCATGCAGAGGCCGGGAGCGCAGCGAGCCGACATCACGCTCGCCGCACCGCATCGGCGGCTCACCCTCGAGCGTGTAGCAGCTGTAGTGCTTCAGCTGCGGGGACGCCACGCGGTCACAGCAGAGCCACGGAGCAGGTCGCAAGCATACCAGCCTCACGACGCTGGCACCGAGGGCCTCTCCCCATGCCGCTGCCAGAGCACACCAGGGCACCGGCAGGACTGCTCCTCCCTCGTTCAGCACTGCACTGCCTGCTGCCTCCGGAGCGCGCGCCGACTCACCGTCACGATTGCCTTGTAGAAGCGAGGGTCCTCGCCCACCTGCACGCCCTCCGTGTACGCCTTGCCGTAGTCGCCCAGCAGCAGCGGCGCCTCGCCGTTGGTCTCCTGGTTCCGGCCCCATCGCGGGTCGCGGCCTGCGGGGGGGAGCATCGCGATCACTCACAAAGGCCTTGCGATCGCTGACGAGCGCATCCATTGCCCACACCGACTGCCGCAATCACCGATGGAGCGCCCGTTGGCGCCCGACCCCCGCTTGGTGTCCCCCTCCACCTCTGCACACGCACTGCGTCTCTCACCGGCGTTGTTGATGTTCGGGCTCCACACGTCGAGGCCCGCGTGCGGCAGGTTGTTGCCGTGGTTCTCCCCGACGCCCTGCAGCCACAGCGACCGAAGCTCCGTCGCGATCACCTGCGCCATGGTCTTAACGTTGGTCATGTTCCAGGCCGCGCCTAGGGCGTTGGGGCAGGGGAACGACGTCGGGCAGTTGTACACCGTGGTCCCGTTGGCGAGCTTGAGGTACCCGCAGCGGGTCTGCACGCCGTGCACCGCGTTCACGCCCCAGTCGTACTCGGGGACGCCAAGCCGAGGGATGTCGCCACCCGGAGACTCGCGGGCCGTGAGCATGGGCGGGATCTCCTCGAGCTCAATCAGGCTGATCAGGTTGCTGATGCGGTCCTCCATCGGCAGCTTGGGGTCGCAGAACGGGTACGTGTCGTGCGGCGGCTGGCACGCCCGCGGGATCGGCACAGGCGTCGGCGGCGGCCCGGGCGGTGCAGGCGGTGCAGGCGGCCCTGTGTACACGCCCGAGATGCGCCCCGCCTGCGTGTGGTTGCCCATCACGTTGTCCTTCAGGTAGCACGTCCCGGAGCCATCAGTGACAAACGTGTAGGCCTGGCAGCGGGACTCCTTCGAGCACGCGGTGCAGCAGTCGCCGGCGCTGGCGACCGTGACCAGTCCGATGTCATCCTCGCCGATGATGATGTTCGGTACCTGCGCGACATCAGCGGGAGGGGGTTCCAGTAGGGGGATCGCTGCAGCGGCTCGAAGCCGAGATCCGTCGGCGGTTCGTCACGAGCTCAAGCCGACAAGCAAACCAGCCGCCACCGGTATGCCCCCCGGGCGCTGACTGAGCGCGCGCGCACGCATCGCGCTGCACGCCGCCAGCCGCAGCATCGGCCCATCAAAGCCCGCGCCCCAATCGCGTCAGCGCTTCCGGCCTGCGAGGCAAGAACAACTACGACCTGTCTCACGGCGCTACACTGAGAGCCCGCGGCCGAGACCGCCACACCCAGGGCGAGGCCTAGCACGCTCAGAAAGAGCATCATCGTCAAAGGGTACCCGGTCTGTCCCCGTGTGCCGCGCGAGTCGGCTTGAGAGAGCTGAAGCAGAGCGCTGGACTGCCCGACTGAGAGGCGTGCCGGGTGCATCGGCAGCGCATGAGCGGGCCAGGCAGCCAAGTGATGCAGCGCAGCAGAGGCTGGAAGCCGGGCGCAGCTACGAGCCGTGCTGGGCCGCCAGCCGCCGGATCTGTTGCTGCTGTGCGGGCAACGTTTTCGCGCACCGTCGACGGTGACACTGAAAGGGCGTGTGGGCGCGTGGCACGAGGAATGAGGGGTAGCTAGGGCGCGGAGGGGGCGGGGGCTGGTCCTGCGCCTTCAGAAGACGGCATACTTGCGCCTGGTTGTTGGCATGCACCGGTTAGGGTTTTATTTCACGCTTAGAGCATCACTGCGCGCGCAGTCACACCTTGCTTCGCGCGTCGACGCCAGGGACCACTCCAAGCAGAATGGCCGCGTCCGGGAGCGCAGATGAAGTGCCTGCGGCGTCAGTGAAGCTTCTGACCCTCGGCAATAGCGGTGAGTTTCCCGGAGTTGGCGCGGCTCGCGTGTGTTCGGCGCTTTCCGGCGGCAAGCCTCGCTCGTCGTCGTGCGCGTCCTGGGGCAGCAAACTGGCGGCTTTAGCACATCCTTATGCTCTGGTGCTGCGCGGAGGGGTGCCCTTGCCGTGGGTACCCGCCTCCGAGGCCTGAGCGCGTCGGGCGTAGTTCTTGATGGCGTGCTCCGTCCGACTGTGCCCCGCCCGAAGCCTCGCTGCCTGCTACACCGCAGGTGTTGGAAAGTCGTGCCTGATTTTGAGGTACACGAGCAACAAGTTCTCTACCAGCTACATCACAACGATCGGTATCGACTTCAAGAGCACGGTTATCGACATCGGCGGGAAGCGCGTGGGACTGGACGTGAGCTCAGCGCACCCCCGAGGCCGCCACAACGATGGCCGCGCAAACCTGGTCTCACGTCGTGTGTCCAGGCCCCCCATGCCCGCAGATCTGGGACACGGCGGGGCAGGAGCGTTTTCAAACGATCACGAGGAGCTACCTTCGCGACGCCAAGGGCATCATGCTCGTGTACGACGTTTCTGACGAGAAGAGCTTCGAGCAGACTCGCAAGTGGATGTCTGACGTCAAGGCGGTGAGTTCGGCGAATCGCGTGTGCCCTCGATGCGCCTTGAAGTCCTCGGCCAGCTCTTGTCCTCGCTGGCCTTGTGCTCGCAGCACGGTGATGACGATGTGAGCACCATTCTTGTTGGGAACAAGGTGGATCTTCCTTCCGGGAGGCGCTTGGTCAGCACGGAGAAGGGCAAGGCCCTGGCGGACGAGTTTGGCGTCGAGTTTTTCGAGGTTTCGGCCCGCAAGGACATCAACGTGAAGGAGGCCTTCCGCTCCCTGGCCGAAAAGGGCCTCAAGTCCGTCATGGCGTCGGCCGCCAAGCACGAGCCTGGGGTGGCGCTCGGCGGGGGCAAGGCCGGCGGTGGCAAGAAGGGATGCTGCTGAGCCCCGGAGCTGAATGAGAGGGGGGCCGCGGGGTGGATGGATGCGACCCTGCATGCACCAAGCAACGTCCGGTGTGAAGGTGGGGCTGACCTCGTGAGGGCGCCGCCCGACAGCCACGGCTGCTTCGCGCCTCCGTTCCGCAGCGCGGCAGGGCGTGGCCGCAAGAGCGAAGTTATCAGGGCATTGGTGCCAACCGCCTGACGCTGCGGGGCCCGTGATGTGTGGGTGCGCTCGGCCGGTACGCTCGCGCATCGTGCAACGGTGCACTTGGCTAGCGCACGCTTCGTGGTCGCAGCGCTCGCACGCACCGCACAGCGCTGCAGTCCTCCTCGCCAGACCGCTCTTTCCTGAGACTCCGTCAGGACAGTGCTAGCGCCAGTACAGCTGCCAGCCGTGACCGGGCTTCACCCATGAGCTCGCGCGGGCGTGAGCGTCTTGCGCCAGCAGACCAGAGCAGTCGAGGCACTGCAGATCCAAACGCCGTCCTGCCTGAGCCATGCCTTCGCTGCACCGCTTTCCCGGTAGCTCCCCTCCGCTGCTCGTGTCTGTCGTACACCGTGCTGCCGGAAACCGGCCAAACGTCGGGGGTGCGCAATGATGGTGGGGGCACCCGAGAGGCTAGAGCATCAGCGCGAGCCATGGCAGCCAGGTCTGCCACTCGTTGCGACGCGGTAGCACGCTCAGTGCGGAGCTCAAGCAGCTTCTGCTCAAGCGCTTGCAGGTTCCGTGCTTGCTCGGCCTGGACAACATCTTGTGCATCGTACAGTCTGGGGTGCACGCGGTAAGTGCGCCCAGATGCCATGCTGAGGAATGACACCACGTGAGGCGTGCGCTCGATGATTCGAACGGTCAGCTTGGGCATCTGATCCAGGGTGACGAGTTCCTGGGCCGCCCGCCCCGTCTTGACGCGCTCCAAGGCCTCCTTCCATGCAACGACGCGCTCGTCATCATAGGACGTCTTCTCGACAAGCTCAATCCATTTGGTAGGATCCAGCCGTGCGGCCTTGGCCTGCTCGAGCCGGGTCATGGCCCAGGCCGCGAAACGGCGGCTCGACGTTGCAGTTGCGGCGTCCATCTCGCGGCTCAGGCGGAGCTGATGACCCACAGCGCCAGCTGCGGCAGAAAACCCGCCGGTGACAGCATCTGCGCGGTAGCTTCGCCGCGCGGCATGGCGAGCCCTGAGCAAGGCTCTTTCCCGGCGGAATGCCGCCCTCTTCCGCTGCTCCGCTCGGCGTCCGGCTCGCATGGCCGCCAATCGTCGTGCATACCGCTGGACGACCTCCGTCGCATGCGAAAGTGTCTCTGAGTTGCAAAGGATCCATGCGCGAAACTCCGGCGATGCTGTCTTGAGGGACAGCCGAAGTGACGCACGTCGCCGTAGCCACCCTTGGATCATGAATGCGGCGACTGTTTGGCGCGCTGAGCTGAGCAACCATGATGACGCCGCTGTGCTGACTCTGCGTTGGAAGGAGTAGCACAGGGCGCGCTGGATCACCCTTGCTGCTTCATTATGCCTGAGCGCGGAGTCAGCCGCAAGCCTTCGTCGCAGTCCGTCACCGGCGGCTGAAATCGCGTGTGTCGTCGATGCAGCGTCCGGAGAAGGATCGAGCAGAGCCCCTACGAGCTCAGAGTATTGTGTAGGGGCGTGGAGAAGCGCCATCGCGGTTTCATCCGCAGAGAAGTGAGCTTCGCTGCCGACGGCAACACCGTTGAATGCAGCCGCGGGCTGGCTGGCGGCTGAGCTCGGCTGGGTCCAGCCACCGAAAGATGCAGATCCCGGGCTCAACAACGGCCGAGCAGCGACGGGCGGCACGTCGTGCGGCTTGCTGGTGCGGTGTGCCGGCCTGCTTGGGACGACCCCCCGATCGTCGAGCCGCGCCCTGCGAGTGGCCTGCGCCGACGATGCCTCTGCATGGCCGGTGCGCCGCCACCGTCGTAGTGCACTGGCATGCGGGTTGAACTTCCTGACCCGAACGCCTGCAAGCCGGACCTCTGGGTCCAGCCGGTCCCTCGGTCGCACCATGATGTGATAGCCCTGACGCGCCCCCACACGCTTGGCAGGTGATGGATCCGTGTCTTGCATGTCAGCAGCGGGAGCATCGTGCTGTGCCTCAACCCCGCTGCCAGGCGAGGGCATCGGATGCATGCTCCGGCTGGCGGTCGGAGCAAACGCCGCGGCCGCGGCCCGCGGTTCAGGCGTCGAGGACACGGGAGATGAAGCTGGCCCGGGCGAGGGGGACGTGACCGTCCACAGCCCAACCGACAAGGCCGGGGAAGGCGCTGGCTGAGGCATGCGCGCGCTTGCACGCGCCGTGGCCCTCGAGGACCGCGGGGCGAAGAACAATTGGCCCTCATTCACGAATGATCCCGTGGGTGACGGGCTTGCGCTGCACTGCAGCGACATTGCAGCGGCCGCCATTAGGCTCAGAGGTGCTGGAGCCGAGCTATGCTGGGTGGCCCTGGCCGCCATGGCCCTCGGACGGGGACCGGGGGCTGCAGCTCGACTGGTTGCCTTGGTGGTCCGAGAAGCACTGCGGGAGACAGCTGCCGCTACGTGGGCGCGAGCCATTGTCTCGTCAGGTCGGCTGACGCTGCTCGGCGGCTCTCCAACGTCATCAGGCCTGCGAAGCGACATGCCTCGGTCGAGGGAGTCGACCGGATGGGGCACTGCATCCCGGGCGAGCGTTGCCGCCGTCGGGATGTGCTCGGAGCCGAGCCAGGTCTGCCTGCTGCTCCCAGCGTGCAAGCTCTCCCCCGCAAGGCTTGCGGCAGGTGCTCGGGCTGCGGCCCTCTGAGCTATGCCCGCCGCCATCCCTCCTTCTCTGCACATCTCCGCGGAGATGGCGTTGTGCCGCAGCCGCTCCTCATAACTCATCGGCTCGCGAAGCACATCGAATTGAGCCGCAAACGCGCCGCGCTGAGTTGCCAGGTGTGATACCACTCCATCAAAGGCAGAGCTGCGACCCGATACGTCAGGAATTGCCCTGAGAGCTGCGCTGAGGCGCACGAGAGTCGTCTTGTCGTGGGACGGACCGCCACCGTCTCCGCGCTGCCTTGGAGACGGCTTGCCAGCAAGAAAGCCACGACGCGGCTCAGCCCTCTCAGCAGAAGCAAGGGCCCCGGCCGTGGCCAAGATCAGGCTCTTTCCCACGGCATCGACGGCCTCTTGGACCTCCGCGGCTGGCACCACGCTGCCTTCCCAGGGCCGACCAATGCCGGCGTGTGGTGCCAGACCCGGTACTTTCGCTTTCCCCAGCAGGAGGTCCCCGAATTCGCGCAGCGCTGACTCCTCCACATCGATCCTGTGCTGCTCCCGAGCGCTGCAGTGAAGCGCGAATTCTTCCAGCCCGCGACCGTCCGCCGGAGTGTCACCGGCGCGGAGGGAGGCAATCGTGATGCAGTCAATGTTCCTGGCGAAGCATGACTCGGCTAGTCCGCCCAGAACCGTCCGAAGGGCTTGCGCAACCGCGGCCGAAGCCTCGACCTCGGTCGGGGAGTCGCCCGCTGAGCCACCGCCACGGCTGCGGTCCGAGACCTCATTGTCTTGTGTCCTGTTGCCAGTGGGTGGGCCTCCTGAGACCACACCCAAGCCAGCTGAGGCGAGGCTGGAGCGCATCTGCGGCAAGCCACCGAAAGCCCAAATGGGACGGAGGTTTTCGCCACGGTCCTACGGGATATGTCTGCTCAGTGTGCAAAAGGTGGTACGGCACCGCGGTGTTCGAGTGGCGGCGGCACGTTCGGGGCTGGCACCAGCAATGGCCGTCGATCGACGGCCGGCATCCGCGGCCCAGCTCGTCCGTTGCGACAACGAGCACTGCGTCGCCTGCTCCAAGCCAGGAACGCGCATGGATGGTGACGAATCGTTGCGGCTTGTGGCGCTGCACGGGAGGCCTGAGCTGGCTCAGGCCGCGGCGGTCGTGCTGGCGAGGGAGTGGCCACAGATCACGGCCGCGAGCCGGGTGCGCCACATCCTAGACGAATCCAATGGCGTGGATACGTGCTTTGCGCTGGTTGACGGCAGGGGCTCGGTCCTCGGCCACTCCAAGCTCGGCCCGATCGCCGTGAGCGCCGACGGCAGTGGTGGCCTGGTGCACTCCGTGGTCATTGCCAAAGCCCACCGCGGCAAGGGCCTCGGGCGCCGTATAATAGAGCTGACCGAGCGTGAGGCGCGCGACCGGGGCATGGGGGCGCTGTTCCTCAGCACGCACGACAAGCAGGGGTTCTACGCGCGCCTCGGGTACTGCGAGACGGAGACCGCACCGGCCAGGGCCGCTGCGACGGCGGTGAAACGCATCGGGGAGGCGGCCGTCGAGGGCCTGGAGGCCATGCTGGCGTCGCGAGGGCGGCGGCGCTTCGGGCCTTCCCACGGCCCGGCCGGCGCGGCCCCGGCGGGCGAGCCCTCCGCGGTGACGTGGTTCCGGAAGCGCCTCCGCTGGGTGTCCGGGTGCGAGGGCCTGAGCGGCGCTGGCGTCACGGACGGGTCGCTGCGGCTGCCGTGGCGGCGGCAGCTCGGGCCAACGTGCGGGGTGTCCGCGCTTCTGCAGGCGGTAGACGCGCGCGACGGGGCGGCGAGCGACGACGCCGCCTGCTCGAGTCTCTTCGGGCTGGCGGTTTCGCGCGGGTGGACGAGGGACGGGGAGGCCTGCTCTGCACGATGGCTGGCTCTCCTGGCGCGGCACGGCGGGGGGTTCCCGGGGGCGCACGTGGTGACGCTGAACGGGTCAGTGGGGGCGGCGAGTGATGGCGATCTGGTGCGCAGAGGGGGTGAGGTCGGCGCCGTGGCTGGGGGAGGAGGCGAGGGGGCGTCTCTCGAGGAGGGGGCGGCCGGGGCTGAGGTGAGGGCAGGCACTGGGGTGACGGCGGAACGTGGCGGCGCGGCGGGGGGGGTGGGGTCGCCAGAGTCGGCGGCGAGGCGGGGGGGGGGTAGAGCTTTGCCAGAATCGGCGGCGAGGCGGCTGCTGCTGGCGGCGGAGGCGTCGCTGGCCGCAGGGAGGCCGCTGCTGCTGCCGCTGGACCGGGACCCGTCGGCCGGCCCGCACCAGACGGGCATCCTCGGCGGGGCGGGCGCGCACTGGGTGTCGGTCGTGGGCGTGGCGCGGCGCGGCGACGGTGGCATCGACCTCGAGGTCATCGACGGCGTGCGGCGCGAGCCCAGGCGCCTCCCGCTCGGCCTCGCAGTGGCGTCAAACGCGCAGCTCTGGTGCTTCGGGGCGGGAAAGTCCCGCAAGTACGGCCCCGTGACGCGCAAGGACGCGCTGGTGGAGCCGCCACGGGCCATGGAGGACGATGAAGGGCCGCTGGACCTCGCAAGCCAGGTCGTGGTGCTGCAATAACAGACGATGCCGCACATCGTGTCTGGGGGGTCGTAGGTGCTGGCGCGGCTCGTGAGTGAGTTGCTTTGACCACAGCCTCGGAGGCGAGCCTCGGCCGACGCCCAAAATACGCGCACCGGCGGGCCCAGGCCAGTGCATGCTGAATCTGAAAGCGTTACACCCGAGTGCTGCCAGAACTGCCTCGCGCCGGGAGCGTCGGGGAGCCTGCTCTGCGCCGCGCCGTTTTGCAAGGCCAGTCACGCCCCAGGCCGGCATCAGCACTGCTTTGCCTAGCAAGCAGGGCGGCAACGATGGCATTCCTCATCCGCGTCCGCGGGAAGGATGGGATGTGGAGGATCAGCGGGCTGAACGACACGTCAACGATTTCCGAGGTCAAGGCACGTGTCGAGGAGCTCAAGGGCGTCGAAGCTGCGACCCAGACCCTGTCGACGGAGGCCAAGGGTGATGCGCTGGACGACGGGACCACGCTGGCGGACCTCGGCCTTTCTCGCGGCGACATCCTGCACATCCGCTACGACGGCAGCGCGGCCCCGGCTGCGCCTGCGGCGACCGGCCCCGTGATGATCTCCGGCGGGGAGGTCGTGCCAGTTGCGGCGCCCGCCGCGGCGTCGGCGTCGTCGGGCGCGGCGTTCCGCCCCGGCATGCAGGCGATGAGGGACATCAAGAAACAGTGGAACTGGACCGATTTCATGGACCTCACGCGCGCCCACCAGTTCACGCTCAAGCAGCAGCTCGAGCCACACTGCAAGCTGGTCACCGTGGACACGGAGATGATGCTCAGCTTCGTCCGGCACGTGCAGAACCTCGCCTTCCAGACCACTCGCTTCGCCTGGCTCTACGGATTCTACACGGAGGAGAACAAGGTCGTGGCCGTGGCGGCCTACGAGCCGCCGCAGGAGGCAGACGTGGACGAGTGCCGGTGAGATCCGGCGGCAGGCCGCCCACCGCGATGCCAGCGTCGCTGCCGACGCCTCGCGAGCAGTGGGTCCGTCTTGACGGGGCCCGAGCAGCGCCCACCGCGATGCCAGCGTCGCCGCCGACGCCTCGCTGCCCAGGCGAGCCTGCGTCCCACCCTGCTCCAGCGATCCCCCGCCCCGCGCTCCCGGCCCGGGCCTGCCCCCCACCGCACCGACACGCCGCCTCCGCCACCCTCCCTCTGCCCCGCGCAGCCTGCTGGACGACCCCCGGGCGGACGCCGTCGCCAAGGCGGCAGAGCTCCTCGGCATGGAGCGCGTGGGTGCCATGTACTCGCACCCCCCCCGTCACGACCCGGACAGGGCCTTCAGCGTGGTGGCGTCCGAGGTGGTCATGGCCGCGCAGGCGCAGACCACCGCGGGGCCCGGGGCGCCCTTCGTCACGGTCAAGGTGTCGGCCACGCCGGAGGGGGAGGTCTCCACGGAGGCGTTCCAGGTGAGCGACCAGGGGTGCGAGATGGTGGTGCGGGGAGCGGTCACGCCCGGGTCGGCGTCGGACCCGGCGGCGATTGAGGCGGCGATCAAGGCGGCGGAGGCGTCGGCGGCCGCTGCGAAGCGAGGGGAGGAGGCGGCCGCCGCGGAGGAGGCAGCGGCGGCCAAGCCGGCGTCGACCCTGGCCGGGCGCGTGGGGAGGAGCATGTCAGGCAAGGTGAAGGAGGCGCCGCCGCCCGAGGAGGGGGAGGGCGACGGGGAGGAGGAGGAGCGGGAGGGCGAGGGCGAGGACGGCGCCGCGGCGTCGGCGTCGTCGGCCCCTGCCATCCCGGCCAAGTCCCTCGCCGCGGAGCACCAGCTCATCGTCGACAGCCGCTTCCACTGCGTCGTGGAGGGCGCCCCTGCCCCCACCGTTGACGTCGCCTTTGTGCTGGTCAACGTCCCCATCGCCCAGGAGACCTACTTCCTGCACTCGGCCTTCCCCAGGGCCTCGCGCAGGGCAGAGGCGGGCGCCGACGCCCCCGGGCCCGCCGACGTCGCCGCCCACCTGGCCGCCCACGGCAGCCGCTTCGGCGTGGAGGAGGCTCTGCGTGACTTCGAGCTGCTGGTGCTCCTGACCGAGCAGCCCTTCCTGGAGGAGGCCATGGAGGCCGTTGCCGACGCCGTGCTCGACCCGGAGGCGCCGCTCGACGAGGGGCACGTGGCTCTGCTCACGGCGTACGCCAGCTCTGCATGAGGGCCCGGGACGGGCAAGGCGGGGACGGCGGTCCCGCCCGTTTGGGGGGCGTAGTGGGGGAGGGGCGACGGGGCAGGGGGACACGGGGCAGCGCCGGCGAGGCGGCTGTGCCTTGGTTGGTGCGTGGGCAGCGCGAAGCGTCGAGTCCGAGTGGCGGTCGTCGAGGGCCCGCGGGAGCCCCCGGGGCGGCGCTCCCGCGGTTGGAAGGGCACACAGGAGTCATCACGCACAGCCCGCACACACACGGGCCGAAAGTCTGGTCGGGTCCGCCGTCGAGGCGTCAGCGCAGCGCCGCAAGCCTCGCCGCAAGATCGTCAGCGACGGATGAGCCCGACGCTGACGCCGCTGCGCCGCCGCCGCCGGCCGCGTCGCTGCCACCGGGCGCGCCAGACCCCGCGTGACCGCCGCCGGGCGGCGGCGGCATGCCAGCGCCGAGCGCGACGCGGCCAGAGGCGGCCGCGGGGGCCGGCGCCGCCTCCGCCGCCGGGGCGGCCCTGGAGGGCAGAACCACGCCCCGGATGTCCTTGGTGAGGTCCGCGAGGACCATGGCGATCTCCTCGTCGGCCGCCTCCTCCAGGTCGTCGTCGTCGAGCGCTTCCATCGCGTCGTCCACAACCTCCTCGATGATCCCCATCTTCATCATCTCCGCCTGCATCGTGCGCATCGTCGCCGCCATCTCGGGGGCTTTCACGAGCTTGCCCATGGCCTTCATCACTGACGTGCTCTTCTCGAACGCGCCGGAAACGGCGGCCATCGAAGCCATGCTCGCGACCTGCATCTCGACCCCGGCGAGCTGCGCCTTCTGGTTCATCAACCTCTCGCACTGCTTCCTGGAGCCAACGACCGACTTGGCAAGGAGGCGCGCCTGCGACGTGTTGCCGGCCTTGGCCAGCTTGGTGATCTCTCGGCTGATCTTTACCTCATCCCGCTTGATCCCTGCGGGCCCAGGGGACGGGCGGCGAGCTCGGCGGGTGACAGCTACTGAAGCGACGATTGGCTCACCCCTGCGTGCCCCCAGGCCGCCGGCTCCCGGGCCGGTGACTCCCTCCCCGGCGAGCATTCCCAGAACTCTCATCGCATGCCGCTCTCACTGCGTGCGGTCTTGTCAAGCTCCCGCTGGCTTTCCTTGAGCTGTCTGCGGAGAGCCCTAGCCTGCGAGGTCCCAAAGCGGCGAGCAGGCGGCTCTCGTGCTCGTGCAGTTATTTATCGTGCGGGGCGTGGCGCGTTCCGCGGCTGGCCTGACCTGCTCCTTCGGGTCCAGCTTCTTCGGCGCCGCTGCGAAACTGAACATGACTGCAGAGGCCGGCCCGGAAGTGCAGGGGGGGGTCGTATGAACGGTGAGTGCCCGCGGGCGACCGTGCAGAGGCCTGGCGCCCGGACTCGCGCAGCAACCGCCTGAGCCGGCCGGCATGGCCTGGCACACCACCGAGCTCCGCACACCGTGCGCGTGTAGCGACAACAGGGGTCCGAGGCGCGGGGAGCCGGCAATCGCTCGCTCACGGGCCAGGTGCAACGACTGGCAGGACATGGCAGCAGTTCCGCGCGACCCCAGGGTCACCAACCAGCAAGGGGTCCTGACAAGCCGGAGTGCCGCAGGGATCCGCACGCTTGAGCGCATGTCAAAGCTCTTCGGGGCTCGGGCCGCGGCGGAGGCCACGTTTGCCAAGGAACTTGAGCGGATCGCGCAGGCCGAGGCGCGGGCCGAGGATAGCGGGGCTCGCAAAGTTGCGGCTTCTGAATTCCCAGAGTCAATGGGGGATGCAGAGGCAGCCGCTGCGGTGCGGGCCGTCGCAGAGAGCTTCCGGGCGGAGGCACAGTCCCGCGCCGAGTTCTCACGGTTCCTCCGAGAAGAGGTGGCCGGCCGGGTGGCTTCTGTCGTTGACAGCATCCGTTCTTCCCGCATGGAGGTCGAGGTGAGCTACTGGCCGTCCGATGGTCGGGTTTTCCGATCGCCCCTGTCGTTTGCGGCTGCGGCCGCCCTCTACCTTGCTGCTCGCATGGCCGGTTGGCATCGGCGGCAGCCGAAGGCACAGCGATGGGCGCCCGGTCGCCCCGCGCCGTCCCGCGGGGTCGCTCCGAGCGCGTCACGCCTCGCTCCGGCCCCTCTGCCTTTCCCCCTTGTCTCGTGATACCTCGCAGCGGCGAGAGGCTCGCGCGTCGATGGCCCGCCGGCGCGTGGAGGGTCAGCTGTTCGACGCGCAGGCGCGGCACGGAAAGGTCGCTGCAGACATGGGTGTGGCCGAGATGGCTCTCACGCGGCTGCCGGAGGGGGCAGAGCGGGAGCGGAAGCGTTGGGAAGGGCGGCTGGTGACGCTGCGGGGCCAGGCAGCCGAGGCGGAGGCGGCTCTGCGCGAAGTGGTGGACGCGCAGCGGCAGGCGCTGGCCGGGATCGAGGCGGAGGAGCAGGCGGCGGCCGACGCCTGGGCTCGGAGCGAGGAGGCACGGCTCGTCGACGTCTCCGTGGCTCTGCACTCGGCGTCGCAGCGGCAGTGCGCGTCGGCGCGCGAGTGCGTGGAGTCGTCGGAGGCGGCCGTCGCAGCGGCCAAGTCGTTCAACCCCGCCACCGCCCTGGGCGCGTTCCTGGGACAGGCCCTGGACTGGCTGGTGCGCAGGCGACTCGTGGCGAAGCGGGCGTCGGGGGCGGTGGAGGCGG
>Ga0136560_1000498_pt1 | contig 19772 bp, 21 predicted proteins | sample AntRauMeHopE1497_FD_104925 | JGI IMG/M metagenome (GOLD analysis project Ga0136560, IMG submission 104925) | Saline lake microbial communities from Rauer Islands, Antarctica - Metagenome Hop E1 #497 | ecosystem: Environmental > Aquatic > Non-marine Saline and Alkaline > Saline | place... | reverse complement strand
TATGAAAAAAAACATCTTAGTATTCCTTGTTGCTGTTTTTCCGTTTTTGGGAGTCTCGCAAGATGTAGCGATCGTCAAAGAATTTATTAGTTCTTTGACCGCTAGCCAAAAAGTAAAAATTGTTCATGAATTCAAGTCAGAAACCCGGGACAAATGGCACTTTGTGCCTTGGAGTTCTTATGAGCGACAAGGACTTCCGTTAAAAGAGTTACGACCGCATCAAAGGGAATTGGTGCATAAACTGCTCCAGTCATCACTGAGTGATACCGGCTACAAGCAGACTACTGAAATCATGGGCTTGGAAAAAGTACTGGCTGCCAGTTCAGGCGACCCGATTTATCGTGACCCAGAACGGTATTACGTTTCCATTTACGGTGATCCGGCACGGGAAGACGTTTGGATGTGGACTTTTGAAGGACATCATGTTTCGCTACATTTTACTACCGTGGCGGATAATGTTTCGTATGCGCCTAGATTCTTTGGCTCAAACCCAGGAAGGATCATGGAAGGGGAAAGAAAAGGATTTAGCCCTTTGGTAAATGAAGAAGACCTGGGGTTAAAACTAATCAACATGCTGAGTAGCGGTCAGAAAAAAATTGCCGTTATTAATGAAAAAGCTTATAACGATGTGCTTAGTTACAACAAGTCGGCAGTGGAGAAACTAGCTCCTGAAGGCATACTGGTCAGCAATCTGACTGCCGATCAGAAAAAACTTGTAATGGACATCATTTACGAATATGTTTCCACTATCCCTGCCGACCAGGCGATGAAGAAAATAAGTGATATCCGTAAGGAGGAAATGGATGAGATGAGATTTGCATGGGCGGGTGCCACAGAACTTGGAAAAGCACACTATTACCGAATACAGGCAAAAACCTTTATGATCGAATTTGACAACAGCCAAAACGATGCAAACCACATTCACTCGGTATGGCGCGATTTTGATGGCGATTTTGGCAGGGACTTGCTAAAGGAACATTACAACAATAAAGAACATCAGCATTAACTAATATTCAAGGGAACTATAAGCAACCAGTACCTGTTAGGGTTAATTTTAAAAAGGGCAGGTCTAAAAGGCGGGTGTCCAATGCAGAATGTTACCCAATATGTTGAAAAAAATAGTATCTCTTTTTAATTCTTGTCGTAAAAAGATAGTATATGGACAACAGGAGCTTGCGGATACTATCAATTTTACCCTACATCAGGATTTAGAAGAAAATTATGATTATTTAAAAGCAACTATTCTTTAAATTTTGCATCCTATAAAAAAATACCATAGCTTTAAGTTACCTCCAGCTTAAAATAAGTGACTCGGGAAGTCAATCTCTTCCTTTAATTCTAGATTTCCTTCACTTAAAAAGTCCAGTCTAAGGCTTGCAAGCGCATCCTGACAAAAGGCTATAGTCTTAGTGTACCCTATAAGCTTGGTCGCCTGAGATGCTACGATATTTTCTAATTGATTTTGAAAGTCCAATCCAAATCGTTTTAAATACTAAGATTTAAAGATGGGAATACCGGGACTTTAATTTAGAAAACTATTTTCTGGATTTATAAATACACTAGCACATTTATGAATTCCCTTTAATTAACAGCGCTTTCCTATTTAACTGCTTGTTTATTATCGAGTTTACGTCTTAGCGTGTTCATATCCTCACTGATCTTCTTTTCTACAACTCTAGCATAAATTTGGGTAGTAGCTAACTTTGTGTGTCCTAGTAGTTTTGAGACTGTTTCGATCGGCACTCCGTTTGTTAATGTAACGGTTGTAGCAAAGGTATGTCTCGCCATATGGAAGGTCAAGTTTTTCTCAATATCACATTTATCCGCTATTTCTTTCAGGTAGCTGTTCAGTTTCTGATTGGAAATAGAAGGCATTAGCTTAGAACTATACTTTGTCCTAGGATGATTCTTGTATTTGCTTATCAGCTCCTTGGTTTTAGAAAGTATCGGTATTTTAAACGGCGTGCCTGTCTTTTTTCTAATTGGGGCTTAAATTTCACGAATGGGTCACGCTCCATCCATTCCATATGATAACCTATAAAAAATAAAACCCTGCAAATCATATGATTTGCAGGGTTTTGGTCTCGGATGTTATCCGTTTCAGTGACCTGGCCGGGGCTCGAACCCGGGACCCTCTCCTTAAAAGGGAGATGCTCTACCAACTGAGCTACCAGGTCAAAAAAAATATTCGGGTTTTTCCCTGAATGCGGGTGCAAATATAAGTTGATATCTTTACTTTCCAAGTGCTTTTTAAGAGAATTTTTATTTTTTTTGGTATCCATTAAAATTAGTTGAATTTTACAAAAAACAAACAGGTGATAATAGTATTGATAGGGTACATGGGTAGTGGTAAAACTACGATAGGAAAGCTAGTGTCTAAACACTTGAAAATTAATTTTTTAGATCTGGACGAATACATCGAAAAAGCGGAAGGACAAAAAATAGCGGAGCTGTTTTCGGAGAAAGGAGAGCTTTATTTTAGAAAAAAAGAATTTTTTTACCTGAACAAAATTTTAAGTTCCGATGCTAACATTGTACTCTCCACAGGAGGCGGGACACCTTGCTATGGCACTAATATGGATGCGATAATCAACGCTACGCCTAATAGTGTGTACCTTAAAGTATCCTTACCTGGGCTGGTGGAAAGACTGTCGGTAGGGAAGGAGCATAGACCGCTTATAAGCGGAATTATGGATACGGAATTGCCCGAATTTATTGGTAAGCACCTGTTTGAGCGCAGTTTTTATTACAACCGGGCGGCTATAACCATTTCCTGTGATGGCAAATCTCCTGGGCAATTGGCAAAAGAAATCGTTGACCGTCTAGTTTAGGAACACCCTATCATTTTTGGATTCAAAAAATACATTCACGTGCTCCTGCAAGGATGTGGATAGCGATATTCCCTTATAATCTGCCTTTACCGGATATTTTTTATGGTTTCGGTTTACGAGTACAGCCGTTTTAAGTTGTTTTAACGGCGTTTTTAAAAAGTGATGCACGCCATAGATAAGCGTTGTGCCGGAGTTAAGAACGTCATCTACGAGCACTACGGATTTATTCTTGAAATCTTCCTCGGCAAGGGATGTGGAGACCCCACTTTTGAGTGGATTGTCCTTATCCATCATTACTTTACAAAGTGTAATTTCAGCATCCGTTATTTTGCGTAGAACGCTAATGATTTTTTTTGCAAATTTAGTGCCCCCACCTTCAATGCCGGCAATGATAATCTCTTGTTCGTCCACATTGGCCTCATAGATCTGATAGGCGATTCGTTTTATTTTGAATTGTATCTGTTCGTGGGAAAGAATAAGTTGTTCCATTGCTCTATTTTTTTTACTTAATGCTAATTGTCTTCTATTATTTTGCTATTTTCCAGCTATCGCCGGCCAACATAACTATTTTTTTCATCTCCACACCCTTGTCGCTGCCCGCAGGTCTTTTCTCTTGTCTTTTGCTTCTTGTTTCTTGTCTCTCGTCTCTTGGTTCTTGGTTCTTGCTTCTTGCTTCTCGTCTCTTGGTTCTCGCTTCTTGTCTCTTGGTTCTTGCTTCTCGCTTCTTGTCTCTTGCTTCTTGCTTCTCGTCTCTTGGTTCTTGCTTCTCGTCTCTATTCTCTCGTATCTTGTTTCTCTATTTTCAAGTATCGGACTCCTCTTCCTTCGGTTTGCCAGCTGGCTCGTCCAAATAATCTTCAATTTCCCTTCTATCCTTTTTTGTAGGCCTTCCCGTGCCTTTTTTACGATAATACTCCTTGGAGTATTGCAGGAGTTCGTTGTGCTCGAAGGCTTCCTTAGGGGTGGTATCTTTTCTGTAGATGTCAACTAATTTTGCACCTACCCGGCTTTGGGGGATGTCCATTACCGTAAATTGGTAGTTGATCTGATCTTTCCGTACAATGATCGCATCCATAGGGAAGACCTCTCTGCCCGGTTTGGCTACCATCCCGTTGATTTTAACGTGACCTTTTTTACAGGCATTAGTGGCTATGTTCCTGGTTTTAAAGTAACGAGTGCTCCACAAGTATTTATCTATCCGCATTGCAATTAAAAATCTTTGTTAAGGTTTCCAGCAAAAATAGGGGAAAATTGTATCTTGCGCGCTTAAAATGAGGTTGATGAAACTAAAAAATATCTGTTTATTTTTATTGGTAGCAGTGGGGATGTGGTCCTGTGGGGATGACGATGAGGGGCCTGAGGTAGAGGTTGTACCGCCAAGACTAATGAGCGAGGTTGCCGCCGAAGACGATGCCGAAATAGTAGCCTTTTTACAAAACCACTTTTACAATTATGAGGAATTTCAAAGTCCGACAGCGGATTTTGACTATAAAATACGTTTCGACACGATTGCAGGCGAAAACGCAAATAAAATCTCCATATTTAATAGTCCAAATTTAGTAACCGAAACAATAGTGGTCAAATCTTCTGATTGGGGCAGAAATGATGGCGAGGAGGTAAACCAAAAACTGTATATTTTAATCGCTAGGCAGGGTGTTTCCGAGGCAACGCCTACCATAGGCGATAATTCCGTTTTAAGATACGAAGGTTCGGTGCTGAACGGCAATCTATTTGATTCCCGTTTAAAGCAGCCTGTGCAGTTTAATCTGTCCCGAGTAGTGTCTGGGTTTGGTAATGGTGTCAACAATTTTAAGACGGGCATTGGCCCCATAGAGAACGGTGATGGAACGTTTACGTATGATGGTTACGGAATAGGCGCAATATTTATGCCGTCCGGTCTAGGGTATTTTAGTCGCCCTGACAGTAATTTAATTCCGCCTTATTCTCCCTTGGTTTTTAAGATAGATGCGTTTACCTATGAAGAGGATACGGATTTGGACAGGGATGGTATCCCTTCCATTTTAGAGGATGTAAACAATAACGGAAATCTGAACGATGATAATACAGATCGCGCCGATGAGACCAGGACATTATCGCCCAATTATATAGATCCGGACGACGATAACGACGGTATTCCTACCATAGAGGAAATTAACCTAAATGAAGATGGCACCTTTTTATCTTTCAGGGATACGGATGGGGATGGTATTCCCGATCATTTGGATATTGACTCCTAATTAGTCCTCTGATACTATCAAAAAGCCCTTTAAGACAGAAACGTAAAGGGCTTTTTTTGTTCGGAATATGTCAGCTTGGCTAGAGTTTCAAGGACAAGCTCAAAATAATTTGATCCGGCCTCGTATCTACACGATCTCCGTTTAGGCTAACAATATTGCTATTTACAAAATTCAGTTCGTTTTCGCTAAACCCTCTTTCGTAGCGAATATCCACGCCTAGTTTTCCAAAGCTTACCCCGGCACCTATGTTCAGTCCTACCGTTAAATCATTTTCAACGTTATCGATGCTAACATCGTCAAACTTACTGTTCAAAATATATTGGAAAGCAGGTCCCGCGAATATGCTTAAAGGACCTATAACGTTAAAACCAACCAATACGGGAACATCCAATTTGTTCAACTTTAAATCTCCCTCATTATAACCGGACGTAGTGCTTGTAAATACCAGCTCTGGCCTTACGTACAATTTGCCGCCCAGTCTGCCATAGACACCTACGTGGTAGCCCACATTTCGATCCGGACTCTGAAGGGCGTTTTCAGCGGAATCAAAGAACTCTCCGTTACCGGCATAGTTTAGTCCGCCTTTTAGACCAAATCCAGATTCTTTTTGTGCCATCGTTAAAAATCCGGACAGCAGTGCTACTGTAATTAAAAAGGTTTTTTTCATGATCATTTTGTTTAAATCAATACTGTTGGGCTCGGTATCAATACCAAACATCCCATTGCTCATTATACCTTAAAAACGTAAAGCAGTGTGCTTTATTGTTTGAGGCGCTATCCTTAGACATAGCTGGCACTTTTGCGTTGCGGCATCTGACCCGTATACGCTATACTTCCAGTTTCAACAGATTGCCACGTCGCTTCAGCTGCCGTGCATCACTGCAGCATTCCCTTTGGGTCTCGCAAAGACGTTTTCCTCCGCCTGTTTTTTACTTTGTTCACTAACTTCGAAGATCGAACATCGAACATCGAGCATCCAACATCGAGCATCGATCATCTACACACTACCCACTACAAACTTTCCCACTTTTGGATCTTTAATTTTAATTAAGATTTGGAGATCATGAGTTCGTTATCTTTGTGCCTTATTCCTAAGCTTTTGAAATTTACCTTACACAAGACCGATGCCCTTAGCAAAGCAAGGGCAGCAACCATAGAAACAGATCATGGTACCATACAAACGCCCATTTTTATGCCCGTTGGTACCGTAGCCTCGGTAAAGGGGGTGCATCAAAAAGAGCTACGGGAAGAAGTAGACCCGGATATTATTCTTGGCAATACCTATCATTTATTCCTTAGACCAAAGACACATATTCTGCAGCAGGCGGGCGGACTACATAAATTTATGGGTTGGGACAGGAATATTTTAACGGACAGTGGGGGATACCAAGTGTACTCGCTTTCCGCAAATAGAAAGATAAAGGAGGAAGGTGTAAAGTTCAAATCACATATAGATGGCTCCACCCACATGTTTACACCGGAGAATGTGATGGAAATACAGCGGGTCATAGGTGCCGATATCATTATGGCCTTTGATGAATGTACACCCTACCCTTGCGATTATAACTACGCAAAACGGTCTATGCACATGACGCATAGGTGGTTGGACAGGTGTATAGATCATTTGGGAAAAACACCATTGGCCTATGAGTATGCCCAGACTTTTTTTCCGATCGTACAGGGTTCTACGTATAAGGATCTGAGAAGACAGTCCGCAGAATACATTGCCAATGCCGGAGCGGAAGGAAACGCTATAGGGGGATTGTCCGTAGGGGAGCCGGCCGATGAATTGTATGCCATGACAGAGGTGGTTTGCGAAATATTACCGGAAGACAAGCCTAGGTACCTTATGGGCGTAGGAACACCCATCAATATTTTGGAGAACATTGCATTGGGCGTAGATATGTTCGATTGTGTGATGCCTACAAGAAATGCCAGAAACGGAATGTTGTTTACCGCCCATGGCACCATCAATATAAAAAATAAAAAATGGGAGGATGATTTTTCCGCTCTGGACGAGATGGGCACTACCTTTGTAGACCGGGAATATAGTAAGGCCTATTTACGCCATCTGTTCGCGGCCAATGAATACCTTGGAAAACAGATAGCTACCATACACAACTTGGGCTTCTACCTATGGTTGGTGCGCGAGGCCAGAAAACATATATTGGCGGGCGACTTTAGGGAATGGAAAGATAGGATGGTGAAACAAATGGATAAAAGGCTGTAATGCTTTCGATTATAGATAAATACATATTAAAGAGGTATCTAACTACATTTTTCTTGATGTTGCTCTTGTTCATTCCGATCGGAATCATGGTGAACCTGGCGGAACAGATCGGAAAAATGATAGATAATGAGGCACCGCTAAATGAGATATTGGAGTATTATCTCAATTTCACCATTTACATCGGTAGTCTGCTGTTTCCTATTTTCTTGTTCTTATCGGTCATTTTTTTCACCTCTAAATTGGCGAACAATACGGAAATCGTTGCTATTTTAAGTTCTGGCGTATCCTACAACCGGTTTTTGCGTCCGTATTTGATAGGGGCATCCATTATTGCGGTGCTTATGTTCTTTATGACCATGTTCATAGTGCCCAATGCCAGTCTTGGTTTTAACGAGTTTAAGTTCAAGTATCTTAAAAAGGGAAAGCAGGATCGGATTACCACCAACATATTCAACCAACTGAACGAAACGGATTTTATCTACGTGAGTAGCTTTGATCCTAACCGTCAGTTGGGCAACGATTTTACCTTTGAACGTTTTGATGAAAACGATGAACTGGAATTTAAAATCTCCGCGGTCAATATCAGATGGGTAGAAAAGGACAGTACGTACAGATTGACCAATTACAACAAACGAAGTATTAGGGGAGATACGGCGCTTATAGAGAACAAACGGCGTTTGGATACCGTCTTTGCCTTTAAGATCGATGACCTTACACAGGTATCCTATGTGGCCGAGACAAAGAATCTCTACGAATTGGACGATTTTATTGATAGCCAGAAAAGAAAGGGCGCCTCCAACATCAATACCTATGTGCTGGTGAAATATAAAAGATGGGCCTTGCCTTTAACAGCCTTTATCCTGACCATTATCGCCGTAGCCGTTTCCTCGGTAAAAAGGCGCGGTGGCATGGGCGTGAACCTTGCGTTTGGAATTTTGGTAGCCTTTGTATTTATATTTTTTGATAAGGTTTTTGGGACCCTTGCGGAACAATCCGGATTTTCGCCCTTGTTGGCGGTGATCATTCCCAATGTAGTCTTTGGGGCCTTGGCAATTTACCTGTTACAGAATGCAAAAAGATAGGTTAAGCAATCTCGTCCATCTCCATTTTATAGTTTTTATTTACGGTTTTACCGCCATACTGGGAAAATTGATTTCTATAGATTCCCTGTCCTTGGTATGGTTTCGTATGGGCTTGGCATCACTTTTTATTCTATTGTACATCTGGTTTTCTAAAGTAACATTGCGGGTAAGCGCTAGAACATTGTTGTGGTTCATGTTTGCCGGAATTGTAGTGGCTTTGCACTGGGTCACCTTTTTTTGGGCCATTAAGGTATCCACAGTGTCGGTAGCCTTGGCCATGATGTCAACTGCAGCCTTCTTTACGGCCATTTTAGAACCCATAGTGTATAAAAGAAAGGTCATTGGCTATGAACTGCTCTTTGGATTCTTGGTCATGGCAGGGCTCTATCTCATTTTTCGTGTAGAATCCCACTATATGAACGGTATGATCATCGCCTTGATCTCTGCCTTTCTTATGGCTGTTTTTTCCATTGTAAACGCACAGCTGGTCAAAAATAACAGGCCGTCTGTCATATCTTTTTATGAACTTGGAATAGGCACCCTGTTTTTAACGCTTATTTTGGCTCTTAGGGGAAGTTTTTCGTGGGACTTTTTTGTGTTGGGCACATCGGATTGGGGCTATTTAGTGGTGCTGGCGCTTATATGTACTTCCTATGCCTTTATTGCTTCCGTAAAGATCATGCGCGTACTAACCCCATACACGGTTATGCTAACTACGAACTTGGAGCCTGTATATGGAATACTGCTGGCATGGGCTATTTTTGGTGCGGAGGAAAAAATGAATCCGCTATTTTATGTAGGCGCACTTATCATAGTATTAACGGTCGTTGCAAACGGTATTTTAAAGCATAAAGCCAGTAAAAAAAAGACACGCATCAAAGATTAACCTTTAAAGTTTTATCTTTGTCCCACAACTGTACTCCTGCCAAATGAAAAGCCGATTTTTTGTCAAAATTTTCAGGTTTTCATCAAGTATGAGTATAACTAAATCTTTTTTTGAACTATGGAGTATTTGGATTTTGAACTTCCGATCAAGGAGCTGGAAGAGCAATTGGACAAGTGTATGATTATTGGGGAAGAGAGTGATGTTGATGTTACCGAAACCTGCAAGCAGATAGAAAAAAAATTAACGGAGACCAGAAAGGATATCTATAAGAACCTTACGGCTTGGCAACGCGTTCAGTTATCAAGGCATCCCAACAGGCCTTATACCTTGGATTATATCAAGGCCATTTGTGGCGATACCTTTTTGGAACTGCACGGAGACCGTACGGTTAAGGATGATAAGGCCATGATCGGCGGTCTGGGAAAAATTGGCGATCAGTCGTTCATGTTCGTTGGTCAGCAAAAAGGATACAATACCAAGACACGGCAATACCGGAACTTTGGCATGGCAAATCCGGAAGGATACCGCAAGGCACTTCGCCTAATGAAGTCGGCCGAAAAATTTAATATTCCCGTAGTTTGTCTAATAGATACCCCAGGAGCCTATCCAGGTATTGAAGCCGAGGAACGCGGACAGGGAGAAGCTATTGCCCGGAATATTATGGAAATGACACGGTTAAAGGTGCCCATTATCGTTGCCATTATTGGCGAAGGCGCCTCAGGTGGTGCCTTGGGCATTGGCGTAGGGGATAAAGTGCTTATGTTGGAAAACACCTGGTACTCCGTAATCTCGCCGGAATCCTGCTCATCCATTTTATGGAGGAGCTGGGAATTCAAGGAGATTGCTGCAGCTGCCCTTAAGCTTACCGCCATCGATATGAAAAAGCTGAAACTTATAGACGAAATTGTTAGGGAGCCGGCAGGAGGAGCACATGCCAACAGAGAAAAGACCTTTGAAATTCTGAAAAATAAAATTGTCTCCCATTATGGGGAACTTCAAAAGTTATCACCAAAAGAATTGGTGAAACTACGTATGGAAAAATACGAAAAGATGGGTGTTTTTAATGGTTGATAAGCCATTTTAGCAACCTCAGGAAAATCCGGAGTTTTTAATCTCCGGATTTTTTTTGTTATCAACATAAAATTGTAACTTATTAACATGCGATTGTTAGTGAACTGTGAACATCCTAAAGTAGGGTTTTCACGTTAACTAAAGGTTAATTGTATATTTTCGCACTCATGGAGAACACAAATCCCTTAATTGGTCGCAAGATCGATAAATCTACTATCATCAACCTTGAAAGAGGCAAGATTCCACCTCAAGCCGTTGATTTGGAGGAGGTTGTACTTGGTGCAATGATGATAGATAAAAAAGGGGTAGACGAGGTAATCGATATTTTGCATCCCGATGTTTTCTACAAGGACGCACATAGATTTATCTATGAGGCCATATTCATTTTGTTTGAAGAGTCCCAACCAGTAGATTTGTTAACCGTTTCCTCCCAATTGAAAAAGTCGGGAAAATTGGAAGCTGTAGGAGGTGATTTCTATCTCATAAAATTGACTCAAAAAGTGGCTTCTTCGGCACATATCGAGTTTCATGCGCGTATCATCCTGCAAAAGTTCATACAGCGTAGCCTTATTAAAATTTCCAACGAAATTATAGAGGAAGCCTATGATGAAAGCACGGATGTTTTTGATTTGTTGGATGCAGCGGAATCCAAATTGTACGATGTTACCCAAGGGAATTTAAAGCGTTCCGCGGAAACAGCCCAAAATTTGGTGATCCAAGCCAAGAAACGCATTGAGGAAATAGCCAATAAGGAAGGTTTAAGCGGTGTGCCCTCTGGTTTTGATAAGGTAGACAAGCTCACGTCTGGCTGGCAGCCGAGTGATTTAATTATCATTGCCGCCCGTCCAGGTATGGGTAAAACCGCACTTACCTTGTCCATGGCCAAGAATATGGCGGTAAACCACAATATCCCGGTAGCATTTTTCTCTTGTGAGATGTCCTCGGTACAATTGATTACCCGTTTAATTTCTTCGGAAACCGGTTTGTCATCGGAAAAACTGCGTACGGGTAAGTTGGAAAAGCACGAGTGGGAACAATTGAACGTTAAAGTGAAGGCCCTTGAAAAAGCACCCTTGTTCATAGATGATACGCCGTCCCTTTCTATTTTTGACCTTAGGGCAAAAGCAAGGCGTTTGGCCTCCCAGCATGGTATAAAAATGATCGTTATCGATTATTTGCAATTGATGACGGCAGGTAGCTCTCAAAAAGGAGGAAACAGGGAGCAGGAAATCTCTACCATTTCCCGTAACCTCAAGGCTTTGGCCAAGGAATTAAATGTTCCCGTCATAGCCTTATCGCAGCTATCGCGGGCCGTGGAAACCCGTGGTGGCAGTAAACGGCCCTTACTTTCAGATCTAAGGGAATCTGGTGCAATTGAGCAGGATGCGGATATTGTGGCCTTTATCTACAGACCCGAATATTACAAGATAGACGAGTGGGACGATGAGGAAAGAACACCGACACAAGGGCAAGGCGAGCTTATAATAGCCAAGCACAGGAACGGTGGTCTGGAGAACATTCGATTGAAATTTATCGGTAATCTTGGTAAGTTCGATAACCTCGATGATTTTGATTCGCCCTTCGAATTTCAGTCCAAAATGAACGCAAACGAGGAAAATCCCTTTGCTACAAAGAATTTGCCCACAGCAAATGATGCCTTTGGAAGCGATATGAACAATAGGCCAGACCCGGATGATGATGATGGGGTGCCGTTCTAAAGTTCAATTGTCGAGTTCAAATACAAACACAAGTCTGCCCGTAGGAGGGTTCAAATACAAATACAAACTCAAATAGAAATAAAATAGTTACGGTAATTTGAGGGCTTTAAGGAAGACGTTTAAAGGTGTATTCTAAATAATGCCGAACCTTATCTTGATAGCCCAAGGTTTGATGCTTTCTATTTTGCCATTTCTTTAACTCCCACTAGTTTATAAAACGGGAGTTTTTGCTTTATCTTTGGAATAACTGGATAATATAAAGCACATGCCCAAAAGTCTTTTCTCTTTATTCCTTATTCTATTCTCTATACATATTTCGGCATCCTCCATCCTTATACCTATGGATGCCGATACCCAAAAGAACCATTTAAAGGCCTACGGAATAACCTATTGGGTATTGGCCAAACAACAGAAAGTACAATGGCTCTTGAACTATCGGGGCGGCTCTTTTTTGTTGCCCGATGGCCAAAGTATCCGAAAGGAGTGCCAAATACGAGGTGTTTCTTTCGAAATTCTATCGGATAATCAGGCCAACGCCATTTTGGACGAAATTAGCAGCCCGTCCAAGAACCAGGACGCCGTTATTTTAGAAAAAGCACCCAAAATAGCCGTGTATTCCCCGCAAGGAAATCAACCTTGGGACGATGCCGTAACTATGGTCTTGACCTATGCCGAAATTCCTTATGTAACTATTTATGACGAGGAAGTATTGGATGATAAATTGGCTTTATACGACTGGTTGCACTTGCACCACGAAGATTTTACCGGGCAATACGGTAAATTTTATGGCGTCTACAGGGCGACACCATGGTATATTGATGGAAAAATGGAATCGGAAGAACTGGCCAAAAAATTAGGATACGATAAGGTGTCCGAACAAAAACGGGCCGTTGCCTTAAAAATACGGAACTATGTAATCGGTGGCGGATTCATGTTTGCCATGTGTTCCGCAACGGACAGTTTTGATATTGCGCTTGCGTCCGATGGCGTGGATATTTGTGAACCCATGTTTGATGGGGATGCGTCCGACCCAAATTATCAGGCCAGTCTGGATTTTAATAGAACCTTTGCCTTTACCGAATTTACCCTTGAAAGGAATCCCCTAAAATATGAGTTTTCGTCCATCGATATGACCTCAAAAAGGGGCAATGTTCCCAAGGAATCGGACTACTTCTCGCTTATGGATTTTTCCGCTAAGTGGGATGCCGTACCTACCATGCTTTGTCAGAACCATACGTCTTTGGTGAAGGGATTTATGGGACAAACGACAGCTTTTGATAGGGCGCATATAAAACCGACAGTATTGATTTTGGGCGAGAATAAATTGAACGAGGAAGCCAGATACATCCACGGAATAAAAGGAAAGGGATTTTTTACCTTTTACGGCGGTCATGATCCGGAAGATTACCAACATAGGGTAGGCGATCCAAAAACGGAACTGGAACTACATCCCAATTCCCCCGGATACCGGCTCATTCTCAACAACGTCCTTTTCCCCGCAGCGCAGAAAAAAAAGCAGAAAACCTGACGGAAAGTTCAAGCATCTAGTTCAAGCACTAAAAAATGCAAGCAGGAACAAGTTCACTGTACGCTTTAATCTTTAAGCTTGCGAGCTTCAAAGACAATTTCAACTTATGACTCTTGCCCCTAGAACTCATAACTTCTTGTCTCTTTTCTCTTGTCTAAAAACTATCCACTACCCTCTACCCACTGCAAACTAAACAAGCAGCCTCTCCAAAACACGCTCCACGCCAAAGTCATCATTACTCGTGGTGTTAAACTTAGCCGCTTTTATGACATTCGGATGCGCATTTTCCATGGCAAAACTAAAATCGGATAGCGCCAACATTTCCAGGTCGTTGTTGTAATCCCCAAAAACCAATAATTCGTCCGACTTGATATGATGCGTCTCCATCAACTGCCGTAATGCAAAACCTTTATTGGCATTTGCACTGGAGATGTCTACCCAGTTGGTGCCGGATATTTTTACTTGAAGCTCATGCTCCAGTTGTTTTACATGCGGATAAATAAATAGTTCCGAACTTTCAAAATGATACAGCGCTATTTTAATGACTTTAGCAGTAACGGTTTCCAGCTGGTCAACGAGTTGAAATTCAGAATAGTATTCCTTTAATTTTTCAATGAAAGCATCGGATTTCCCTGTAAGGTAGGCGGTATGCTTAGCACAAAGTACGGGATGTATATCTACAAGGCCGTGGAGTATTCCTAAAGTTTCGCTGATATATTTGGTAGGCAAAGCTGTGGAGAGCAGCTCTTTTTCTTGCTGCATAACAAATCCCCCGTTTTCGGCTATAACGATAATATCGTTCTTGATCGGATGTAATTTGTCAATGATGCTATTATATTGCCTTCCACTGGCCGCAACAAATAAAATACCTTTGGATTTTAGGGCATCAAAAATTTTAAAAAAGCGTTCGCTTACCTCGTGGTTGGAGTTGAGTAGGGTGCCATCCATATCGGTTACTACCATCTTTATTTTGGATACATCCATTTGTTGCCTAATTTAGTCGGCAAAGGTATTTCAATAGGAAGGATTACCCATAGAAATGTCTGAAGTTTTACTTTTTTAGTGAAACTCTATTTTAAATCCCGACATTTCGGGAGTTTTGCAATAAATTTAAAGCAAGACGTTGAACTAATCCCACTTCTTGTGCTAAACTTGTTTCAGCATAGAGGTGATATAATAGGCCTGTCCCAATTTTAGATTGGCATCAATACCTCGTAAGCTTGTCCTATTGTAGAACGGGGTTAATACTGCAGCAGAACAGGGCTTGTCCATAGGTTCTTTGCTTAATAATAAATTTTATGAAATGGCACCAACAAATTGGCCGGCTTCCGGCCTTCCGAAGAGGATTTCACGTAATTACCGACTGGGTAGTTGCGCAATGTCCGGAAATTACGACGATTGACACGGGAATATGTCAAGTATTCATTAAGCACACCTCGGCCAGCCTTACGATAAACGAAAATGCCGATCCAACCGTACGGACCGACTTTGAAAGTCACATGAATGTTATGGTGCCAGAGGAAGCACCCTACTATATCCACACTTACGAAGGCCCAGATGACATGCCTGCTCATATTAAGGCTTCGCTGTTGGGTGCTTTCGTTCAAATTCCCATAACCAATGGGAAACTAAATCTGGGTATTTGGCAGGGAATTTATCTTTGTGAGCATAGAGATCATGCTTCTGGGAGAGATTTGGTGATTACGGTTTTTGGGGAGTAGGAGGGATAGTTAAATGCCTTTGTCGTTGTTCCTTTATTTTATCAATACATAGAACGACAAAATGAAATGCTGGGAAACAAAAAAATCCGATTCATTTGAATCGGATTTTTTAAAGTGAGATATTTTGTTTGTTTTTATTTTACCTGCGCTACAACAGCTTTAAAAGCATCTGGATGGTTCATGGCCAAATCGGCAAGAACTTTTCTATTCAGTTCTATGTTATTGGCTTTTACTTTCCCCATAAATTGTGAGTAGGACATTCCGTGTAACCTGGCACCTGCATTAATACGCGTAATCCAAAGGGCACGAAAAGTTCTTTTTTTGTTTCTACGGTCTCTATAAGCATATAACATTGCTTTTTCTACCGCGTTTTTGGCTACTGTCCAAACATTTTTACGTCTTCCAAAGTACCCTTTGGCTTGCTTCATTACCTTTTTTCTTCTGGCTCTTGAAGCTACTGCATTTACTGATCTTGGCATTTTTTCTAATTGTTTTTGTAGTAGGCGGTCGATAATCGACTCTTTAGTTTTTAACTTCTAACTGTCACACTGAGCGCAGTCGAAGTGTTGGCCTAACTCCATGGTTAATAATTTTACCTTTTTAAAGGGCTTAGCTTACTTTAAGCGTAACTGCTCTTTAATACTGTTTACATCGGCTTGGTGAACTAAACCTGCATGTGTTAACTTAAGCTTTCTCTTTTTAGACTTCTTCGTAAGAATGTGGCTCTTAAAAGCGTGCTTTCTTTTAATTTTACCCGTACCTGTAAGCTTAAATCGCTTTTTGGCACTGGATTTTGTTTTTTGCTTAGGCATTTTCTCCTATTTATTTAATTAATCTCACTTTTGTGATGAACATTCTCCAGTAGTTGACTGGATAGCTATTCAACTTGTATTCAATCTAAACGCTGCTTACGATGAGCAAGCAGCGTTTACTAATATATACATCGATTTCGCTTACTTAGCGAAGCCGATGTATTATTTACTTTTTGTTTTGGGAGCAATGAACATCGTCATTCGTTTCCCTTCCAACTTTGGCATTTGTTCCACCTTTCCAAGTTCTTCTAATTCCGAAGCCAGTTTTAATAACAATATTTCACCTTGGTCTTTGTAAACGATAGACCGTCCTTTAAAAAACACGTACGCTTTTAATTTGGCTCCGTCTTTTAGGAACTTTTCGGCGTGTTTTTTCTTAAAATCGTAATCATGGTCATCTGTGTTGGGACCAAAACGAATTTCTTTTACCACCACCTTCGAGGCTTTCGCCTTCATGGCCTTGTCCCTTTTTTTCTGTTCGTATAAGAATTTCTTATAATCTATGATTTTACAAACAGGGGGACTGGCTTTTGGTGAAATCTCCACCAAATCCAGTTCCAGTTCCTTAGATAAATCCAATGCTTTTCTGATAGGGTACACACCAACCTCCACATTGTCGCCAACCAACCTTACTTCTGAAGCAAGTATTTTTTCATTGATATTGTGGGGATTTTTGTTTTCCCTTCTAGGTTGAGGCCTAAATCTTTTACGTATAGCTATGACTTGTATTTTTTAATTAAACTATTATTTTTTGCTAAAAAGCCCATTTTACTTACTTCTCCTTCGGAGAGGTCTAATTTATTTTTTCAGTACATTCGGGTAAGGCCTCTAAAACGACTTTAAGGTACTATTTATTTCGGTATTTACCAAGTCTGTGAACGCTGATATCGATATCGCACCTAAATCTTCCCCTCCATGTTTTCGCACGGAAACCGTGTCTGCCTTCTCATCATTTTCTCCTACAATCAGCATAAACGGTATTTTGTTCATCTCTGCCTCTCGTATTTTCTTGCCTATAGTTTCGTTTCTACTATCCAAGAGGGCGCGAATTTCGTTATTTTCTAGGGATTTTAAAACTTTTTCTGCATATTTTTCATGTTTCTCGCTCACGGGTAAAATTATGGCTTGGTCCGGTGTAAGCCATAAAGGGAAATTTCCACCCGTGTGTTCCAGTAAAAGGGCTATAAAACGCTCCATACTTCCGAAGGGTGCACGGTGAATCATTACCGGTCTGTGGGACTCATTGTCACTTCCTTTATAGGTAAGGTCAAACCGTTCCGGTAGGTTATAATCTACCTGTATGGTGCCCAATTGCCAGTTTCTTCCCAAAGCATCCTTTACCATAAAATCTAGCTTGGGGCCATAAAAGGCCGCTTCTCCTTTTACTATCACATAGTTAAGTCCTTTTTCTTCCGCAGCATTGATAATGGCCTGCTCTGCCTTTTCCCAGTTTTCGACAGAACCGATGTACTTTTCTGGCGTATCCAGATCCCGAACGGACACCTGTGCGGTAAAGTTATCAAAGCCTAGGGACGTCAAAACATATAATGATAGGTCAATAACATCCTTGAACTCCTGATCCAGTTGCTCTGGCATACAGAAAATATGCGCATCGTCTTGGGTGAAGCCCCTTACCCTTGTCAGGCCGTGGAGCTCACCACTTTGTTCATATCGGTAAACGGTGCCAAACTCGGCATATCTTTTAGGCAGGTCTTTATAGCTAAAAGGTTTGGCGTTGTATATTTCGCAATGATGCGGACAATTCATTGGTTTCAACAAAAATTCCTCGTCTTCCTTAGGTGTTTTGATGGGCTGAAAGCTGTCCGCTCCATATTTTTCATAATGTCCAGAGGTTACATAGAGTTCCTTTTGTCCGATATGTGGGGTAACCACCATTTCATACCCTGCCTTTTTCTGGGCCTTTTTCAAAAATTGTTCCAAACGATCCCTAAGGGCGGCACCTTTGGGCAGCCATAAAGGAAGGCCCTGACCTACTTTTTGAGAGAAAGTGAATAGCTCCAGTTCTTTCCCAAGCTTTCTATGGTCCCGCTTTTTGGCTTCCTCCAAGAGCTCAAGGTACTCTGTAAGCTCTTTTTGTTTAGGGAAGGAAATGCCGTAAACACGTGTCAGTTGCGTGTTGTTTTCGTTTCCTCTCCAATACGCTCCGGCAACACTTAGGATTTTAATAGCTTTTACGATACCTGTATTAGGTATGTGCCCGCCACGGCAAAGATCCGTGAACGTATCATGGTCACAAAAGGTAATGGTGCCGTCTTCCAAGTTCTCTATAAGTTCTACCTTATATTGATTTCCTTGTGACTTGTAAAATTTTAGCGCGTCGGATTTGGATACCGAACGCATCTTGTAGTCATGCTTCCCCCTAGCTATTTCAAGCGCTTTTTGTTCTATTTTTTGAAAATCCTTTTCGGATAGGCTTCCGTCGGGCAGTTCTACATCATAATAAAAGCCGTTTTCTATAGCGGGCCCAATAGTTAGTTTTATGCCAGGATATAGTTCCTCCAGTGCTTGCGCTACAATATGTGATGTAGAGTGCCAGAACGCAGTCTTTCCTTCTTGGTCGTTCCAGGTGAAAAGTACCAGCGAGCCATTTTCCGTTAAGGGGGTCGTGGTCTCTACAATAGTGTCCTTGAACTTGGCCGAGATTACGTTTCTGGCAAGACCTTGACTAATACTATTGGCAACATCCATAGGAGTGGCTCCTTTCTCGAATTTTTTGGTTGAGCCATCTGGTAATGTAATTTCGATCATCGTATCATGTTGTATAAGGAAGGCAAAGATAATGTGTTGTTAGGTTGCGGGCAATACATATTGCGCGAAGATAATTTTCAATTTATTTAGCCCAACGATCGGACTCTGTTCCGCCAAACATTGGGTAATAGGATAGGGATACCATAGCTAGTACTAGGTTTTGAGTGTCGGAGCGATTTCCAATAAACTATTTTCTGCATTGCATTGAACTAATTATGGCGGGTGAAATTAAACATTGTATTTTCAACTAATCGTTTGTTGCCCCATTACTTTCGGCAAAATTTGGTATGCATCAAAAAATAATTTTAATGGTGCTAAGAACCTAAACACTTTGTCTTTCGGTCAGTAGAATCCTTTGCACGCGCTGCATAGATTGGTTCTTAATTTTGATTTTCTTTATCTCTAAATTCTTTTATAAACGCTCTTACATTGGTAGTACAATGTTTGCGAAAAAGTTCAAGTGAATTTAGTAAGTACTAAGGTGCTTATCCGATTCTAGCTCCCATCCCTTGTGCCCAAAACGTGAAAATTAATTCCAAATTTAAAATTTTCCATGTACTTAGAGAACTTGTATATGAGCATCAAATTAATCAATTGTCCATAGTAATATGTGGTCAACAGTCAATGCTATCAATCATGTTCAAATATGTATGGTAAATTGAATTTTTGCGAAGTCTCGTGTACTAAAGTCCAGCGCAACCAATTGCTAAATATGTATTTAATGAGAATATGTATTGTATTTTTTAACAAAAACCGCTGTAAAAAATAATAATTCAACATTTCTTGTTAAAAAAGTTGTTTTTATAACTTTTATTTAACAATTTAGTAGGACAAAATTAACTTCTACTCTTATGAAAAACATCTTGATTATTTTTGTTGTCTGCCTA
>Ga0136560_1000497_pt1 | contig 19780 bp, 13 predicted proteins | sample AntRauMeHopE1497_FD_104925 | JGI IMG/M metagenome (GOLD analysis project Ga0136560, IMG submission 104925) | Saline lake microbial communities from Rauer Islands, Antarctica - Metagenome Hop E1 #497 | ecosystem: Environmental > Aquatic > Non-marine Saline and Alkaline > Saline | place... | reverse complement strand
TAGCGATGGCGAAGCATAGCCGTAGCTACGGTTTATAATTTTAACGATGGCAAAGGGAAAAAGAAAGAGACAAAACTCGGGTTTTCATTTGGCAGGAGTATAACATAATTTCCGCAAGATTTTAATATAAATTTCCTTTCAAATACTGTTTTTTTTATATTTTATTGATATTGATTAAAAAGACCTTTGGGGATCTTTGTAGTTTATTAAACTTTGCTGATTACAATCACAATTCGCACAAAGCACGAATACTAATCAGTTTATGCTAAAGTTCATAAATGTAGCACAAACAGCTCCAATCATATCAGAGCTAGTCCAGAGTTTTGGTTCTTGGGGATGCCCTTGTGCAACAAATCACATAAAGTGAGTTGGTTTTTTTAAACCCAAAATTTATTGTATCTTTCTTAATTAGTAAGTACTAACAATTAAATTTATCAGTAAGTACTAGCCATAAACCTAAAATGATATACCTAAATTATTTTTGGTTAAATCCATATCCTTATTTATTAAAAGTAACATCTTATGCTAAAGTCTTACATCATTTTCTTTTGGGTTAGCGGATTAGCTCTAGGTCTTATGGTCTGTGCGTATTTTTCTTGTCCTCTTTGGAAGTTTGTTATGCCAGTCATGTTGTTGCTTTCGATTGTCGCAGGGCGTCTTGGCTTCAAAAAATTAAATGGCTAGAAAAGTTATAACGGTACCATTATATCAGATCCTTGATGCCTTATTTTAAACCAAAAACTACCCAACCCTATCAAACCGTCAATACAGTACTTAAACTTCTGGGATTTGAAGCTGTTTAGATTTATTAGTTTAACCTTAAATCATCTAAAAGACGGCTTTATATAATTCTTTTAGGCTCTAGTTTAAAATAGACATGGTACTAATTACCTGTGTTTTTCGGCCTTTTTTTCTCCCTTTAGGGCCGGGGAAAGAACAAAAGGCCGAAAATCCGATTATTTTGTCCCTGACCCTAAAGGGAATAATCGGATTTTCTGATTTCTAGCAAACTAAAAACCCTACTGTTTTTGATTTTAATAGAAAAAGCAACACTAAATTAAAATAGAGCCTTCTATCATTACAACAACATATAAAATTGAACTATAAATTCATTTTTTTATTTTTTCAATTCATCTTTTCAGTTGGACTATTTTCATAGAATCCTTATGAATTTAAAGGATTCATTATTACAGAAAACAATTAGTCCATACCCAATGCACATATTAAAGTTTTGGCAAATAACTTAGGAAATATTTGTAATGATGATGGCAGTTTTCTCCTAAAATCAAAAGACTACAATATATCAATCGAAATTTCGTGTTTAGAATTTGAAAATTAAATTGTACAATTGGATTGTGATGCAAATATCCCCATAAAAATTATTTTAAAGGAAAATATCAACGCTATAAATGAAGTAACCGTTGTTGCGCTTTCAGCAAACGAAATAGTGAGGGGGCAATAGATAATCTTGAAAAAAAAATCAAATTGATGATGGGTTAACCTATACCGTATTTATTCGTGTAGTAGAGGATGAAGCTAAAAACCCCATTGTTTTGAAATAATTTGTATTTGATATGGTTCAAACTACTGTACGGTTTTGTGTTTCCAGAGCGGTCTTTAACTACTTTTCCGTTTTCTTTAAGCTGCCGTTCTACGGTTACTTTTGAGAACCCGAAGTCTGTATTATCGAATATTTTGGAATGAGCATTCGCTTTAAGGCTACCGTACATTTCGGTAATTTCGGCGGTATGTGCATCGCTTAGTTCGTTCATTTTGTTCCCTAACATTCTTATGTGTGTTTTTTATTTTTAAACATACCCAAAACTCCTATTTCACATATAATTTAACCTTCGGTAACATAGGTTACTGTACAGCCCAAAGAGCAGCCCTAATTTTGTCTTTAACTAATGAAAACGAAATGAAGCGTTACTTTTTACTTATCTGTTTTTTGATAGCCATTCAACTGGTAAAGGCACAGGAATCCAAGTGGATTACCAAAGAGGAGGTCGTGGTCAAAATGAAGGAAAACAATACCACCCTTAAAATGGCCGAAAGCGATATTATGGCTGCACAAGGAGATTTCAGGCAGACCAATGCCATTATTCTACCCAATATAGGCATCAGTCACACGGGCCTTGCTACCACCAACCCTTTAATGGCTTTTGGCTCCAAGCTGAACCAAGGGATTTTGACCGCCAATGACTTTGATCCCAACGTATTGAACAACCCCAGACAAATAGAGGATTATGCTACTAGAATCACCATAGAACAGCCTCTTTTAAATATTGATGGCGTTTACCAACGTAAGGCGGCCAAATCAAAACTACAGGCAACGGAACTACAATCTCAGCGAACAGGACAATATATGGATCTGGAAGCGGACAAGGCCTATATGCAATTACAGTTGGCCTATAAAACGGTGGACGTATTAAAGAAGGTTAAGGAAACCGCGGTAGAGAACCAGCGGATAGCCAACAACAGCTTTGAACAGGGCTACCTTCAAAAATCCGATGTACTAGCGGTAAACGTAAGGGTGGCCGAGATCGAAAATCAGTTGCAATACGCGGAAAGCGGTGTGCTCAATGCCAGTAACCAGTTGTCCGTTTTGATGAATGATAGTTCTTATGCATTATTGAAACCATCCGATACCTTGGCTGTTTGGCCTATGGAAAACAGCAGGCAACCCACGGAAATAGTAGGCGAAAACCGGGTCGATATTCAGGCGATGGAAGCGGCCACAACAGCGTATGAGCAAATGCACAAGGCGGATAAAATGACCTTTCTACCTCGCTTGAATGCTTTTGGAACCTATGAACTGCACGATGATGAAATTTTTCAGGGCGCTACAGATGGCTACCTTTTTGGAGCGGAACTAAAGTGGAACATTTTAGAGGGCACCAAACGTTTTGGAAAAGCACAAAAAAGTAAGGCGGAACTGGAAAAATCTAAATTGGAACTGGAAAAATATAAAGCTGATAGTCAGGTTGAACTCAATAGAGCCAAACGTATGTTTCAGGATGCGCAGAATAACTTGGAGCTTACGGCCTTGTCCTTGGAACAGTCCTCGGAAGCTTTACGGATACGCACGAACCGCTTTGAACAGGGATTGGAAAAGACCACGGATCTGCTGATGGCAGAAACCGTATTCGCCCAAAAGCAATTGGAATATTACGCTACAATTTTTCAGCATAATTATGCCTTGGCCTATGTAAGATTTTTAGCCCCCTAAAAAGCCCCCTAACCCCCAAAGGGGCAACACCTATAGTTATGAATAAAAACACAATTACTTAATACTTTGTACTACGTACTTAATACTTATAATCAGATGAAGAATAGAAAATACATAATCGCAGTAAGCTTAGGGCTAGCCATCTTCGTTTCTAGTTGTGGCGAAAAAAAACAGGAAGTGGCTGTTACTGATACACCTGCTATTTCGGTAGAAGTGCAAGCGAGTTCCCAAAATACCGATAATGCCTTTTTATCGACAAGTGGAAAAATCGAAGCGATCAATAGTGCGAATATCAGCACCCGAATGATGGGCTATGTGGATAAAATTTATGTTGATATGGGTGATGAGGTTTCTAACGGACAGTTACTGCTAAGCATAAACAATGCCGATGTTTCTGCAAAATTAGCGCAAGTGAATGCGGGTATTGTGGAGGCGCAGGCGGCATTCAACATTGCCAAAAAAGATTTTGAACGGTTTACCGCACTCTTTAGTGAGAAAAGTGCCTCGCAAAAAGAACTGGACGATATGACCGCCAATTACGAAATGGCCAAGGCGCGCCTAAATGCAGCGAAGGAAATGAAGAACGAGGTAAGTGCCCAGTTATCCTATGCCAATATTCGTGCACCTTTTAGTGGGGTGGTAACGAATAAATTCATAAAAGCTGGAGATATGGCAAACCCAGGAATGCCCTTGTTGGAAGTGGAGGCTCCTGGCAAATACCAGATCATGGCCATGGTGCCAGAATCCGAAATTTTGGGTATAAAGAACAACATCAAGGTGGATGTTTTAATTAAAGCATTGGACAAAGTAGCCAAAGGAACGGTTACAGAAGTGAGCACGTCTGCCAAAAATACGGGCGGACAGTATATAGTTAAAGTAGTGCTAGAAGAAACGGATGCGAACCTGCTATCGGGTATGTATGCCACGGTGCAGTTTCCTGTGGAAAGAAAAGAGGCGGCAAGTGCCCTACTAATTCCCTTGGAAGCCGTAGTTGAAAAAGGCCAATTAAGCGGGGTTTATACGGTAAGCGAAAGTAATACGGCACTCTTGCGCTGGTTACGATTGGGCAGAACGGTAGGGGATGAGGTCGAAGTCCTTTCGGGACTTTCTACAGATGAGTCTTACATTATTAAAGCAGACGGAAAACTTTACAATGGGGCAAGGATTTCAATACAATAATTGGAATTGATATTTAGTAACAACGTTCATTTAGCAGTTTGGTAGCGGTTTAAATAGGCAGAGGATACTTGCTCCTCCCCTTAGAAAGGGGAGGTGGTTTTACACTTCAGTGTGTAAAATCGGAGGGGATGAAAACGCAAGCTATGGAGCAGACACCGAAGTTTAGGAGAAAAGGATAAAGGTTCGGGTTCTACCCCTTCCGACCCTCGCCTGCGGCTGGGCCACCTTCCCCTACAAGGGGAAGGAACTGGAAGTTCATTTATTTTAGAACTAAAAGCTGAAAAGTAGGTGAAGGCTGCCCGCCCTAGACAGGGCGGGGTGGATTCCTGCAAGACAGCCGATAGGCTGGCGAATCGAGGAAGACGGGGCGGGATGAAAGCGCAAGCCATGGAGCAGAAACCAAAGTTTAGGGGAAAAGGATAAAGGTTCGGGTTCTACCCTTTCTGAAATAATAAAAATTAAATGCAAAAATGTGTTGCGTTAGGGATAGAGCCATTGTTGGAGCTCTTTTTTGAAACGAAACACGAAACAAAATCGGAAGGCTCTTAGTGACAAATAGGGTTGAAATAGGTAAAAAGACATAAAACAAAAAAAGCGACTGGCGAAAGCCCGACCTGAGTATTTTTCTAAAATTTTAATCAAAATTTTAGAAAATAAGCGAAGGAAACGCCCAAAATAAATAATAAGAAAGAATGAAGGAAGGTATAGCAGGCAAGATTGCCAAAGTGTTCATAGATAGCAAGTTAACGGTGCTCTTGATGATCGTTTTTATGGTTGTTGGGGTGTATAGCTCGTTTCTGATTCCGCGTGAGGAGGAACCACAGATCGATGTGCCTATGGCCGATATTTTTGTGGGCTATCCCGGGGCGAGTCCGACCGAGGTGGAAAGTCGCGTAATCAAGCCTTTGGAGCAATTGATAAGCAACATTAAAGGGGTGGAATATGTGTATTCTACGTCTATGAAGGAGCAGGGGATGGTGATCGTACAATTTTACGTGGGCGAGGATATTGAGCGCTCTTTTGTGAAGTTGTACAACGAGATCAACAAGCACATGGACCAGATGCCGGAAGGGGTGACGTTCCCCTTGGTAAAGACCCGCGCCATTGATGATGTGCCTATGTTGGGCCTTACCTTGTGGAGCGAAAATTATGACGGCTACCAGTTGGGCCAAATGGCGCAGGAGCTGGAAAACGAAATAAAAAAAGTAAACGATGTGGCCGTAACGCACAAAATTGGCGGACAGGAACGGCAGTTGCGCGTGGTGCTGGACAAGGAGAAATTGGCGGCTAGTGGGCTTGACTTTTTAACCGTGGCCGAAATGATACAGGCCAACAATGCGCAGCTAAGTTCAGGCAGTTTTGACAAGAACGACACCGAATTTTTGGTAACTACCGGAACGTTCTTGGAATCGGTTACCGATGTGGAGAATCTAGTAGTTGGTGTACAACAAAACCGCCCTATTTACCTAAAGCAGGTGGCGGAAATCGTGGATGGCCCCGAAGTGCCTATGGATTATGTGAGCCTTGGTTTTGGGCAGGCGAGCGAAATGGCCTCCGAGTACCGATCGGAATATCCGGCGGTGACGATTTCAGTTGCCAAACGGAAAGGTGCGGATGCCATGAATATTGCCGAGATAATCATAGATAAAGTGGACCACTTGCGGACGACCTTGATTCCTGACGATGTGCATGTTGAAGTAACCCGAAACTACGGGGAAACGGCATCGCAAAAGGTGTCGGAATTGTTGTTGCACCTTTTTGGTTCTATCATAGCCGTGACATTTGTAGTGATGCTGGCCATGGGCTGGCGTGGTGGTCTGGTGGTCTTTTTATCGGTGCCAATTACCTTCGCCTTGACCTTGTTGAGCTATTATATGCTGGATTATACGTTGAACCGTATTACCCTTTTTGCCTTGGTTTTTGTAACCGGTATTGTGGTAGACGACTCCATTATTATTGCGGAGAACATGCACCGGCATTTTAAGATGAAACGGCTGCCGTTTAAACAGGCGGCGCTCTATGCGATTAACGAGGTGGGCAACCCTACTATTCTGGCGACGTTTACGGTAATAGCATCGGTATTGCCTATGGCTTTTGTGTCTGGATTAATGGGGCCGTATATGGCACCTATGCCTATTGGCGCATCCATAGCCATGATTTTGTCCTTGTTTGTCGCACTGACCATTACGCCATATTTGGGCTATATTTTCTTAAGAGAGAAAGAAAAAAAGGGTCAACCGGAAAAAGTAGAAAAGCCTTTGGAGGATACCGTTATTTATAGGTTGTACGACAAGTTTGAGCGACCCTTGATAGAGAATTCTAAAAAACGTTGGTTGTTTTTGGGAGGTACCTTTATTTTATTGATGGGTTCCATGGTGCTTTTCTTTACCAAATCCGTTGCCGTGAAGATGTTGCCTTTTGATAATAAGAACGAATTTCAGGTAGTGATCGATATGCCGGAAGGTACCACTTTGGAACGCACCGCAGTAGTGACCAAGGAAATTGCGCAATATTTGGCAACCCGACCCGAAGTGGTCAATTATCAAAACTACGTGGGTACTTCGGCACCTATTACCTTTAACGGTCTGGTGCGGCATTACGACCTTCGCGGTGGGAGCAACATGGCCGATATTCAAGTGAATTTGGTGGATAAGGGCGAACGTAGTGCCCAAAGTCACGATATAGCTAAACTATTACGTCCAGAGATACAGCGCATTGGCGCCAAGTACAACGCCAATGTGAAGTTGGTGGAGGTACCGCCAGGACCTCCGGTATTATCTACGATCGTGGCTGAGGTCTACGGACCGGATTATGAAGAGCAGATGCGGATTGCGGACGAAATTCAAGGTATCCTAAAGAACACCGAAGATGTGGTGGATATTGATTGGATGGTGGAAGCCGACCAAAAGGAGTATCAGTTTACCATTGATAAGGAAAAGGCGATGCTCTACGGCGTAGCGCCCATGCAGATTGCACATACCATGAATATGGCCTTAAGCAACCGCCCTATAACCACTTTGTATGATGAGGACGCGACCCAACAAATAGGATTGATTTTGGCGCTGGATGAAAAGGAAAAATCTACTATTAACGATATTAGTCAGTTAAAAATAGCCTCTAAAATGGGTACTATGGTGCCTATTGCCGATTTGGTGGATATTACGGAAACCATAAGTGCCAAGAGCATTTATAGAAAGAACCAAAAGCGAGTGGTCTATGTATTGGCCGATATGGCAGGGGAATTGGAGAGCCCGGCGTATGCTATTTTGGGTATGGAAGAAAAACTGAAGGAGATTAGCTTGCCCCAAGGCTACGAGTTAAATGAGCTGTATTTAGGTCAGCCCGATTTTGAGGATGATTATACCGTAAAATGGGATGGCGAATGGCAAATTACCTTGGAGGTATTCCGAGATCTGGGAATAGCCTTTTTGGGTGCCATTATCCTAATCTATATTTTGATCGTGGGGTGGTTCCAAAACTTTAAAGCACCTATTGTAATGATGGTGGCCATACCGCTTTCCTTGATCGGGATTATTTTAGGCCATTGGATCATGGGTGCATTTTTTACCGCAACCTCTTTCATCGGCATGATTGCCTTGGCCGGTATTATGGTGCGGAACTCCGTACTGCTCATTGATTTTATCAACTTGCGATTGGCGGATGGTGTTCCGTTAAAGCAAGCCGCCATTGAAGCGGGTGCCGTGCGAACTACGCCTATCCTGTTAACCGCCGGTACCGTGGTTATTGGTGCCTTTGTTATCCTTTTTGACCCTATTTTCCAAGGCTTGGCTATTTCATTGATGGGAGGAACGATTGTTTCTACTTTCTTGACTTTGTTGGTAGTGCCGCTGGTGTATTATATGATCGAGAAGAAGAAGTATCCGGAGGCAGAAGAGGTTAGTGAGCAGTAGCTAGTTGCAGTTGGCAGTTTATAGTAAAAGTTAATAGTAATTAGTGAGAAGTAAACAGTAATTAGTGAAAAGTAACTAGTAAAAAGTGTACAGTAATTAGTGAAAAGTAAGTAGTGAAAAGTAAACAGTAATAAGTAAACAGTAATCAGTGGTAAGTGAAAACTAATAAGTGAAAAGTGCAGCGTATCAGTTAGGTTTATACACTTGAATTTCTATTTGAACTTGAGCTTGACACTTGAACTTGAAAATAAACAGACTCCCTGGCACAGGGGCATAACATAAAACATAATATTCATGAAACTATTAATAGTAACTGTTGTAGCCGAATTCGAAAAAGACATCCTACGACTTTTTAAAGAAGCGAATATCGAGAGCTTTAGTGGCTCGGATATTGACGGGTATAAAAACCACACTTCCATGGTAAGGACATCTAGCTGGTTTCCGAGTGAAAAAAGTGGGGTGGAATCCAGCTTGTTCTTTTCCTTTACGGAAGAAGAAAATATTGATATCCTTTTTCAGCTCATAAAGGAATTCAATAGTAATCTGGAAACCAATAATCCCATAAAAGCGATTGTGGTGCCCATTGAAAAATCAATTTAAATATAAAAAATAATCAAAATGTTAAACACATATTTTAGAGTAATCGTGGGTACCATGGTATTGCTAAGCGTTATATTATCCGTATACGTAAGTATAAACTGGTTGTGGTTTACCGTATTCATAGGGGTCAATTTAATACAATCTGCATTTACGAAATGGTGTTTGTTAGAAACCATTCTTGTGAAATTAGGAGTAAAAACTAACGGAGGAAGTTGTGGGGTTTAAGCAATAGTACTGGGGATATTCCTAAGCTCAAATAAAAATGTTAACCTATTAAAAAACAGGTATATATGTTTAGGTTGCTTTTCAATCATACTTAAAGGAGCGCTTTAAGTTTTTTGATATTGCCCTAAGAATCAACTGCTTATCAAACCCAATTGTTAGAGGTTACGCCATATGAAATTCCCAAGCTTGTATTTAGTGTGGTTTGCGATAAAAAAACAAAAAGGAACCGCCAAATATGTCGGTTCCTTTAACACACTTATCTAATAATTTTTAGTGTACTTAATATATTAGAGCGATAAAAAGAAGCTCAATTTGTAAAAATCGTTTGGTGAGAACCGATCATTCTCATCGGCCAGATTGCCACCAAAGGAAAAGCGCAGGCCGGCATTACCTTTTTGGAACTGCAAATAAGGGCCAAGCCATACATAGCCATCGATACGATCAAGACTCCCGCCGCCATTGATGTCTCCGCCAGAAAGGTAAAGCTCCTCAAAATGAGCACCCAACGAGAAAAATGGAGATACTTTAACTCCAAGATTGGCCCAGTAATGCACATAATTGTTGGTTGCTTCTCCAGCGGCCGTTTCATTGGCCAAGGCGCCGTAGTATCCATAATAGAACTGACCTTCGAGTCTATCGGTGCCGTAATTTACGGTAAGGTTGGGTACAATTCCATCCCCTATAACTCCGGGCTGGGCCGCTCCACTGGATAACAAGCTACCCATGGTAAAACCCAATTGCGGGTTGATGTCAAAATTACCTATGGTTTTGTTATACCCTATTCCAAATTCCGTCCATTGGCCCCATGCGCTTCCGGTGCCCGCTCCCCATTGGATGCCGTAAGCGGTAAAAGCATCGGTATCGCTCAAGGCATAGCCAAAGGTCATCATAGGAGCAAAGCCAAAAAAGGCATCCTGATTAAGGCTAAGACCAACGCTGATCTTGTCGTCGGTTTCTTCGTCCGTGGATTGTGCCCTTAGACCCAAACCGGTCATAAATAAAAATAATGTAATGTAAAGAAGTGATTTTTTTAATTGCATAGTATTTGATTTTGATGGTTATTGAATTCATTATGTTTTGCGTGTAAGCGCCGTAATACATTCTTAAAGTGCTGATGTACGAAACTAGATGTCTAGGTTTCGTATTGATTATGATTACACAGAAGACCAAATGGTAATCGGTGATCTAATTTTAAAACCTTTTCCTTGTTTTTCGTTGTTCTTTTCCATGATGTAGTTCCTTTAAATCTGATGTGCATTATTGCAGTAGCCTTCGTTTTATCTATAATTTTCAAGGTTAATAATGGCGAAATATATAATCGAAAAATATTTAACCCTAATTTTTATAGGGTATATGTTCAATTATTATAATAAAAATAAAATAATACCCCTTAATTTGTAGGGTATAAAAAATATATACCTATAAATTATGAGTATGCCACATGCTATTTTCTGAAACAGGCCGTAGTAGTCCATTGTTCGTTTTAGCGATCTACAAACAAATAAGATTAAGGATTAGGGTTTTTGTTGAAAGAAAGTATGGAGAGAATTTGTTTTTAAAGTTTCAATGTAGCAATCTCATTTTCAAGCATATTAATTTTGGGTCTTTACGATTACCGATATATAAATGGCTATGTCTTTAGTGTAAGGCCGGGTAGGGTTGTAGTTACCACGATGATATTAGATTTAGTTTTTAATATCACTCCTAAAAACCAACAATACTATCCTTTAGCCAATGTGCTTTTCTGCAACTTTTTTACTTTTTATCCTAAAATAAGTAACGGTTGTCCAAAAAGCACAATTAATGTAGCAGGTTTCCGTTCCTTGCCATTCTTGAGGTCTAATGCCTTGGCAAGTGCTATCTTCCTCCCTATTATCAGTATCCTAGTATTATTTTACTGAAAAAACATCAGTTTTTATCGATAAGCGGTAAAAACGTCAAAAACCTATGAATTTTTGTTAAGTATTGGCGATAAACCTTTTCGCAACTTTGAGGTATAAACCCAAAATCTTAATATCATGAAGAATACCCTACATCAAAAAGTCTCCATTGGATGCTTTGCAGTCCTATTCAGTATGGCAATTAACGCGCAAAGAACAGCCTTTGCATCCATAGATAAGCACAAAATGGATGCGACCGTAAACCGAATGGAAAATTTCAAGGAAATGAAATCCATGGGCTACACGGAAAAAGAAATCTACCAAGACCTTGGTAATGCCCATTTTCTATCCGAAAATTACGAACACGCACTTTTTTGGTATGATCGGTTAATCGACTTGAGCGATGATGGACTTTTGGAAAGCTCCTATCAAAAACGCTATAATCATGCGGTTTCTAAACTTGGCAAGAGTGAAACGTCTGAACCGGAACCGGATGAAAACTGGACGGAGCTGGTACGTGCCGATTATCAAATGACCCAGGCTTCCCCGAAAAAGGGGTCGGTTTCCTTTCGAGATAGATTTAGACCTTTGAATCTAGTTCCGGATCGCGAAAAGCTGGCCTCGAACGACTACGAATCATATAATGATGTCGCAATCGACAAAAATAAGCTGGACTATGAAACTCCGGTTTCATTGACCACGGACGGAAAAACCGCTTACTACAGTAAAAAAGTCTATGTAAAGCCCGGCACCGGAATTTTTGCCAAAAAAGAACCGGTTCATAAAATTTACCGTGCGGATAAGGTACAGGGCGAGTGGGGCACCATTCATGAACTTGCCCTATGTCCTACTGAGTTTTCAGCGGTGCATCCGGCTGTTTCGCCAGATGGTAAGCGTCTTTTCTTCGCTTCCAACATGCCCGGTAGCTATGGCGATTTTGATATATATGTAGCCAACCTAGGGAGTAACGGTAGCATTGGCACCGCCAAAAACCTAGGAGAAAAAGTAAATACGGAGCGGAACGATATGTATCCCAAGATGCTGGAAGGAAATACCTTGGTCTTTGCTTCCGAGGGACATAAAGGCTATGGTGGTTTGGATGTGTATTCGGTTCAGGTGTCTCAAAGGACTGTTGGTCTTGCCATTAATATGGGCGGTTCCATAAACAGTACGGAAGATGATTTTACGCTTCAGTTGGCACCACAAAAAGGGATGGCCTATGTGGTCTCCAACCGTAGAAATAAAACCAAGTCGGCCCACAAGATTGCCTATACCTATGTAGGGGAAAAGGGAACTCCCGAAACCGATTTCCGCTTGCTCGAAGCTTTGAATTCAGTCGAACAAGAGAACTATTCATCTTCCGTATTCGAAGACGAATAGCAATTCTCATAGCGCATGAGGCATACCCAACCTCGGAAATGCGGAGATAAATTGCATTAGTAGCAGAAGCTTTGGCATTCGATTAGAAAAATAAAAGCTTTTGTAGGACATCACTTTACCTAAAACATAAAAAATACTCAAATGGACTATCTATATAATAGTGTTAGAAGCATAGGTCTTTACCTTGTTCTAGCCTTAGTTCTAGGAAGCGTATCGGCACAGGCCCAAGAGACCCAAACGGAGGTCGGAAATTCTAGTGCCTACCACAATCAACTTTTCTTTAATCGTTTTCTTATCAATCCGACCTTTTCCTTGGTTAGGGAAAACAAATCCTACCTAAACATCCTGCACAGGAACCAATATGCCACGTTTGATGATAACCGTCAGAATTATTTTCTGGGTTTCAGCAATAAATTAAACGAGAATACGGCCGTTGGTATTGGCGTTTATAGTCAATGGTCCGGAGTGATACAGGAATTTGGCTTTAACGCCAATTACGCCACATCGGTAAACTTGGGCGCCAATAGCAAACTTGCCTTTGGAACCAACATTACGTACGTGAATCAGGGTGTGGATAAAAATAGGGTTATCATATCCCAGCAAGATCAAGAGATTGATGATGCCCGAAAACAAAGTAAAATCGCCATTCAGCCAGGAATCAATCTATCGCTAGGTAATTTCGATTTTGGACTTTATGCAGAAGATTTGCTGCGATACAATCAGACTACAGATGAATTTATTACCAACTTATCGGCACGTAGTGTAAAGGCATCGGCACAGTATACGCATGAATTTCAAGCGGGTAGGGGCCTCTTTAAGGAAGCGCGTTTAATGCCCCTTGCCCAGGTCGGTCAAAATTTGGACGGGAGTCTGTATTATTTGGGCTCAGTGGTTTTGGCCTTGCCCAAATATGGTTGGTTGCAGACAACGATCGATCAGGAGTACGGAATTTCCGGAGGTATCGGTTTTAACCTTAGTGAAAAAATGTCCTTGGGTTATTTGATGGAAAAAGACCTTAACCAAAAAGAGGCCAACTTGGGCTGGAACCATGAACTGTCCCTCGCCTATACCTTTAAAGAAGATACTGGCAAGGGCAACAGCTATGTGGACAGCTCCAATGATAGTAAGATAGACCGTATTGTACGTAATTACGAAGAACAAATATCCGATTTATTGGCAGAGCGGGACAAGGAGCAAAAGAAAGCCAAGTTTAACGAAAAAATGGCCAGTGGAACTGTGGACGAAACTACGCTGGCCTACCAGAACAAACTTATTTTGGACGAATTGATGTTGCGTCAAGATTCCATAGAAGAAGCTCGTATTGTTGCCTTTGAGGAGCGTTTTGAAACAATAGTACGACTATTACGGAACGATATTAAGGACAATATAAAGGCTAATTTGCAAGATTTTAGCACGGATACGGGTAACTATTTGGCACAAAATGATAAAAGTCGAGAAAAGGAAAATAAATACCGTGATTTTGCAACAACCGGGTATTCCGATTTACCGGTAAAGGTCTTGGGAGACTCGGACGCTATAGGCGTGGAATCCGGATATTATGTCATTGCCAACGTGTATAAAAATAAAAAATACTTAAATGCCTTCATGGAGAGTTTGCAGAAAAAAGGCTTGGATGCCAAACAGTTTTACAATAAGGAAAATGGTTTGTATTATGTTTATTTGGCCGATTATGAAGCAAAACAAGAAGCGCAAACGGCGTCCGTTTCCAATATAGGTGGGAAATATAGTGATGAAAAATGGATCATGCAGGTAGATCGGTCAACGGCAACCGCATCAAATCAATATGAAGATGATGAGGCGTATTATAGTAGGGATTGATGAAGGCCGAAACCAATACATGTGAGATATGAGATGTGAGACATGAGAAATGGGACATGGGACAAGAAGCAAGAGAAAAGCCTGCCTGCCATAGGAGGGAGGCAAGACCTAGAAAATACATCTTTTTCATTTAAAAATCGAAGCAAATTTTTGGAGTGGAGTTGATAGTGCCGTTTAATACCTTGCAATCAAACTTACGTCCAGCACCCGTCTGCCTGCAGACGAGTCTAACATCGAGCATCGAGCATCGAGCATCTAACGTCTAAAATCTAACGTCTTATTTTATATGTTTTAGTGAATTGTCGATAAGAGGAGGGAAGGTATCCGGGGGGATGGCCAGACCCTCCTTTTTTCATAGATAATACTGGTACTTTTTTTGTTAAGAAAAAGTGTCGTTTATGGTAGTTTTATCGGTAAACGGTTAGTGATTGGTGTATTTGAACGAAAATAGCCACAAATTCAACTAAGATATTTTGTTATTTTCTATTTTTCTTTTTTAAAAGAATATCAGAGATACTAGTTTAACCCCAAATCCCCCCAAAACATGGAAAAATTTTACCTACGATTCCGTATTAAAAAAAGTACAGGAGCTGTCCTGAAAAAAACTTCACATTACGAATTCAGAAATAAACAGAAATTTCTTTGGAGTGCCTATCGCCCAAAGTGTACTCTCAGTTCCCAAATACCCATTGGATAGGGATATTTTTCCCTGACTTTAGCAACGTATAGTTGAGTTCAAATACATGGTTAGAACTTTTACTTATCGACATTTTGTATGGATGTTTGACAAGGGGTGTCGGCCTGTGTCATTTTTTTTAATGCCACGCTTCGCATTTCCTTTTGTAGTTGCTTTGATCCTTTCGGGTTTAACCTGCCGTTAGGCTGGTTTGGAATTTTCCCTTTTGGCCCCGAAATTTCAGGGGTTACCTCGTAGGCTTGCTTCGAGTTAGATTATTTGTCAGGAATTCTATCGTATCCTTTTAAGCCCAATTCACTACTAACCAGTGCTATCTTATTCATTTTGCATAGGATGCATGCTAAACCTATACTATGAAAAATCAGGATTTAAGAATTATTGTAATAGAGAAAAATGAAATCTTAAGCAGTGCTTACCAAGGGTATTTTGACACGTTTTCCGATTATATCTTGGCCGGCACCTATACAGATGTACAGAAAGCATTAACCGATTATAAAAAAACTAAGCCGGATATTATTGTTTCCGAAGTCGGCCTTAAAGGAATTAATGGAATAGATGCCATTCGCTTATTTAGAAAGAAAAACAGAAACGTACAGATTATTATGATCAGTACCATCAATGATTTTGATGTCATTAAAAAAGCTTTTAAACACGGAGCAAACGGATATCTTACCAAGCCTATGACTGCCGATAAACTGCATCACGCACTTACCAGTATGAAGCGCGAGGGAGCGGCCATGAGCAGTGATATTGTTAAAAAGGTAGTGGCCAACTTTCATAAGAAGTCCTTTAACTTCTTTTCGGAAAGGGAGAACCAGATTGTAGACTACCTGTTTAAAGGTGCTACGTATAAAGTCATTGCAGAGAAGTTATTCGTAACAACCAGTACCGTCAATTTTCATATCCAGAACATTTATTTAAAGCTGGATGTCAATTCTAAATCCGAAGCACTTACGAAGTTGGAGCGGATGTAGAAATGGGTGTTGTGATACCCCTTGTGTTTCTTTTTGAAGCGCATGAGTTTCCTTACTAATAGGCGACGCTGCGACAGCAGTGGGTTAGCTGATGCGGTGTCGAGGGAGGTGTCTTTCGGATGAATTTTTAGACAGAGGATGGCTGTCATGGCATCCTCTCGTGCTAGTCAGTGCTTCAATAGCAGATGGCGAACTCATACCTTCCCCACCACTTTATGCGAAAGCGTTTTCGAGGGTGAAATTCACTTGAATAGTATATGTTAAATGTTAACAATCAATATATTATGTATTTTTGAGTCGATTTTTTTTAAATCGATATTCTAGAAATATACGGGTTATAGTTTCAGGTGCAGTCCTTTTACGCTATTTTTAAAGAACCGAACTATTTTGGTAGCAAGTTAAAACACGAACATGTATTATTTAGGTCTGGATATAGGAAGTTCTTCAATTAAGGTAGCTCTTGTACATGCCGAAACAGGGAAGAGTTTAGGAGTGGTGCAGCAGCCTAAAACAGAAATGTCCATGCTGGCGCTTAAAAATGGCTGGGCGGAGCAAAATCCAGAGGATTGGTGGACACATGTATGTGCAGGAATTGCAAGGATTAAAGCTGAAAATAGCGTTGCGGATACCGAAATAACAGGTATTGGTATTTCCTATCAAATGCACGGTCTGGTCTTGTTGGATGCAGCTGGAACAGTGCTCCGAAATTCTATTATTTGGTGCGATAGTAGGGCGGTAGAAATCGGAGAAGAGGCTTTTGAGGCTATAGGAGAAGAGAAATGTGCGGCCCATTTGCTCAATTCCCCTTCCAACTTTACAGCTTCCAAACTTAAATGGGTAAAGGAAAACGAGCCTGAAATTTATGGGCGAGTCCATAAATTTATGCTCCCAGGGGATTATATCGCATACCGATTATCAGGGATTATGAATACGACGGTTTCTGGACTATCCGAGGGTATTCTATGGGATTTTAAGAAAGATGACCTTGCTGATATCCTTATGCACCATTACGGTTTTGATGACAGTAAAGTGCCGGATATTGTACCCACGTTTTCAGAACAGAGTACCGTGAACGACCAAGGAGCTTCTGAAAGTGGATTACAAGCCGGAACGCCCATTTTATATAGGGCGGGCGATCAACCCAATAATGCCTTATCGCTAAACGTCTTCAACCCAGGAGAGGTAGCGGCTACGGGTGGTACTTCGGGGGTTATTTACGCGGTTACGAACAGTCTTTCGGTCAAGGAAAGTGCTAGGGTAAATAATTTTGCGCATGTTAACTATGTATCCCGAAAAGTGTTACGTATCGGTAAATTACTTTGTATTAATGGGGCTGGGATTCAGTATCGCTGGTTGTTGAATAATTTGGATGTGGATTCTTACGAGGAAATGAACGATTTGGCTGCTTCGATTCCAGTAGGTTCGGATGGCGTTTGCATCATCCCTTTTGGTAACGGAGCGGAGCGGATGCTTAACAATAAGGATATAGGCACAAGAATCATCAACATCAATTTGAACAATCATAACAAAGCACATTTATGCAGGGCGGCTTTGGAGGGCATCGCTTTCTCTTTTGTGTACGGAATGGAAATTTTGAAGTCGGACGGTAGTAAAGTAAACGTAATGCGTGCGGGGAACGATAACCTCTTCCGTTCAGAAATATTTTCAAATACGGTGGCCACGCTTATATCGCACGACATAGAAATATATAACACAACCGGAGCCATTGGAGCGGCTAGGGCGGCAGACCTTCACAAGGGAGATTTTGAGGTGTTTGGGAAACGTATTATGGAAAACGATTATGTGATGACCTACAAACCTTCCAATGACAAGGAAGCATACCAAAAGGCATACGAAACATGGAAAAACGAATTAGAAATACTATTAAAAACAACATAAGATGGCAGTATTAGGAGATAAGGAATACTTTAAGGGAATTGGAGAAATTAAGTTTGAAGGGAAAGAATCGGACAATCCCTTGGCTTTTAAATATTATAATCCGGAGCAGGTTGTGGCTGGCAAGACCATGCGCGACCATTTTAAATTCGCAATAGCCTATTGGCATACCTTCTGCGGACAAGGTTCAGACCCTTTTGGGCCTGGAACGCAAAGTTTTGAATGGGACAAGTCCTCCGACCCCATCCAAGCTGCAAAGGACAAGGCGGATGCCGCTTTTGAGTTTATAAGCAAGATGGGATTTGATTACTTTTGTTTTCACGATTTTGACCTTATTCAGGAGGCAGCGTCCTTTGCCGAATCCGAAAAGCGCTTGGCAACGATTACGGATTATATAAAGGAGAAGAAAACCGCTTCCGGCATAAAATTGCTTTGGGGAACGGCCAACTGTTTCTCCAATCCCAGATATATGAACGGTGCCGCCACCAATCCCGATTTTAATGTGGTGGCACGAGCGGGCGGACAGATAAAACTGGCCTTGGATGCTACCATTGCCCTGGATGGCGAGAATTATGTCTTCTGGGGCGGACGCGAAGGCTATATGTCCCTTCTGAATACCGATATGGGCAGGGAATTAGATCACATGGGTCGGTTTTTAAGCATGGCACGTGATTACGCAAGAGGGCAGGGATTTAAGGGAAATTTCTTTATAGAGCCCAAGCCGATGGAACCTAGCAAGCATCAGTACGATTTTGATACCGCTACCGCTATTGGCTTCTTAAAGGAGTACGGTCTGGACAAAGATTTTAAAATTAATATCGAAGTGAACCATGCTATTTTGGCGCAGCACACCTTTCAGCATGAAATTGCGGTTGCCGCAAAAGCCGGAATGTTAGGGAGTTTGGATGCCAACCGTGGCGATTACCAAAACGGCTGGGATACCGATCAGTTCCCCAACAATATTCTAGAAACCACGGAAGCCATGTTGGTGTTCTTGGAAGCTGGCGGATTGCAAGGTGGTGGTGTTAATTTTGACGCCAAGATTCGAAGGAATTCAACCGACTTGGACGATGTCTTCCATGCCCACATAGGTGGTGCCGATAATTTTGCCAGAGCGCTGATAACGGCGGATAAAATTATAACATCTTCGGCATATACGAGCCTTAGGGAGATACGGTACAGTTCTTTTGATTCCGGAAAAGGAAAGGCTTTTGAAGAAGGAACACTGGACCTTACGGAGCTGTACAACATTGCTGCTTCTAACGGCGAATTGGAACTACAAAGTGGTAAGCAGGAGTTGTTCGAGAATATTGTGAATCAGTATATCTAAAGCGCTTTGCGCTATACGCAATACGCTTTTCGCGACCAACTAGAACCCGAATTGGCTTAGCTCAGGGCAGAAACGTAACCTTTTATCCGATTGGCATATTGTGTTAGGGCTTACGGGTATCTGAACCATACCGGTTTTATTTACAAATACATGGCGAAGGGATTTGGTTTTTAGACCAAATCCCTTCGCCATTTTCCTGTTATACCGCTTGTCCCGATAATTATTGTTATGTCAGTCCCCTCGCTACCGCCAGTTTGTAACTGGTGGCCACAACGTCCCCTCGCTACCGCCAGTTTGTAACTGGTGGCCACAACAGTAAGCCACGACCCTCTTATAAAAAACAGCACCGCCCTAGGTTTTTTGTATGTCCCCCACTACCTACGTTAGCAACGAAGACTTCGACAATAGCTGAAAATTTACTTGGAAAGTCCAATTCCAAAAAGGTATTATACTCCTGCCAAATGAAAACCCGAGTTTTTGTCTCTTTCTTTTTCCCTTTGCCGTCGTTAAAATCATGAACCGTAGCTACGGCTATGCTTCGCCATCGCTACGGCTCGCCCACAGCTTTCGCTGTGTCGTGCCTAGGCAAAGAAAAAAATAAAATTGTCAAAATTTTCGGGTTTTCATTAAGCATGAGTAT
>Ga0136560_1000494_pt1 | contig 19805 bp, 20 predicted proteins | sample AntRauMeHopE1497_FD_104925 | JGI IMG/M metagenome (GOLD analysis project Ga0136560, IMG submission 104925) | Saline lake microbial communities from Rauer Islands, Antarctica - Metagenome Hop E1 #497 | ecosystem: Environmental > Aquatic > Non-marine Saline and Alkaline > Saline | place... | reverse complement strand
CCTTGATGCTGGGGCCGCGTCACGACCTGTTTCCGAAGATACGGCCCGGCAATGACACTCACTTCACCAACGTGCACCGCGCCAAGTGGCTGAACCGCAACATGACTCGGGCGGCGCGCATTGTTACCGACACTTTGTACCGCGGCACCGGTGTCAGCTATCGCATGGTGAACCTGGCGATGCGCATGTACGGCGCCAAATACTGCGAAATCCAAAGCTCGATGTCCAAGTTCAACCCGTTCGACCTGAAGGCGGGCTTCAAGCACGGTCACCTACGCCAAAGCCGCGCTTACGACAAAGGCATGGAGTTCTTTCAAAGTCGGTTTGTCAGTCACCCGGCCGATCACGAAGCCGTAGTACAGGAACTTGCCGGCATGAACGAGCGTCTGCGAGAGGCGATGCTTCGCGACATCCGATTGTTCTACTACAAGCATTCGGCGAAAGAGAAAACCGGCGCCAAAATGAACAAGGGCACCTCTCGGGTTGATGGCTTGACCGTCTCCATGCTGGTGCGCGAGTTGCAACAGTTGGTGTTTGCCACACCGGTATACGGCATCTGGTGCAACCCGGACCTGGGTCTTGAGCTGCCCAAAAGATTGCCCGTTGCGGCGTTCGACTGGCAAGCGCCCGATGCTCCGTTTGATCGACAAAAACTGACCGACTACCTTGATCAAAAAGCCACATTTGAGAGGGTTCAAAGTGAAGATAACGAAGAAGCAAAGGCTGATTCTTGAGATCATTTGCGAGGGCATTCGTGACGATAAAAACCGCAGAATAGGGTGGCTGGACGCCCAGGAAATTTGCGATAAGGCGCCCTATACTGTGTCCATTCATGCCATGAAATTCACGCTTCGGTTTCTGGGGGATAAGGGTATGGTGGAGAAATGCGATGCGGTTTTGCGCCGAGATCGCTGGGTAGTTCCGGTCAAACCAACCAATATGGCCTACGATTATATCATCCGAAACGTCGATCCAAGGCAGCTTGAACACGACAATGACGTGATCGAACTGTACTTGTAAATTGTCTTTTTCTGCAATCCTCATTCTGGCGTGGCTCTCAGAGGCGCCAGAAATACCTTTTTTAAAAGGCATTTAATCGCGCCTTTTGCCCTTTTAGGCTGCCAAAAATAGGGTCAATCCGGGTGTTTTCGAGCGGTCTGAAATTCTAGGCTTTTTCCATTTTGGGGATTTTGCTTTATTCAATGTAATCAATCACTTAATCGAAAAGCAAATTTAGCGCATAAATTTTGATTTCGCAAAAAAGATCATTTAATACAAGAGCTTAAAAACATACATGAGAAACTCATATAAAAAAGTTGGACGTTTTTGCTTCCCTGTATAAAGACTTAAAGACTTAAATACTAAAACTAAAACAAAAACTAAATATACAACAAAAAAAAGTATACAAGGAATGCAAAAACGTCCAAATTTCGAAATCAGATATATTAGTATCCTATTCATCACTTGAAAACCCAGAAACGAGAAACCTCCGGAATGACTCAGCACACTCAGCAGATTCGGTTTGGAAAACGCAGACAACGAAGCCTCCGGGATCCAAACGATTTTTGCGTAAACTTTCGGTTCGTAGAAATTTCATCCGGTGCGCTGAATTAACCACGTCTCTACAGCGCTCTCAGACGCTCAGAAATACCGACCCGGTACATACGCACCAGTCAGTATGAGATCGTCGCACCAGCGATGCGGTAGACGCTTTCAGCGCGCTAAAAACACCCGATCAGTGACTGCATTTGCAAAGCAAGCGCTGACAAATGCAATTCGTTGACTTACTCGTGAGTATGTGGGAGCATCCAGCTTGACGCTTTTGCGCACTGAGCGCGGTTGGGCCTTCCTGCCTCGATCACCCTGATCACACTAGGCCCGACCGCCAATTTTCAGGAACAACCCATGTCCAGATTGAACGCCAACGATTTTGAAAAAGCCGCAAAAATGTGGGCCTCTGGCGATTACACTCTGGATGAGCTTTCTGAGAAATTTGGCATCACCCCCGCCGCTCTGCACCGCCGCTTCAAGCGTGAAAACATCGACAAGGGCTCGGCCAAAAAAGCGCTGCAAAGCGCCATCAACCAGTCCATGGAGAACGAAGCCAAATCAAAAGCCGCCGAGCTGATTGAGATGGTTTCTCAGGTCAAGGAATTGCACTTGAAAGGCTCGCAGATGCTCTCGCGGCGATTGCTGTACGAGATCAACGAGGCGACCAAGGCCAAAAAGCCTCTGGCGTCGATTCGCGATGACATCCGGGCCATTCAGGACGCCTCCAAAACCCTGGCATCGAACTACCAGATCGCCGAGCGGGTGTTGCGCCTGGATCGCGAAGAAACCCCGGACGACGACATCCCAGACCTGGTGGTGCGGCGCATGACCGATCACGACGTTCAGCAGATGCGCGACGCTCAGCGCCGGGAGATCGACGAAATGACCTCCGGCTTTGGCAATGAGAGTCTGGACGATCCGAACGATGACCTGGACGACGATGACCTACTGGCTGATGTCAGCGGGGCATAATGGCCGAACTTCTTCTGCACCCCAAACAGGATATGGTTTCACTCGATGGTCACCGCTTCAAGGTGGTCGTAGCCGGGCGCAGATGGGGAAAATGTTTAGCCTCTGGAACCCTGGTGAGTATGGCAGACGGTCGGGAGATTCCGGTCGAGTCAGTCAAAGCCGGCGATCTTGTACTCACCGTCAACCAAGACACCTACGCTCTTGAGCCGCGTCAAGTGCAGCACCTGCACAACAACGGCGTTCGGGAAACTGTTCGCGTAAAAACCGCGGCTCGTCAAATCCAATGCACACCGAATCACCCGCTGATGATTAACAACGGCTGGGTAAACGCCGGTGACATTCAGCCAGGCGATCTGGTCGCGGTACCCAAACACCTGGCTTTCGGAAGCAAAACGATTCCAGATCACGAATTGGATTACCTGGCAATCTGGTTGGCCGAAGGCGCGAAATACACAGTATCCAATACGACACCGGAAATTCTGGATATTCTTCGAGACTGCGCCGGTAAGCTTGGCAACCTCGAAATGTCTTCAAAGGATGGAATTAACTGGACGTTTTACAATGGCGATCGCACCGGTGGCTCACAAGCTGGCACCAAAAACCCAGCTCGGGCCATGCTTGAGCGCTTTGGCGTTTGGGGTCTGGACAGCAAGACCAAGATTATTCCGAGCGTTATTTTTGAACTGACAGAGACTCAAATTGCTCGCTTCCTGAATTTGTTCTTTGCTTGTGACGGCAATATTTCAAAGCGCTCGAAGAACACATGGTCGCTCGAAATGGGTTTGGCGAACGAAGTAATGACTCGCCAATTGTCGAGCCTGCTGATGAAGTTCGGCATTCGCGGGGCCATTCGCCACAAAATTCACGCCGCGATCAGCAAGCGATCTGGAAAGCCGTTCGAGAGTTGGTCGTATGTCGCGTCAACTCCGGTCGCTATTCAGATTTTTGCTGATCGAATTGGCTGCGTCGGCAAGGAGCAATATCTCTCAAGCGCACTCGCTTGCGCCGCAGGGTCGCGAGGAAACTGCAACAGCTACCTGCCGGTACCCTATGAAGATTTTGTAAAGCACCTGCGCTACGAGTCTACCGAAAAGGGAATCTACGGCGGCTACAATTACTCGGTCGCTCGTGACCTACCAAGTGATTTGAGAGAGTCGCTAAATTCCTGGCGCAAGCAAAGTCGCAAGCGCATATCTGAATACCGCTTTAAAGCACTCAGGGACTTCTCTGACGGGTACTTCGACCCGATCGCTGACGGTGATATAGCGTGGGAAGAAGTCACCTCTGTCGAGCTTGCAGACACCGTTCAGACGTGGGATTTAACGGTCGAGGGTAATCACAACTTCGTCGCTGAAGGCATGATCACTCACAACACTCGCCTTGCCTTGAGTGAGCTGATCAAACAAGCGGCCGGCGGCCCAAAGCGTAAAGTCTGGTACATCTCCCCGTCCTACAAAATGTCCAAGCAGATCATGTGGGACGATCTGATCGATTCCATACCCAGACGCTGGATCAAGAAAATCCACCACACCGAAATGTGGATCAAGCTGATCAATCGATCGGTGATCGAACTCAAAGGCGCAGACAACCCGGACAGCTTGCGCGGCGTGGGTTTGTTCTACGTCGTTTTGGACGAGTTCCAGGACATCAAGCCCGACACCTGGAAGAAGGTTATCCGGCCCACTCTGGCGAAAGACCGCGGTCGTGCGCTGTTTATCGGTTGCGTCACAGGTGATACAAAGGTTCTGCCACGCGCCGGCATGACCACGATTGAGAGCTTTAACCCGGGTCAGCCAGAAAAAACACTATCGCCGATAGACTTGCCGCTTTTTGGGATTCACAATGAATTTCACTCGGCAGACGGCTTCTGGAACAACGGCGTGGTGGATACCAAGCGAATCAAAACTCAGTTCGGCTTTGCACTTGAAGCCAGTCATCGCCATCCAATTTTGGCAATGACGAATCGAGGCGCTTACGAATGGCGCCGCAGTGATGCCGTGAAGCCAGGCGACAGAGTTGCGATTGCTCGCGGCATGAATGTTTGGGGCGATAAAGACCCGCTATCTGACTGGTCGACGCACATTTCTGAGTGGCGAGCAAATAGGGAAGAAAGTTACACGCGAGGCCCTAAAGCCACTCGGATTAACATCGACTCCATGAATAACGACTTGGCGTATTTTCTGGGTCTGTGGACGGCCGAAGGCTCATACGAAGAAAAAGCAGGACGTCTAATTATTACTTGTGGCGATGCAAGCGTAGGCGACTTCCTGACTTCCGGGCGAGTTGCCGGTGTTAAATTTAAGGCTCGATCCGGTCGCAGCGATCAGTGGGTCGCCAACAGCTATGAGCTGATTGAGCTAATGCGACACTTAAAAATGCCACTTGTTAAGGCTCCGCAGAAGTTCATTGCTGATTGGGTTATGCAGGGTCGTCGAGAGTGGGCCTCACACTTCATTGCCGGCATGTGGGATGGTGACGGGTATGTATGCGACCCGTCAAAAAAGAACGACGCAGGGTACGTGTCAGCCAGCGAGAAGCTGTCTAGCGATTTGCAGCTTCTGCTAAGTAATTTCGGCATTATCGCTCGTCGCACCGTGGTTACAACGCAACCCACGGAGCGCTCCAAGGTAGCTTCTGATGGTCACCGCCTGGTAATTTATGCTCGCAATTTGGCGCGGTTCAGAGACAACATCGCACTGCGAATAGAGCGTAAGCAGAAGAATCTGGACGAGCAGCCAGTCAGTGACAAGTCTAATCGAGACGGCATTCCGTTTGCTCAAGAGCTTCTGAGCGCGTTCAAGGCGGAAGTGAAGTCAGTCGGCTACAGCATCAAGTCGTCGGACTTTAGTCAGACTGGCAAGGTTGTGGCATACGACAAGCTGATTCGAGTTCTCGATCGGTACCCTCTCGCGAAGTGCAATGCGCGAAGCGAGCTTGATCAGCTGGTTGGCGATTTCTACTTCTGGGATGAAGTCACCGCGGTTACCGATGGTCACGCTCAGACTTATGACTTCACCATTCCAGAGACGCACAGCTTTTGGAGTAATGGCTTTATCAGCCACAACACGCCAAAGGGTTACGCCAATCTGTACGACGTGTACAAGTTGGGTCAGGACAAGAACAAGGCGCAATGGGCTTCTTGGCAGTTCCCCACGATCACCAGCCCGTTCATACCGGTTGAGGAAATCGAAGCCGCTCGGGACGACATGGACCCGAAATCGTTCAGGCAGGAGTTTCTCGCCTCGTTCGAATCCATGTCCGGGCGGGTGTATCACGCGTTTGATCGCAACACGCATGTGGGTCAGTACCCCTTCAATCCAAAGCTGCCGATCTGGGTGGGCCAGGATTTCAACGTCGACCCGATGAGCAGTGCCATCCTGCAGCCACAGCCCAACGGCGACATCTGGGCGGTGGATGAGATCGTGCTGCGCAACAGCTCCACCGCCGAAACCTGCGACGAGCTGGAACGACGTTTCTGGCGCCACACCGACGCCATGACGATCTACCCTGACCCGGCCGGTGGTAACCGCAGCTCGGCGCGGGGCGAGAGCGACCTGGATATTTTCCGCGAGAAGGGCTTCAAGCGTCTCAAGTTCAAGCGCAAGCACCCGGCCGTCGCCGATCGTATCAACTCGGTGAATCGCCAGCTGATGACCGCTTCGGGGCGCATTAGGTTTTACGTTAATGAATCCTGCCGTGAAACCATCAAAGGTCTGGAAGAGACGCTGTACAAGTCCGGCTCTCGCGAAGTGGATAAGGGCCCGGGCGTGGAGCACGTTATCGACGGCATCGGTTACTGCATCGACATCGAGCGCCCTATGCGCAAGATCGAAGTGATGGGCGTTTCCATTTAGTTGCTTACTTACTTGTGAGTATGATAAATTCAGGTTCCTATTTTCAAAGGTTGTGTTCTGCCGCCAATGACAACGCCCTCGACCGATAAAATCAATGCCCTTGTAACTCGTGTGCATCCCGACTACACGAAGATGCACGCGCATTGGTTGTTTTTAGAGGCGACGTATAACGGCGGCCGCGACTGGTTCAAGAGAAACATTTTTCAGTATTTCAAAGAAGGGGACAAGGAATACAAAGACCGCATTGATCGGGCGTATCGCTTTAATCACACCCGCGAAGTCGTTGATCTGATCAACAAGTACCTGTTCCGCGCTCAAGCCAGTCGCAACACCACCGACGCACCCGCCTCCGTACAGGCGTTCTGGAAAGACGTTGATGGCGCCGGTATGAACATTTCAGATTTCGCTCGTACCGTGTCGCAAAAAGCCTCCGTGTTTGGCTGCCCCTGGGTCATTGTGGATTCGACCATGACCGAAGTCGCTGAAAACGCTTCTGAGCAGGACGTGGCAGACGCCGAAGGTCGCATTTACGCCTACATTCTCCGTCCCAGCCAGGTGCGGGATTTCTCATGGGGTGCAGACGGCAAGCTGAATTGGTTGCTGACTCAGGAAACGTACCGCGACGACCAAGACCCGTTCGACTCGTCCGGCGATGTGAAAATTCAATACCGCTTGTGGACTCGCCAGCAATGGGTGTTGTTCCGCGAGATGAAGCCCAATCAGAAAGCCGTGGATGCCTCCAAAGTTTACCGCACCAGCAACGCCAGCGTTGATGACGCCGCTCTGGCTGCTGTGGGCAACTACGAGATCGAAGACAGCGGCGATCACAGACTCGGCTTTGTACCTGCGATTCGCGCCGACAACGTACCGTCAGATGCACTCTACACCGTCCCGGCACTGATTAACGACGTTGCGTACCTGGACAGAGCCGTTGCCAACTACCTGTCGAACCTGGATGCGATCATTCAGGATCAGACGTTTTCGCAGCTGGCCATTCCTGCGCAAAATCTAATGCCGGGCGACGAAGCCACCAACAAGGTCTTGGAAGCCGGCACCAAGCGCATTTTTACCTTTGACGGTGAGGGCGGCGGAATGCCGTTCTACCTGAGCCCTGATCCCAAGCAAGCCGAACTGATCATGTCGGCGATCCAGCAGATCATCAACGAGATATACCACTCAGTCGGCCTGGCCGGTGAGCGCACCAAGCAGGACAACGCCAAGGGCGTCGATAACAGCTCGGGCGTGGCCAAGGCCAAGGACTTTGAGCGGGTCAACTCGCTGCTGCTGTCCAAAGCGCAAGCCATGCAATCGTTTGAATTGGAACTGATCCGGATGGTGTCGGCGTTTGCCGGCGAAGAAGCCCAGCTGTCCGAAGACAACGAATTGGTGAAGTACCCCGAGAGTTTCGATGTGATCGGACTCTGGGATGAGATCGACATTGCCATAAAGCTCAGTCTGATCGAGGCGCCCATTGCGTTGCGCGCTCGTCAGATGACTGCAATTTCCGAGAAGCTGTTCCGTGGTGCCTCGCTCAAAGACCGCAAAGAATTTGAAAGCGAAATCAAATCCTGGCGCGACCGTCTTGAAGCAAGCATTGAGGTGGCAGTAGAGATTCAGAATACCAGTGTTGAAGAAGCCAAAAACCGTCTGACTGAAGAAGCCTCTCGCGATCGTAGCGGGGCCGGTGAAAAGCAGTCAGACACCAAAACGCGCCAAGAGAGCCGGCGCAAAGAATCTGACCAAGCGACAGGTCAAGGGGAAAAGAAATGAGTAGATTGATGCGTAGAATGCTCGAAACCCGCGGTATCTACATGGCCCCTGCGGGCGATGAAGGTGCAGCAGGTGGCGGTGGTCCAGCAGCAGACGCTGGCGCTGCAGGAACGGGTGACCCAGCACCAACAGGCCAAGAGAATGGCGCTGACGGTGGTCATGGTGATCGTGGTAACGGTGATGAAGGTGGTGAAGGCGATGCAGCCGCAGCCGCAGCAGCTCTTGCTGCAAAAGCGGGCGACGGCAACAAGCCGACCGATCGTGAAGCACAGTTACTCAAAGAAACTATGAAGTGGAAGGAGAAATTCCGGACTCTGGAGTTGACGCACGCCGACATCCAGACTCAATACGACGGCATTGATCCTGTCACAGCTCGCAAACTTGCAGACGACGCCAAAGAGCGTGAGCGCACTGACCTGGAAAAGAAGGGTGAGTACGACCGCATCGTTCAACAAATGCGTACCGAAAACGCCAAGCTGATTGAAACCAAGGTCGGCGAATTGACCACCACACAACAAGCTCTGCAGGCGGCTTTGAGCCAAGTTGAAAGCTTGACGGTGGGCGAGCAGTTCCGCAAGTCCGAGTTCATCAGTAAAAGCTCTGCGCTGCCCGCGACAATCGCGCAGAAAGAGTTCGGTACTTATTTTGAATTTGAAAATGGACAGATGGTGCCCTACGACAAGCCACGCGGCGCAGCAGAACGCACCGTGATGGTGGATGCCAATGGCACCCCGAAGACCTTTGAGCAAGCCATTGCCGAGTTGCACATGGCACACCCCGACCATAAGAGCCTGGTTCGCACCACTCTGAAAGCCGGAGCTGCTTCAAAGAGTGAGATCGGTCTTAATCCAGCCGAGAAAGGCGTCACGCAAGTGCGCGGCCTCGGAAAAATTGAACAGGGTCTAAACGCCCTCACAAAAGCAAATCAGTGAGGATTGCCGATGGTCGGTGATCCCTCTGTCTTTCGTGTTTAAAGGAGATTTATAATGCCATTGCTGCGCACCGTAGCCGAAAGCATGAGCAACAACACCTTGCTGCAAGGCGTTGTTGAGGAAATCATCGACCGTGAAGGGCTGCTTGAAATGCTGCCTTTTCAAAAAGTAACCTCCAAGGCTCTGGTTTATAACCGTGAGCAATCACTGTCCGAAGGCGTGTACCTCGACCCGAACGAAGCCATTCCGGAAGAAGCCAGCTCTGTGACCGAACACGTCGCGAAGCTGAAGATTCTGATCGGCGACGTGGACGTGGACAAGTTCTTCGACGGCACCATGTCCGACACCAACAGCCAGCGCGCTGTGCAGATTGCCATGAAAGCCAAAGGCATGATGCGCAAATTCAAGCGTACTCTGGTTCAGGGTGACGAAGGTGTTCGCGCTAAAGAGTTCGACGGCATCAACCAGATTTGTAAGGACACCGGTATGGAGCTGGCAGCCGGCACCAACGGCGCAGCCCTTGACCTGGCGATGCTGGACGAGCTGTTGTCTGCGGTGAAGAACGGCGCAGACGCGCTGATGATGCGCCAGGGCACGTTGAACGCGCTTAAGCAGTTGTGGCGTCTGGCAGGTGGTAACACCGGCGGCCAGTTGCAGATCAACAACTTTGGCCTGATGGTTCCTGCGCACGACGGCGTACCCATCATCGTCAACGACTGGGTTGAAGGCAATATTTCCCAGGGTACCAACACCAACACGGCTTCCATTTACGCCATTCGTTTCAACGAAGCTGACGGCCTTCACGGTCTGTTCGGCGGCGAAAACGCTGGCTTCTCTCTGGAAGACATCGGCACCGTTCAGAACAAGGACGCGAACCGTACACGTCTGAAGTGGTATCACGGTCTGGTGTTGAAATCCACACAGTCTATGGCAGCCTTGCGCGGCGTGACTAACATTTAATTGTTAGTCATACTAAGCGGTAAGTAATAAAGGGGCGCTCAAGGCGCCCCTTTTTTCTAACAGGAGAACACCCACATGCCCGTAGTGAAAATTGTACAACCCGGATTTGAAACCTATAACGGCATCATGGAAGGCACGCGCTTTGAAAACGGCGTCTCTGTCGAGTCCATGAGTCAATTCTCTGCCGAGCGTATTGGCGCCTTCATGAAGGTGGTTAACGCCGACGACGAAGGCGAACCTCTGGGAATGGGTTACCGCATGGCCAACGCGAAGAATACCGGCGTCGCGCCTCGTGAGCCGCTGCAGTTCATCGTGCGCACCAAGACCGGAAAGACCAAAGAAGCGGCGAAAAAGTCCAAGCTGATCAGCTACGACTTTACAAAAGCCCAGCTGGAAGACGTTGCCGACAAAGAAGGCATTCTGGGTCTGCGCAAGGTCGCCGATCAGTACGACGTTCGCGGTCGCTCCATTTCCGAGATCATCGAAAGCCTGCTGGCCATCAAGGCCAACCAGGAAGCCAAAGACGCCGCCGCCACGCCCACCGCAAAGGCCACGCCGCCGCTTAAGAACCCAGCGGACGTGCGCGGTTCGGGCGGCATTCACGACATTGATTCACTGATCGAGGGCTAAACCGTGATTGCGTCGTATCGAGCCAGCAAGGACATTACGCTGTACCCGGAGTTTGTGGATGCCGACGGCAACTTTCTCTCTATCGTCAGCGCAGCCTATTCGCTGTACACCGCAGTGGGTCAGATCGCGACGGCGCAACCGGTGGATTTGTACAGCTACGATCGGCCCCAACTGATTGTAAGCTCCACGCTCAATGATTTGGAGCCAGGCGAAGCCAAGAATTACCGTCGAGTTGAAATTGACGCCACCGATGAAAACGGCCTTTCTCAGATTTTTGAGATCGTCTATTTTATCCGAAGCGGCGAAGCTTTGGTGGTGGGTAGTAACTCCTTTTCAACGCTGCCCGAGATGCTGGTTATCGCGTCTGAAATGATTCACCTCAAGACGTTTCATTACGCCACCAAGGACGATCAGATTTCCGCACTGACGCAAGCCTGGAACAACCTGGGCCAGCTGCCGGTGCGGTTTGAAGACTTGCGCGGCACTGACAGCTTTGACAAGGGCTCCACGCGTGAGCTGATCGATGTGGACATCCTGAATCTGGCGCCAAAAACCTACCAGCGCCTGCTGCGCGCCCAGGTCATCGAGGCTGACGACGTTCTGGGTGGTAACCCGATTGAGGCCCGGCGTCGCGCTGGCTTGATCTCCGACTCGGCCGGTGAGAGCGCCCACTTCTTTCGCAGCTCAAAGCCGTTGAGCCTGCCTTGCTGTCGTGCGGCCATTGATGAGCTGCGTGGCATTGTCAACTGGGGTGCGCGCATTGGACGCGGCTAAGTTTCGCTCTGACTTGATGATCGCGGCAAGTCGCCTGGCCGCTCTGTACGAAGAGCTGTCGGGGTTGTACCGCGGTTGGTACGGCGACTCAGTGCTTTCCGGCGCTCAAGCCAGTGAGATCGGCTTGTTCGAGCGACGCATGGCAGCGCATCTGGAGTTAAAGCGCACCACCGTTCGCACGTTAGCGGTGTCAGCTGCTCAGGTTGCCGCTGCAAGCTCGTACAAGCTCGCTGGTGACGTGTTTCGCAGCAATGCTACCCAGAGTGCTAGTCGTGATCTGGAGTCGCTTACAGCGCAAGAGATAGAGCGCTGCTTTATGGCGCAGATGCAGCGGGACCAGGCATTTCTAGTGATCTTGCGTCGCCGCGAACGACTGCGGCAGTTGACGGCACCCGGCGATATAAATCCACTACCCACCGACATCATCGAACTGATGTACCGGCCGGACAGCCTGGGTCGCAGAACCAAGTCGATCGCGTATGTTCAGATTGAGACGCAACAGAATCTTTTCTCACTGACCAATGCTCTGGTGTATGCACTCTTGCTGGCCCGGGGCGATCTGGTCTGCGCCTTATCTAATGCGTTAGAGGCAACACGCATGATGAACCTTGGTGATTTTGAAACCGTGCAGCGCGACAAGATGCACCCGCGCTCAACTCTGCTCATCCACGGCATACTTGATCGTTAGTATGTTTTGTGGTCAAGATTTGGTAAAATGGCGCTATGTTTCCATCCAGTACGTTTATGCCGCAAATGCGCGGGCAGATTAAAAGCCCCACTGGCTTCTCCGTAACAGGGGAGGCCACTTACGGTCGCTCTCGATCGGTCGGGCTGTCGGTGGCGCGCATTGAGAAAGCGACGCAACCCACCTCCATTCGTACCGATAAGTCCGGCTCTCAGGGCAGAGCTGATGAAAGCGTGGTTAAGGGTCGGCTGTTGATTGAGAATCGCATCGCCCCGCTCAACGGCGATCTGATCACCGTGCGCGGAACCGCCTATGAAATTCTGGACGTGTACCCGCGCTACGACATGGACGGGCTGGTGAATCACTATCAAGTGGACATAGGCCGATGGGACTAAAAGTGGTTGGTTTGAGCGAGACGGTGGTCAAGTTGCGACGCACAGAGCAGCGCACCAGCAAGAAACTGCTGCGCCACATGCGTAACTCAGCCATCAAGATTCGCGATCTGGCGCGCGAGTTTGCCCCGGTCGACGAGGGCAATCTGGAAGAAGCGATCGTGGTGGCCGAAAGCAAAGAAGGCTTCATGGGCCGCGCTCGCGCCGTTGAAACCGTCGGCGTGGACCCAAGCAAACTGGGCGAAGGCTACGCCAAGTACGGCGAACGCTACGACGTGCTGATGCACGAAGGCGTCTACAACCTCGGCGATGCGTCCAAAGCCAAGGCCAACTCCAACGGCAAGAAGGTCGGGGCAAAGTACCTGAGCCGGGCCTGGCAAGAGCTTGAGCCTCAGATTACCGCCAAGGCGAAAGCCATTGTTGCCGACGAGGTGAGACGCTGATGAATCTGGAAAGCATCGTTCAGTACATGCAAGGCAAAGGACTCGGCAACCCGGGTCGTGACCTGTTCGCTTACGGGATGCCCGAAGCTGTAAACCGGGGTCTGCTGGTGACCTCGCAGATGCCCATACTCCGAAACAAATACGTCAATCAGTTGCGTCGTGGCGAGTTCCAGGTGATTGCCCGCGGATCACTGCACGCCGATCTGATTGATACTCTGAACAGCGTGTCCAACGCGCTTACTGTCCAGGGGGTAACGATTGGCGACATGAACTTCCGGTTCATCATACCCATGAACAACCCTTTGGTCTTCCCACGCGCCGAAAGTCGATTGCTGGAAGCGTCCGTTAATTTTGAGTTTGCGTTCACCCAACCCGTTTAGGAGACGAATACATGGCCAGTTCTGCTGAGAACATCAAAATGGGCACCTGCAAGATTACGTTCGATGGCCAAGACCTCGGTCTGACCATGGGCGGCGTCGAGGTGACTGTCGAAACCACCACCAAAGAAACCAAAGTGGATCAGTTCGGTGACACCGTTGCCAACGAAACCATCATGGGTCGTAACATCACCGTGTCGGCGCCTTTGGCCGAAACCACTCTGGACAACATGATTCTGTTGATGCCAGGTACAACCAAGGTCGTGGACAGCGCCGATCCGACCAAGATGAAGGCACAGATCACTTCCGGCACCGGCATCTCTTTGCTGTCGCGCGCCAAAGAGTTGATTCTGCACCCGATCAACCTGCCAGACTCCGACGTGTCAGAAGACTTGATCATTCCGTTGGCAGCAACCGCCGGCGCCATGAACTTCGCGTACAAGTACGACGAAGAGCGAGTATTCAACACCACGTTCAAGGGCTACCCAGACCGCACACAAGACGGATTGCTGTTCACCTATGGTGACAAGACCGCTACGGCGTAATAGACTTACTTATCTGTTAGTAAGTCGCGGCCCCCTCGGGGGCCAATTATCCCATCGGAGAAACCCATGAGTGACGTGAAACTACTTAATCTGGATGAACTTGCCATTATCGAGCGAGTGGTTCAGTTCGGCGGTGCACAGTACAAAGTTGCCGAACAGACCGTTGACCAGATGATCTCTCGTATGCAGGCCACTAAAAACAGCGGCGAGGATTTAAACGATCCCTTGGCGTTTTTAGCCAACATGCGTCAGACCGTTCAGGACATTTTACCCTCCATGCCAAAGAAGGTAGTGGGCGGTTTGAGCCTGGAAAAAATGATTCGGATTGTTGAGTTCCTGAATGACAAGGAACTGAACGACGCGGCGGCCGACATGCTGACCGTGACCAAAGACGCCGCAGACAAAGGCGAGCCTGAAAAAAAGTCGTAGGGCTGGACTTCGCGTTCATCTTTGCACGGTTTTCCCACTTCTACGGCATGAACGACGAGGAAATTTTACGAATGCCCTCTCGTCGTTTTTGGAGCATGGAGCGTCAGATTGCCCGCATACGTGCGGAGTCTGACTTACGCGGCATCAACGTCGGCGTAGCGCTCACGAATCAAGACGCACTGGAAAAGACCACAAACATTCTGGTGTTGGAGTTGGGAGACACAGCCGAAATCAAGCGCTCGTTAATCGTCAAAGGCGATGAAGATCGCAAGATGAAATTTGCAAAGATGATGACCGGAGGTTAAGTGAGCACCAGTGCGATCGTAATACGGCTTGAGTTAGATGATGCAAACTTCAGAGGCACGATCTCTGGTGCAGAGGGCGACTTACGTCGCTTCGGCCGCAGACTCAGAGAAGGCGATCAATCGCTGGATAGACACGCAGACGCACACCGCCGGTGGGGTCGCTCTCTGCGCGACACCGTTATTGTGCTGGGTCTTGCTCGTCACGCCTTAGAAAACGTCAACGCACTGCTGTTCGCCATGCCCATGGCGGTGATCAGATCGAACGCCCAGCTTGAGAAGATGAAGACACTGATGGTGGGTCTGTCCACCGTCACCGGTGGCTTTGCCGAAGCGCAAGAAGACGCGACCAAGAGCATGGACTTCCTGTTCAACATGGCGCGTCGCTCGCCGTTTGAAATCGCCGCACTGACCGACTCCTTCGTAAAGTTTAAAGCCGCTGGCCTGGACCCAATGGACGGCTTGTTTCAGGGACTTGTGGATTCCGTGGCCAAGTTTGGTGGTAGCGCAGAATCGCTTAAGCGCGCCTCTGTGGCGATTCAGCAGATGTCCGGCAAAGGCGTCATCTCGATGGAAGAATTGCGTCAGCAGCTCGGTGAAGCCGTTCCTGATGCAATGCAGGTGATGGCTCGCTCCATGGGCGTCACCATGGCCGAACTGGTGGATGTGGTGTCCACCGGTACGCTGGAAGCCAAGAACGCTTTGACCGCCATGGGTCGCCAGATGAACATCGAGAACTCCGGCGCCGCACTGATGATGTCGGAAACCTGGGACGGTTTGATCAACCGCATGAAAACGTCGTTCACCATGGCTGCCAAAGTTATCGGTGAAGCCGGGTTCTTCGACGCCGCCAAGGGTCAGCTGAGCTTCTTCGTGGAAGACTTCATGCAAAACCCGGCGTTCTTTCAGGCCATGCAGACGCTGGGCCAGGCCATGACTTCAACCATCAACAGCGTCGCCCTCGTCATCGCCGAGATGTACAAATACCGCGACGTGATTGTAGACGTGACCAAATACGCCGCCGCTTTCTGGCTCGTTATGAAGGTTAAAAACAACTGGACATCTCTGGTCGGCGGGTTCACGGCGGTCAGAGGCGCGATAACCAGAACTACGGGTGGCTTCCGCACCATGCGTACCGAGATGACCCGGGCCGGCGAGCGGATTCGCATCATTAACGGCTTTAACCGCAACTTCAACACCAACGCTCGGATTCAGAGTGTGGTTTTGGCGCAGCTTGCTGTAGCAGCGAATCGAGCAGCGGCTGCATTCAGAGGTTTGTGGACGGCGATGGGTGGCTGGATCGGTGTCGCCATGATCGCTCTGCCGGCACTCATGTTTGGTATGGACAAGCTCAAAGACAAGGCGTATGACACGGCCAAGGCCATTGATGGTTTAAATCCTGCGTTTGTCACCAAGGAGCAGACAGACGCGCTTCAGGCGCAGGTTGATCGCTACGACGCAATCAACAAGCAGATGGCTACCATCAAAGATTCCGGCGTCATGGAAAGCGACAAGACGGGTATGACTCCCGCTGAATTGCGAAATCGAGCAAGCGAAATCAAGCAATACCGGCTGCTGCAAATTGAGAAGTCGAAGCTGGATCGACTTTTTGCAATTAACTCTTACGATGCGTCCAAGCAAATCATTAAGGTATCCAGAGAAGAGCAGCGAACTGCGGCTGTCGATTCGTTTGAGCGCACCATTCAGAACCTGGCAACCACTCAGTTGCGCGATCTCAGAAACGCCACCAAAAAAGAATTACAGGACGCCATCAATGATAGAGGCGCCAAAACAGATGCTGAGTTTGCGGCTCAAAGAAAAGAGATTGAAGGTAAGCAGCTGGCTGGCACCGCTAAATTCTACGATGAGCAGATAGCGCTGCAGGCAGCTGAAATTGAAAAGCAGCGCGCTCTAAACACCAGAGCTGGCGATGCCGCCGTGATCGACGCGCAGGAGCGCATGAAGAGAGCCGAAGAAACCAAAGCCAAAGCGCTTGAGGTTTTTGACGGCGACGCGGGTAACGTCGAGACGATCGAAAACAAAAAGAACGATGCGGCTTTGGACTCGTTCGAGAAGTTCCTACTGTCTAAGCGTAAAATTGCCGCCAAGTACGACGCCAAAGCAGAAGAAGAAAACGCCTATCTGGCTGAATTTGAAGCCATGAACGCGATGGGCTCTTTTGGCGAGCTTCTGGCGACTGATCTCGCTCGTGGTCGTAACGTAATGGCTGAAGTGTGGGAGTTGCGTAAAAAGTTCGACGCTCAGAACGCCGAAACCAAAGCATTCGCCGACGCCATGGAGCGCATCGATCAACTCACCGGCATGGTCAACAGCAAGTTCACCCAGCGCGAGAACAGCAACCCGCTGCTGCGCGATGCGATTGAAGCTGAGAAACTGAAAGCCAAGTTGGCCGAAGTCGGCGTAGAACTGGACGCACTGAGTAACAAAGAAGGCAAAGAGCAGGGTCTGGCCAGACTTGCGGAGCTGGGCCGGCAGATCGACATCAACGCCCGCGCTGCCACTGTTCAGCAAATCCAATCCGCGACCGACGCCATGAACACCGAGCTGCTGCCGGAAATGCAGCGAGTGGAGGCTCAGTACGACAAGCTGCGCGCACAGGCCCTAGCCTGGAAAGCCGCCAACGACGAACTGACCCCGGAGCAGCTGCAAGCGTTTGCCGATTACATGGATGCCATTAGCCGTAAAATGGCCGACGACATGAAAACGCCCATGCAGGAGTTGCTTACGCAGTGGGGCGACGGCACCGCACAGATGCAGAATCTGTGGACAAACACCATGACCTCGTTTGTCGATACGCTGACCGACGGGTTAATGGAAGGCAAGCTTGAGCTTTCCAGCTTCGTGGAAGAGTTCGCCCGCATGATCATCAAGATGCAGATGCAAAAAGCCGCCGCAGGCATCGTGATGGGTCTGGGCTCGATGTTCGCCGGCGGCGGTGCAGCCATGACGGCCGACGGATACGGTGTAAGCCCAGGCGGCGTAGCCTTTGCCAATGGCGGCATTATGACTAACAAAGGCTCGCTGGCGCTCAAGGCGTACAGCAACGGCGGCATCGCGAACAAGCCCCAGCTGGCCCTGTACGGCGAAGGTCGTCAACCCGAAGCCTACGTACCGCTACCCGACGGTCGCACCATTCCGGTGACCATGAGCGGTGCCAGCGGCGGCAACTCTGCACCGTCGGTCACCGTGAATCTGCTGAACCAGTCCGGCGAGCAAATGGAGGCCGAAGCGGGTCAGCCCAGCTTTGACGGTGAGCGTTACGTTCTGGACATCGTGCTGTCGGGCGCGAGTCGCCCGGGTAACTTCCGCAGCGGGCTCAAATCCGCCCTGACCAAGTGAGACACAGATGGCCAACTTTCCACCCGCAGGCATGATCGAAAAAGAAGACTCGCAGTATTTCTCTGTGGAGCATCGGGACAACACGATCAGCAGCACCACCGAAGACGGGTACGAGATCACCAGACCGCGCGGTACACGCGCCCCTGGGCGCGATTTCGAGTCTGGGTTTACCGAGATCACTAACGCAGACAAAGCACTCTTAGAGAGCTTCTGGGAGAGCGTCAGGGGTACGGCCAACATCTTTACCTGGAACGACCCAACCACCAATCAAACGCTGTCCGTGCGCTTTCAAGGCACGCTCGGCTTTAAGTACATCGGCATCGGCGGGGAGCACCGCTGGAACCTGCAATTCAAATTGCGCGAGGTGTAAATGAGCACGTCCTTTTCTCTGGGCAGTATTGAAGCCAAAAACCTGATTGCCTCTGACACTACGTTTTTGGTGGCGATTGAAGTTCACGTTCGAGAGTTGAACAGCCTGGTGCCGATCGAGATTCTGCATTTGGTCAGCAACAACGAGGATATGACGCTCGACGGCATTCAATACACGGCGTTTCCGTTTAAGGCGAACTTTACCTACGAAGCCGGTGCCCAGGCCAACATGAGCATCAGCGCGCAGGACGTATCCGGCGACTTGCAGGCCCGGATGCAGCAGTACAACGGCGGCGTCGGCTTTCTGGTGATTCTGAAAATCTTTCACCAGGACTCGATCAACAGCCCCGCGGATTTCTCCGAGCAATTCATGGTGGTCAGCTCAAGCTCCAACGACTACGTGGTGAACTGGACCCTGGGTTCGGAAAACCTGCTCGATCGCAACTTCCCGGCCCGGCGCCAGTACCGCGATCGCTGCTCGTTTTCCTACAAGAGTGCCGACTGCGGCTACGTTGGTGCCATGCCGGCGTGCAAGTACGACTACGACGACTGCGTGGCGCACGGCAACGCCTCGAACTACGGCGGCTACCCGGGACTACGAAATGCCTGATATTGACTTCCACAAGTACATCGGAATCCCTTATAAGATGGGCGGGCGCGGCCCGGGCGACTACGACTGCTACGGTCTGATTCGTCATTTCATGGCGCTTGATGGCATCGATATACCGGATTATCGAAGCCCGGACGATCGTCGTCTGGTGAGCCACATCTTTCAAAGTGAATTGCGCCTGTGGACCAAGACCGAGGTGCGCCCCGGCGCCATCGCGGTGTTCCGTGTTCCAGGCATGTTTCATTGCGCCTACATGATCAACGCCGGTGAGTTTGTTCACACCTGGGAGCATTCCGGCGGCGTCTGCATCGAACCTCTTTTAAACTGGACTGGAAGGCTGGTAGGAATCTATGAATACACTGGTCACTGACTTTTCTCGTACCGCCACGCTGATTGAGGTTTTTAACCCGTTCGACGTGTCCGATCAGCGCCGTGAGATTGTGCCCCTTAGTGATTGCGTTAAGGTTTCCGATCTTATCGTCGCCGACAAGACGCACCTGGCGGTGTCCATTAACGGGGAATTGCTGGACCAAGACCAGTGGGCCAGTCGTGAAGTCATCGAAGGCGATTACGTGGTGCTGTGCCCGGTCCCTGCCGGCAGCGGTGGTGGTAAAAGCGTGCTGCGTATGGTGGCGCTGATTGCCATTGCCATAGCAGCCCCGTATGCCGCCGTTGCTTTGGGTGGCGCAGCTGCCGGTACAGTCGGCTCACTGACGGTATTAGGCTACGGCTTAACGGTGGGCATCACCATTGCAGGCTCAATGCTGGTCAACGCACTACTGCCCATCGACCAGTCCCTGCCATCCGGTCAAGACTTGACCAAAGACTCCCCAAGCTACGGCATCGACGG
>Ga0136560_1000491_pt1 | contig 19875 bp, 18 predicted proteins | sample AntRauMeHopE1497_FD_104925 | JGI IMG/M metagenome (GOLD analysis project Ga0136560, IMG submission 104925) | Saline lake microbial communities from Rauer Islands, Antarctica - Metagenome Hop E1 #497 | ecosystem: Environmental > Aquatic > Non-marine Saline and Alkaline > Saline | place... | reverse complement strand
TTTGGGAAATTGGAAGGCTTTTTTGTGTCTAACCCTTTTTCATGAGGTATCCCTGCTAGTTTCTCCCGTTCGAGCAGCCCGCGATAGCGATCGGGAGCCGCGGTATGCATTGCAAAGCCTTTTGGGAAACTGAAAGGCTTTTTTGCGTCTAACCCTTTTTCATGAGGTATCCCTGCTAGTTCTTCCCGTTCGAGCAGCCCACGATAGCGATCGGGAGCCGCGGTATGTATTACAAAGCCTTTCAGGAAACTGGAAGGCTTTTTTGTGTCTAACCCTTTTTCATGAGGTATCCCTGCTAGTTCTTCCCGTTCGAGCAGCCCACGATAGCGATCGGGAGCCGCGGTATGCATTGCAAACCCTTTTAGTTTACTTGTATTTTCTAAATCTTGTCTTTTGGCTTCAAACAAGAGCTAAATGGGCAATCTCCTCTCATCAATAGAATTACACTTAGAAAGATTTCTTTCGACTAATCTGATACTAAAATAAATTTGCAATCAACAGAAAAGTTTTGACTTTTATTTATAGTTAAACAGAACATTCCAAGTTTTGTGATTTGATAGCCCAAAATGGAGTCCATCTTACTGTGATCTTTTTCTGTAAGCCACTTAGTTCTTTTTGCAATTATTTGTTTCCAATCATTTATTTCAAAATGATGTTACTCTGTTTCCTTTTCAAAACTGATTTTTATCATGTTTAGGTCTGGGGTTGATCAGATTTGGAGAAAAGTATCGGCCTTAGCTTTGGGTCAAACAAATAGGACAATGGAACTTCCAATTTCCCATAAAGCTAAATTCGAGTTGCCTGAAGAAATCGTGAAGGAGTTTCACCAAACTACTTTTTGCGAAGATTTTCATCCAAATTCAGAACGATGTTCCGTTTTCAAAACGGAATCACAACCAACGCTTTTTTCAGTAAATCTGAACAAAGCCTTGGATTGGCTTCATAGTCATGATTTACCAAAGCCGTTAGAAAAAGAGGTCTGTAGTATACCAGTACTACTTTTTGTACCTGATTTCTCCACGGATCATTTGCTTTTTCACTACGATGGTACACTTCAATCGGCTAATCTTATACGAAAGTTTTTAGATTCTTTTGGCGAAATTATCAAACGCAGTAAGGCCACCGTCATCTCCCCCTCTTTTATTCCCAAGTCAAAGCAGAAAGAGGAGCAAGATCTGATCAATCGTATCTCACAAGCCACTGCGGAGACGAGTTTTATCAAATTCAATTTTTTACGGATAGGTGATTTTTGGTCCTATGCGGTCAAACATGATTGTTCTCTGCTTGTCACTACAAAAAATTACCAAGCCGACTTGGCCAAAGTACTTTTCCATTTTTATAAAGGGAAGAATTGGAGTGATCGACTTTCCTTCTACATGTCGGTGTAAATCATCGAAAAAGCTGACTTTCATCATGTTTTTAGCAGAATTAGGTGCCTAATTTTATAAGAAATAATAACGAAATGAATTCCTTCAACTCTTCCAATGTCACCTATAAATGCTACCACTGCGGCGAAGATTGCGCTGAGGATAGATTGGTGGTTGGAGAAAAGGACTTTTGCTGTCAAGGCTGTAAATTAGTATTTGAAGTGCTTTCAGAAAATGATTTATGCACCTATTACGATCTTGGAAATCATCCTGGCGAAAGCCAAAAATTGAAGAAAGGGACTCAAAATAGATTTGACTACCTAGATGATGAGGATACAAAACTTAGACTTTTTGATTTCACAAATGATTCAGAAAGTCACGTGACTTTTTACATCCCGCTGATCCATTGTGCATCTTGTATTTGGCTCCTTGAAAATCTTTATCAAATCCATACAGGAGTATATTACAGCCGAGTTGATTTTGTCAAAAAGAAAGTCCAAATCAAATTTGAGCAAGACAAAATCTCATTGAAGGAGTTGGTTAATCTTCTATCCACTATAGGTTACGAGCCGAAAATAAGCCTTTCTGACCTTGAGGAAAAGAAGAGAAATCCAATGGATAAAGCGACTATCAAGCGTCTTGCGGTAGCTGGTTTTTGCTTTGGAAATATGATGCTTTTCAGCATCCCGGAGTATTTCTCTGAGGCAAAATTGATGGGGGATGATTTTCGGGGACTGTTCAATTATCTGAATGTGCTTCTTTCGCTTCCGGTGGTTTTCTATGCGGCCAGTGATTATTATCGATCTGCTTTCCTCTCACTAAAGCAGCGAAAAATTAACATGGATGTACCAATTGTCTTAGGGATAATTTCACTCTTCCTGCATTCGCTTTGGGAGATTTTTGTCATGGATCAAAATGGCTACATGGACAGCTTGGGTGGGTTGTTATTTTTCCTTCTTTTAGGTAAAATCTATCAGCAAAAGACCTTTGCTACCTTAGAATTTGACAGAGATTACAAATCGTATTTTCCAATCGCAGTTACACGATTAGTTCAGAATCGTGAGGAAGTTATCCCTATCTCTAAGCTTCAGGTTGGGGACGTGATTCTAGTTCGGGATGAAGAATTGATCCCGGCAGATTCGATTTTGCTAAGTGCATCAGCAGGTATCGATTATAGTTTTGTGACTGGCGAGGAAGTTCCTGTACCGCTTCAGAAAGGAGCACTCATCTATGCCGGTGGACGTCAAAAAGGAGAACCTATTTTATTAACGATTCAGAAATCGCCTTCACAAGGCTACCTGACTGATCTTTGGAATAATGAGACCTTTGAAAAGGATAAAAATCGACTGCTAGAACCTTTATCAGTGAAGATCAGTGGCGTTTTTACCTGGACAGTTTTGGCTATTGCGGTTCTTAGTTTTATTTACTGGTCATTTACTGATCTATCGCTATCAGTACGTGTTTTTGCCTCTGTTCTAATTATTGCCTGCCCTTGTGCTTTGGCAATGTCTACACCATTCACCCTGGGTAATACCCTTCGAATATTCGGCAGAAATAAGCTGTATCTAAAGAATGCGAGTGTCGTGGAGCGTATGGCCCTGATCGATTCTATTGTCTTTGACAAAACAGGGACACTGACGGATCCTGCAAATGCGCAAATCATATATCAAGGTGTGGATCTAGCCGATGAGACGCTGAGTATTCTGAAAGGAATGGTTTCTCATTCTACTCATCCGCTGAGTAATCGAATCAATCATTGGTTGGGCCAAAAAGACCCGATCCACCTGCAGGGCATTCATGAGATTAAAGGACAAGGTATTGAAGCGCACTATCATGGTCAGCATATACGACTAGGATCAAAAGAATTCACAGGATTCCGTAATGATCCCGAGGTGGAGATAGGAAATCTGGTATTTCTCACCATCGAAGGTCTCGAACTTGGATACTTCCATATCGAGTCAGGCTTAAGGGGCAGTGCCTCTGAAGTAATCGCATTGCTGTCGAATGACTATCAGCTTCACTTGCTATCCGGAGATCATCCTCACGAGCAGGTGTCTCTGAAGCAGCAGCTGGGAACTAATCTCGATTACAATTTCAATCAAAGTCCAAAGGCAAAGCTTGCCTACCTAAACAAACTCAATGAAGATCATCAAACTTTGATGGTTGGCGACGGGCTTAATGACGCTGGCGCATTGCAAGAAAGTAGTGTAGGAATCGCTATCTCTGATCAGGTGAGCCATTTCTCGCCGGCTAGTGATGCCATTTTAGATGCAAAATCTTTTGGTAAACTTCCAGCTTTCCTTGCTTTTTCCAAAAGCAGCAGAACCATCATTAAGGCAAGTTTCATCCTGAGTTTCTCATATAATGTGGTAGGAATCACGCTGGCAGTTCAAGGGCTGCTAAGCCCGGTGATTTGCGCCATATTAATGCCACTTAGTAGTATCTCAGTGGTGGTTTTCACTACTCTAGCCACTAATTATGTGGCTTGGAGAAAAAATTTATTAACCCAAAACAGCAACTGATATGGAAGTTATATTTCTCTTGATAGCCATCAGCTTAATATTGGCAGTGACGTTTCTGATTCTCTTTTTCAAAGCTATAAAAGGAGGCCAGTTTGATGATGATTACACACCGTCTGTGCGAATATTATTTGAAAGTCAACCCAAAAAACCAACAAAAAATCAAACAACCAAATCCAATTCCAATGAATAATTCTACGCTGGAAAGGTTCTACTATGACAATAAGATTGTTAAGTATTTCGGAGCCGCAACGATTATCTGGGGTGTCATAGGGATGCTAGTAGGGGTATTGGCAGCTACTCAGCTGTTCCTTCCTGAAGCAAACCTCGGTAATCCTTACACTACTTTTGGGCGAATTCGTCCGCTACACACCAATGCAGTTGTTTTCGCATTCGTGGGTAATGCCATCTTTGCCGGAATCTATTATTCCATGCCGAGATTGCTCAAAGCCCCGATGTGGAATAAGTTTTTGAGCTGGTTCCATTTCTGGGGTTGGCAGTTGATTATCCTTTCTGCAGTAATCACGCTCCCTTTGGGATATACCAGTTCCAAAGAATATGCTGAGCTTGAATGGCCAATCGATATTGCTATTGCTTTGGTTTGGGTGGCATTTGGTGCCAATATGATCGGTACGCTCCTCAAAAGAAGAGAGCGTCACATGTATGTTGCGATTTGGTTTTACCTCGCTTCATTCATTACGGTGGCAGTTCTACATATTGTCAATTCGCTGGCGCTTCCGGTTTCTTTTATGAAGAGTTACTCTGCCTACGCTGGAGTTCAGGATGCACTGGTACAGTGGTGGTATGGGCATAATGCAGTTGCGTTTTTCTTGACTACTCCTTTCTTGGGCTTGATGTATTATTTCCTTCCGAAGGCAGCCAATCGACCGGTTTATTCCTATAAGCTTTCGATTGTCCACTTTTGGTCTTTGATCTTCCTCTATATGTGGGCAGGTCCTCACCACTTGCTATACACTTCTCTACCAGAATGGGCACAAGTACTGGGAACGGTGTTCTCGGTAATGCTTCTTGCTCCATCTTGGGGTGGTATGGTCAACGGTCTTTTGACGCTAAGAGGAGCTTGGGACAAAGTAAGAACTGAGCCTGTTCTGAAATTTATGGTTGTAGCGATCACCGCATACGGCATGTCTACTTTTGAAGGACCGATGCTGTCTCTGAAAAATGTAAATGCGATCGCGCATTACACCGACTGGATTATAGCACACGTACACATTGGTGGATTGGGTTGGAACGGATTCTTGACCTTCGGTATGCTTTACTGGATGTGGCCTAGACTTTTCAATACGAAAATCTACTCTACCAAAATGGCAAATACTCACTTTTGGCTAGGCACGTTGGGTATTATTTTCTACGCATTGCCTATGTATGTTGCGGCATTGACTCAGTTCTTGATGTTGAGAGAGTTTGACGAAATGGGTCGATTGGCCTACGGTAATTTCCTTCAGACTGTAGTGGAATTGGTGCCAATGTATATCCTTAGAGCATTTGGTGGAGTACTTTACCTCAGTGGTGCTATCCTGATGATGTACAATATGTGGCAAACGGCCAAGCAAGGCGTCTTCCAGGAAACTGAAGAAGATCAAGCACCTGCATTGGTGAAAAACTACAATCCAAAAGGGGAATTCTGGCACAGAGCCTGGGAGAGAAAGCCAGTTTTCTTTACCATTTTGGCTACCGTTGCAATACTTATTGGCGGGGTGGTTGAGATTATCCCTACCATATTGATCAAGTCAAATGTGCCTACTATTAGCTCTGTAAAGCCTTATACTCCACTGGAGCTTGAGGGTAGAGATCTATACATAGCCAATGGCTGTGTGGGTTGTCACTCTCAGATGGTTCGTCCATTTAGATTTGAAACGGAGCGCTACGGAGAGTATTCCAAGGCTGGAGAATTTGTTTATGATCGACCACACCTTTGGGGATCTAAGCGAACAGGTCCGGATCTTCATCGTGTCGGAAGTAAGTACCCAGACAGCTGGCACTATTTCCACATGTCTGATCCTCGGAGTATGTCTCCTGGATCGTTGATGCCTCCTTATCCATGGATGGCGACCAATGAGATTGACTACTCTGATCTTCCGGCTAAAATCCGAACCATGCAGAAATTAGGCGTACCGTATCCTGAGGGCTATGATCAAATAGCAATGGACGATGTAAATGCTCAAGCCGGCAAAATCGTGGAAAACCTGAAAGAAGCTGGTGTAGAAGTCATGCCAAATACAGAAATAGTGGCCCTGATCGCTTATTTACAAAGATTGGGAACAGATATCAAAGCAAATACAGCTGAAAATTAAATCCTGAAATCATGTACAAAGAAGTATTAAGATCAATCGATAACATAGCCATTTTCCCCATCATCTCACTGATCATATTCGTCCTGTTTTTTATTGGGATTACGATCTGGGCGCTGCGCGTACCAAAGGATTACATCAAGCACATGGAATCCCTGCCTATGGAAGACGATGAATTAACGGATAAAAAGCCATGAAGAAATATTCAACTTTACTAGCGATGCTATGCTTGATAGGCTCCAACGGTGCCTGGGCACAAACTGAAAGTGAATCCAGCGTGTCTGCGTGGCAGAGCATGGATTCCAATCAATTGACTCTACTAATTATACTTGGGGTCATTTTGGGAGTGATTTTGCTCCTGTTGGTTTTGATGGTTTACCTTATGTCATTTATTGCTGCGGTATTTAAAAAGGAAGATCCAAGTCTAGTCGGAGTTTCGAGTGTAGCAGCGGGACCATCTTGGTGGGAAAGCTTCAAGGAGCGTTTTGTTACCGGAAAAGTTGACGAAGCTTACGGTTCGGAAGAAAAGGCTAAGATGATGAGCGATCACTCTTATGATGGTATTACCGAGTTGGATAATTTTATGCCGCCTTGGTTGCAGTATGTCTTTATCGGAACGGTCATATATGCTGTTGGATACTTTGTCTATTATACCGTACTGGGCACGGGATTGACAGGAGTGGAAGAATATCAGGAAGAACTGAGAATCGAAGCAATAGCTGCTTCAAGCCGTAGTGCGAATGCCCTGGCCAGTATTGATGAAGCCTCAGTAGTATTTGATGATTCAGGGGAGGCATTGAGCTCTGGGAAGACCATCTTTGAAGGAAGTTGTGCGGCATGTCATGCCAATGATGGCGGCGGAGGAGTAGGTCCAAACCTCACGGATGAATATTGGGTTCATGGAGGCGGTATTTCTGATATCTTCAAAGTGGTCAAATATGGTGTCATTGAGAAAGGGATGGTTCCTTGGGAGGATCAATTGAGTCCTCAGGAAATGCAGAATGTATCAAGCTATGTTTTGACTATGGTTGGCACTACACCAGCTGTACCAAAAGCACCTCAAGGTGAGATATATACTACCAAACCAGCGGTGGAAGAAACTCCTACAGTGGCAGATAGTACAGCAATAGCTGCATCTGACTACTAAAATAATTACTGCCGGGAATACTTCCCGGCAGTATACACTCTAGTATCATGGCAAAGAAAAATCCACATTTAAATCCAGACACGTTCAGAGACGCGCTGTCATCTGTCCAAGAGGATGGAAAGCGAAACTGGGTATATCCAAAAAAAGTAACGGGATTCTTCTATAAATACAGAACCTATCTTTCCTGGGTATTATTGGCAGTACTATTTGTAGGTCCTTTCATACAAGTAAACGGTAGGCCTTATTTGCTGTTTAATATTTTCGAGCGGAAGTTTATTATTTTTGGAGCCGCTTTTTGGCCGCAGGATACGTATTTATTGATTTTTTTGTTATTGATTTTCTTTGTCTTTGTCATCTTGTTTACGGTGGTCTTTGGGCGGATTTTCTGTGGTTGGTTTTGTCCACAGACGCTATTTATGGAGATGGTCTTCCGTAAGATCGAATACTTGATCGAGGGCGATGCCAATCAGCAACGCCGGCTGAATGAGGGACCTTGGACCTCAGAAAAAGTCCTTAAAAAAAGCGGGAAACTTGCCATTTTTGCTTTCATATCGCTGCTTATCGGCCATTTAGTGATGGCCTATTTGATAGGAGTAGATGAAGTTAGGGATATCGTTTCTCAGCCACCTTCGGCTAACATGGCGGGATTCATCGGATTGATTTCGTTCTCAGGGATTTTCATGTTTGTATTTTCTTGGTTTCGAGAGCAGGCCTGTATCGTAGTTTGTCCTTATGGAAGACTTCAGGGCGTATTGCTAGACGATAATTCCATCAATGTCATGTACGATTATGTACGAGGCGAGCCTAGATCTCCGATTCGTAAAAATCAGGTTTCCTTAGAACCTAAAGGAGACTGTGTGGAATGTAGTCTTTGTGTACAAGTCTGTCCTACGGGAATCGATATTCGAAATGGGATTCAGATGGAGTGTGTCAATTGTACTGCTTGTATTGATGCTTGTGATGAGGTGATGGTGAAGGTTGATCGGCCCACAGGCTTGATCCGATATGCTTCGGAAAACAGTATTAAGCAAGGTTTTCAAAAGTTAATTACCGGAAGAGTAAAAGGTTACATCGTGGTTTTGGTGATTTTGGTTGCAGGATTTGTAGCGCTGATTGCTACGCGAGATGATATCAAAGGCACTATCACGAGATTCCCAGGAATGACCTATCAGGAGCGTGATGATGGCAAAGTGACGAATCTTTACCAGATTACCCTGATTAATAAGACGTTTGACCCGCAGCGAGTTGAACTCAATTCACTTACTGAGGGAATGGAAGTAGAGATACTAGGTGAGCAAGAACTTATTCTTGCGCCACAATCTAAATTTGAAGGAAGATTCTTCCTGGTGCGAAATCAGGATGAAGTCAAAGTGAATCAGGAGAAAGTAGATCTCTCTTTAGTTTACCAAGGAAAAGAAATTGATCAAATTGAAACCAATTTCACAGCACCTGTGAAATCTAACTAATAGTATTATGGACTGGGGAAAAGGAATAGTGCTTACAATTGTTGCCTTTGTAGTGCTGATTATGACCTTGGTGGTCATTTCGGTTCGGATGGATGGGATCGAATTGGTTACCGAAAATTACTACGAAGAAGAAATAAAATATCAGGATCGGATCGATCAAACCAACTCAGCTCAGCTGCTAGACCGCACGGTCATCAGCTATGATGAGCAGCAAAAGCAAGTCTGGCTCGACCTTCCAACTGGTTCCACCGGTACGCTTCAATTGTTTAGACCTTCAGATTCATCGTTGGATCAAAAGATTACAGTGACAGTAAGCGAAAAAGGGAAAACTTCTGTTCCAGTAGCTCAATTAAAATCCGGTTATTGGAAAATTCAGTTGAAGTGGAGTGAGGCTGGCAAGAATTATTACGAAGAGAAAAAAATCACGATCTAAATGCTTTGGACTGCTGTTCTTCTGGGATTTTTGGGCTCATTCCACTGCGTGGGAATGTGTGGGCCAATTGCTTTGGCAGTGAGTGGCGGTAAGGGTAAGACTTTTTTATCAAATAAAATACTTTACAACTTAGGCAGAAGTGTGACGTATGCCCTGCTTGGATTGATTGTAGGAAGTCTGGGGTTTTCGTTGTCTTTGGCGGGAGTTCAACAAGGATTTTCGATTGCTATGGGCGTGTTAATTTTGATATTTGCAATCAGTTATAAGAAGTCTGATCAATTTTTGAGGATTCCTGCTCTTTCAGGAATTGTGATCTTTTTGAAAAAGCAACTTGGTAAATTCTTAAAAGCCGGAGGTCCTGCTGGATTCTTTGCCACAGGTCTAGCCAATGGACTTCTTCCATGTGGCATGGTCTACATGGCATTGGTAGCAGCACTCGCTTTGCAAAACCCATGGCTAGGAGCTGCATACATGTTTTTCTTTGGATTGGGGACGATCCCTTTGTTATTGGTATTGATGTTTTCAGGGAGCTTGATTCCGATCACCGTACGACAGACTTTCCAGAAAGCTATTCCTTATGTAGGAGTTTTGATCGGAATTATATTTATTTTTCGTGGCTTAGGGCTTGGACTGCATGGATTTAGTCCTGATCTCCAAGTTTTCAATTATGGTACCGAGCAGATCGAGATTACGATGTGTCGCTAGATTGCTTGACTAAATCGGCTGCTATTTTCCTTATTCTTTATCAATCTTAGGTCAAATTGCATACAGATATTGCGAACAAGTGCAATTCCTTTATCGGTTACTTTGATTCTGTTCCCACTCATTTTGAGTAGCCCATCGTATTCCATTTCTTTAAGATTCCAGAGATTTTGATCCATCATTCTTCCCCAGATTTCTAGTGGTATAGTGGCCTTCTGAGTACAAATCAGGTCTAGAATGACGGATTTGACCATCAAGTCTTCTCCAGTCAGGAAATGGCCTTTTCGGATTGACCAGTTATGGTCTGCCATTTCATTCTGATATTGGGTTATCCCTTTATCATTCTGGGCGTAGCCCAAATAAATATCACTGATACTACTGGCGCCTAGACCGATTAGCATCTTGGCAGGGGACGTGGTGTATCCCATAAAATTTCGGTGAAGACTTTTATTCCGCTTGGCCTCGCATAGCGGATCTTCTGGCTTTGCAAAGTGATCCATTCCTACTTCTTCGAACCCCGCATCTATCAAAATCATTTTGCCAAATTCATAGAGCGCTCTTTTTTCTTGTTCCTTTGGAAGGTGGGATTCAAAGGATTTTTGAGCTGGAAAAGTACTTGGTAAATGTGCATAACTGTAGAATGCGATCCGATCTGGAGAAAGTTTTAATACCTCCTCAAAAGTGTTTTTGAGTGTCTCCAACGTTTGATGTGGCAGTCCATAGATCAGATCGTAGTTGATCGAGGTATAGCCAAGTTTTCTTGCATTCACTGTGGCTTCGGTTACTTTTTCTACTGGTTGAATCCGATGGATTGCTTTCTGTACCGTTGGATCAAAATCCTGAATGCCGTAGCTGACACGATCAAAGCCGAGCTTTGACAAAGTCTCCAAGTGAGCAGAAGTCGTATTATTGGGATGGCCTTCAAAGCTGAATTCGGCAGTGGCAAGTACCTCTGATCCGGAAATAATCGGATTCAAAAGCGAAAACAATGATTCGGGTGAAAAAAAAGTCGGGGTGCCACCTCCTAGATGAACTCCCGCTAATTTTGGCTTTTCCTCAAACAGATCCAGATATTTTCGCCACTCTTGCAATACCGCCGTGATGTACGCTTCTTCTACCGAATGATTCTTTGTGATTCGCTTGGTACAGCCGCAATAAGTACAGAGACTTTCACAAAAGGGTAAATGAATATATAAAGAAATGCCTTCGGTAGAACCGAAAGTAGAAAATGCTTTTTTGACTAATTCTTCCCACATTTTACCGGTCAAGTTATTTTCCCAAAGCGGAACAGTCGGATAGGAAGTATACCTTGGAGCAGGGATATTGTACTTCTGAATCAATTCTTGTGAAATAGACATAGGTAGCTTTGAATCGTTTCTCAAAGATCGAGTTTGCAACTCTGAATTAGATTGATTCAAACTTGGTTTGAAACTGACAAAAATCAGTTTCGGTGAATTGTAAAATACAGTTAACCGACAGTTTCAAATTCGCAATCTATCGCTTAAATTAGAGGGGATTTATAAACCCCAACCAGCATGCGTGGACTAAAAAAAATAGGCTTTTTCAGTGCCTTGATCCTTCCAATTCTATTGATTACAGGTTTTTACCTTGGTGGTGCTAATTTGCTGCTGATTCATGGATTTGTATTCTTACTTGTTCCTCTGATGGATTACCTGATTAGGACTGATCGTGATAATATTCCACAAGAAGCTATAAGCGAGGCGACCAAAGAATATTTCTACAAGTTCATCACCATCATGTGGGTTTACATCCAGTTTTCAGTTTTGGTGTGGGGTTTCTACATAGTCAGTACGCTATCGCTTGGTTATTTAGAATGGTTAGCTTTTAGTACCGGAATGGCATTGGTAACAGGTGCATTAGGAATTACTGTAGCGCATGAGCTGGGGCATAAGCCTGATAAACTGGAGCAGGGATATGCCAAATTTCTTCTCATGACGGTCTGTTACATGCACTTTTTCATTGAACACAATCGTGGGCATCATGTCCGCGTAGCTACGCCTGATGATCCGGCTACCAGCAGATTTGGGGAAACTTTTTATGCATTCTGGTTCCGATCCGTGATTCAGGGCTATCGAAGCGCTTGGGAATTGGAATCGGAAAGGCTTCAGAAAAAAGGTATCAACTTTTGGTCTTGGCAAAATGAAATGATTCGATTTACTTTATTTCCACTTATTTTCGCAGCTGTAGCGACGCTGATCGCCTCAATACTCATGAATCGATTGGTTTGGGAAGTACCAGTATTCTTTTTTGCACAAAGCTTTTTTGGCTTTTCGCTATTGGAAATAGTCAACTATCTGGAGCATTATGGAATGCAGCGCCAGAAATTGGATACCGGAGTATATGAGCGAGTAACTAAGATCCATTCTTGGAATGCAAGCCATATTGTTAGTAATTTCTTGCTCTTTCAGCTTCAACGACATTCTGACCATCATGCTTTTGCCCATAAGCGATATCAGGTCTTGAATCACTACGATGAAAGCCCCCAACTGCCGGCTGGCTATTCTGCAATGATTATTCTGGCACTTTTCCCTCCACTTTGGTTTGCAGTTATGAATCCAAGATTGGCGGATTGGAAGCAAAAAACATTTGGGAAGGCTAATCCAGCAGGAAATTATTGAGGAAGGTGCTTTTCAACAAAAGCCAAATAAAGAAGAGCATTAACCCCCAAAACATATAGGTTCGGTAGTAATCTGAGGTTTCTTTATAGCGATTTTCCTTAATTTCTGTTTTTTCCAATGTGTCTATTCGCTCAAAAATACTGGCTAAAGTTCCTCCATCAGCGGCTCTAAAGAACTCACCATTTCCGATTCGGGCAATTTCCCGGAGGGTTGTTTCATCCAAGTAGCTCTCCACCATCTGAGGTCTGCCAAAGAAATCTGTTCCATAAGGCACCATTCCATCTTTGCCCACTGCAATGGTATAAATCTTAATATTCAGAGCAGAAGCAAGCTGTGCAGCAAAAAGAGGGTCCACATTTCCGGCATTACTTTCTCCATCGCTGAGCAAAATCATCACTTTTGAAGTGGATTCGGAATCTTTCATTCGATTCGTACCGGAGGCCAATGCAGATCCGATTGCGGTCCCTTTGGCCTCCATCATGCTGAAGCTGATCTCTCCGATAAGTTCGGTGAGCAGTTTATAATCATTGGTCAGGGGTGCAAGTGAATAAGCTTCTCCGGCAAATACTACCATCCCAATCCTATCGCCAAATCGACCGTTGACAAAATCAACTGCAGTCGCTTTGGATGCTTCCAGCCTATTAGGAGTGAAGTCTTGCAGGTCCATCGACTCAGATATGTCCATCACAAGCATGATATCAATACCTTCGGTAAATTGCTCCACTCGCTCATTGCTCCGTTGCGGTCGGGCTAGTGCCACTACCATCATAATGAGGAACAGGTAAAAGAATAAGGTAGGAACTAATCTCAGGTAGGTCCAGGGATTATTTTGAGCTGCGGACTTCGGTAGCGATAGTTCGAGAACAGGATTTTTTAGGAATTTAACAAACTTCCTGATCAGCATAAATGCCGGAATAATCCAGATCAGATTCAGGAAAAGTGGATTTTCCCATTCGTACGTTTGAAAGGTCTCCGGCAAAAACCAAGACCAGCTAAAGAACTCAGACAGTTGCTCTCTCATGCTTGCTTTTGCTTGTTTTTTCCTCAAATTTTTCTTTTGCTACCTCGAATAGGTAGTTTGTAGCTTCTTCACTTTGGGACGAAACTCCGGCATAAATAATCATATCAATCGACCGAAGCGATCGGAAGATCTCAGGATCCTCGAGCTCGGCACCTATTTCACTTGAAGTCCATTCTTTGATAGGCAAGTTGGTGATACTTTCCATGTAGCCTTTCCAAAGTCCTATCACCTCATCTGCGAGGGCAATAGATGGATTTTGTGTAAGGATTATGGTCTGGATTTTCCATCTTTTCTCAAATTTCTTCCAACGTCTCTTCTCCGACAACTCTCCGAAATAGGCTCGTATTTGCTTATTGAAAAGGAAGTAAAGCACTAGTAAAAGCACAACAAATACACTGATCAGAGTACCAACTACAATCCAGTTTGTCTCCTTTTTAAGAGTCTGGTAAATGTTGTTTTCTTCGAAAACCAATTTTTCCGGAATACTATCCAACGTGAGTTTCAACTTGAGCTCAGCCTCAAGCGGATAGTGGGTAATACTGTCATACCGCGAGAATTCATATACCGGAAGGGACAAGAACACACTAGGATCTAATGAAAAATTAGAAATGAAATAAATTGAACTGTCCTGTGTGATCCCAGCTTCGGTATTAGAAATAAATGTCTGCTTCTCCAACAAGACTAAAGGTGAAAAATCAAAGGTCGAATCAGGGAAAATAAGTTGAGCTGATCCGGGATAAGTTGCTTTCAGTACATAGCCTACTCGCTCGCCAAGCTTAGCAGAATCCTGCATAAAGTAGCCATTGACAACTACTTGCTGAGCCGATATTATAAATGGAAAGATAGAAAATAGAAGGATTAAGAGCTTTTTAGCCACGTTTCATACTTTTATTTCTATACTTGAATAATTCAATCAAAGGTGCCACGATATCTTGACTGGTGTCAATAGAAAGGTAATTGATTTGGTTCTTTTTGCAAATATCCTGAAGATTTGCTCTTTCGGAAGTAAAGGTATCTGCTATTTTCTTCGAAAAGCTTCCAAAGGCAGTATTTACCCAAGTAGTTTTCCCTTTTTCTTTATCGTACACCGGGATTATTCCTAATGAGGGCAAAGCTGACTCCCGTGGATCAGTGAGTTGAATGGCCACCAAGTCATGTCTTTCGGCAAGTGCTCTGAACGGGCGCTCATAGCCTGAATCAATAAAATCCGAAATCACAATTACTATTGCGCGCTTTTTAATCAAATTTAATGCAAAGGTAAAAAGACCATTCAGATCGGTTTTTGGTGATTTGTTTACGTGCTCGAAGATCCCCTTGATCATTTTTACACCTTGCTTACTTCCCTTGGCAGGAAGGATAAGTTTTTCTTTTTCGTCCGAATAACTGATCAAGCCCACTTGACTTCCTTCAAAAACAGCGGCTAAAGTCAATACACCCGCAATGACTTTTCCCTGATCTATTTTCCGATGCCCCTCTTGTCCGATATCCTGACTGGCGCTGATATCCAGTAGAAAAAACACTGATTGCTCCTTATCCTCACGAAACGTTTTCACGAAAGTGCCGTGACCTTTGGCAGAAACTTTCCACTCAATCGTTCGTACATCATCTCCATATTGGTATGGTCGTAGATCATCAAACTCCAAACCTGATCCCTTGAACAGCGACTGGTATTCCCCCTGAAGGTGGTTATTGGCCACTTTCCGAATCATGATTTCGTATTTTCTAAGCTTATTGAATAAATTGGTCATGCCAGAGCGATTGAGCCGCCTAAGTTATGGTACTATGCTGAATTATAAAATCTCACTTACATAAAGGACGGGGAGAATTTCCGTTAAAAAAACCTAATTTTGAACTGTGAAAAGATTATTGATTCTATGTTTTTTCTGCTTTGGTCTGATCGCTTGTGATTCGGAAAATCTTCCTGACCATGTTTTGCCCGAAGATAAAATGGTAGAAGTACTCATTGATATCCAACTGACAGAAGGCATTGCATCTTCTTTACCTATTCCTTATGATTCTTCGCAGGTGCTGTATCGATTATTGGAGCGGGAAGTTTTTTTGAAACATGATGTGCAAGATTCTGTTTTCACTCAAAGTATGATCTACTACCTGCAATATCCTATCAAAATGGATGCGATGTATGCTCGAGTAATAGATTCGCTAATCTTGAAGCAAGCCAATGAAAATGTGGTTGAACAATCAGTAGACTAATGCTATATCCTTCGAATCTCGAACAAAAAATAAATTTTTTCAAAATCAAGGAAATCCTTAAATCAGAATGTAGCTCCTCCCTGGGGATGGATTATGTGGATAAGGTTTCATTCTCTTCAGATTATAATTTGGTTACCAGATTACTTGATCAGACAGAGGAGTTTCGTCAGATTTTGGTATCTGGAGAAGCATTTCCATCTTCCTACTTCACGAATTTGTCGCCCTATCTGGAGAAAGCAAAACTTGAAAATTCCTTTTTGGATGCGGCTGATTTTCACGAGGTGAAGTTGTCTTTACAGACGTTGAAATCGTGCATTTCTTTCTTTCAGAAAAATGAATCTCTTTATCCTGTTTTAGCGCAGCTCTTAGGATTGTTGCTTGATTTGGATTTGGGATTGCTCAAAGCGATTGATGCGATTATTGATGAGAAAGGTCATGTGAGAAGCAATGCCAGTCGGGAATTGCAGCTGGTCCGTAGCCAGATACTTTACGAAGAAGGACGGCTGCGCAAAGTGATGGATCGGATTTTCAAAGAAGCTCGTGCCAAAGGGTTGACCGCTGAAGACGCTCAGATTACAGTAAGGTCAGGCCGATTGGTGATTCCCGTGGCGGCAGAAAATAAGCGAAAACTTCGGGGTTTTATCCATGACGAATCTGCTACCGGTCAGACCGTTTTCATGGAACCTGAAGAGGCTTTGGATATCAACAACGAAATCCGAGATCTCGAATACATGGAGCGTCGTGAAATCATCAAGATTCTCACGCAATTGACCGATCGAATTCGACCGGCCATACCAGCTCTGCGAAAAGCCACAAATTTTTTAGGCTTAATGGATTTTATTCGGGCCAAAGCCAAATTTGCTCAAAAAACAAATGCTTGTAAACCTGAAATCGTAAAGGAGCGGCAACTCTCCTGGCGTCAGGCGAGGCATCCACTGCTGGAAATGGCACTGAAAGCTCAAGGAAAAAAAGTTGTTCCTCTGAATGTGACTCTGGGCGGACATGAGCGGCTTTTAGTGATCTCAGGACCGAATGCCGGTGGTAAATCAGTGACCTTGAAAACTGTCGCACTCCTTCAATATATGCTTCAATGTGGGCTTTTGATTCCGGTGGAGCCGAATTCGAAGAGCTCTCTTTTTGATAATTTCTTCATTGATATCGGTGATGAACAAAATCTTGAAAATGATCTGAGTACCTACAGCTCGCACTTGATGAATATGAAGCACTTTTCGCTTTTCTCAAATCGTAAGACGATTTTATTCATCGATGAATTTGGAACTGGTACTGAGCCTCAATTTGGAGGAGCCATTGCAGAGTCGATTTTACTGGCGTTAAATAAGTTAGGGGCGTTTGGTGTGATTACCACGCATTATGGCAATCTAAAGCAAGTCGCAAGCAAGAATCAAGGCTTGGTCAATGGAGCGATGCGCTACGATGTGGATAAGTTGGAACCACTTTACCAACTCGAAATCGGAAAGCCTGGATCTTCTTTTGCCTTGGAGATCGCATCGAAGATTGGGATTTCGCAGGAGATTCTATCGTATGCCAAAGGTCAAATCGGAGAGGATCGAGTTCGCTATGATCGGCTTTTGACTCAGTTGGAAAATGAAAAAAATCAGTATTCAAGTCTATTGGCTGATGTAAAAGCACAGGATAAACTGTTAAAAATTAGACTCGAAGAATATAAAGTACTGAAGGAGTCGATCGAACTCAACAAGAAAAAATATCTCCAAGATGCTAAAGAGGAGGCGAAAGTATTGCTGGATCAGACAAACAAAAAGATCGAGGCAACCATTCGTCAGATCAAAGAGGGAAAAGCCGAAAAAGAGGCCACAAAGCAATTGAGACAAGAGCTGGAAGAGTTTAAAGAAAAGGTAAAGCCTGAGAAAATAAAGCTAAAACCTCCTACTGTCACGGTTTTGGAAGGTGAGATCAAGCTAGGTGATTGGGTTCGGTTGAAAGACAATGGTGCCATAGCTCAGGTACTTCAGTTGAGATCCAAAGAGGCCGAAATCTCGATTGGTGAGTTGAAGTCCAATGTCAAACTGTCCAGACTGGAGCGAATCTCTCAGACCGAGGTCAAGAAAGAGAAGAAAGCGATTACGATCAGGAGTGGCTACAATACAAATGAAAAGATGATGGATTATTCCATGAATCTTGATCTAAGAGGAAAGAGGGGCGAAGAGATTCTGTCTTTGATCCAATCATTCATCGATGAAGGATACATGCTTGGAATCAAAAACGTTCGAATCGTACATGGCAAAGGAAATGGAATATTGAGAGATTTGACTCGAAACTTTCTGAAAGACATGAGTCAAGTCAAATCTATGGAAGATGAGCATGCCGATCGCGGTGGGGCAGGGGTGACACTCGTCAGCTTGAAATAAAAAAAGAAGCAATTGACTTGTTCCTTTTATGATATATCAATATCCGATTCTTACTTTTTCACCAAATTGAATGTATAGCTTCCGGCTACTGCGAATACTGCATTTATCCGAGCACCTGGTGCAGGAATAGTAAACGTTAATCTCAAGTTGTCCCCAGTGCGGGTAAATGAAACTTCTCTTCCAGAAGCAGGTCTTGACCCAGCAAGGATGAATTTATCAAAATTAGCACCAGCAAATGACCAATTCCCAGAATTGTCGAAAAGATCATTATTGTTTCTGGAGCTATAAGTTTTGGAAGATCCGGAGTTGAGGATCAATTCAAAATTGGTGTATAATTCAGTCACGTTAGTCCCATCTCTAGTCACCGCATTAGCGCCTGCCAGTGCCCAAGATAGCGTGGCTGTACCAGTTAAGGCTTCCGTTGCTAATTGCTCAGGTGTCTTTGGAGGTGCAGGAGTAGGACTGTCTCCACCACAAGCTTGTGCTGCAAGAATCACCACAGCGAATACCATCAGTCTGATTGATTTCCAATTCATATTTCAATATTTAACAATTTAAAGATTATGATTATCCGCTACTTTGCCAGTAGACAAAAAAGACAAGAATATAATTAGTGCCAAATTTAGATTTGGGCGTTTCGGTCTTCCCTACCTACCTGCAGGCAGGCGTCTTCTGTCCCAATAAGCAATGAAAATAAGACTACTGGTGCAATTGCCGATATACATATTAAAGATATCCATTAAAGTTAAAAGTCTACCTCACTTATAGTGTTCCAAAACGAGTTTTTTTTGGCAGAACTCATATTCTCGGGGTTCATTGGAGCAAATCACCAATACACGATCTGATCCAAAGTCAGCAATCATCTGTTGATACCAATCGATTCCTTTGCGATCAAGGTTGGAGGTGGGTTCATCCAATAAGATTAAAGGGACTTCGGATAAGAGTGCCAAACCGAGTTTTAATCGCTGCTTCATTCCCGAGGAAAACTGGCTGATCGATTTTTGACTATGCTCTTTCAGATAGATTATTTCTAAAATTTCATCTTTAGAGATTCCGTTGAGCGGCTTTTTGAATTTGAAATGAAAATCAAGCAGTTCGGAAAGTGTAAATTCCTCCGGCAATTCCAAATATGGCGTTGCAATGCTCAATTGGGTAAACCAATCAGAATCAGATACTAAATCTTGACCTTTAAAAAAGCTTATTTTCCCGGAGGTAAGTGGAATCGCCCCGCTAAGACACTTCAGCAAGGTGGACTTACCCGATCCATTACTTCCAGTGATTGCAAGCGAATCTCCAGAGGATAAAGTAATGCTCAGATTTCTGAAAATCCATTCATATTGGAAGCGTTTTGAAGCTTCTTCAAGTTGGATTTTAAGCATATCTAGTTAATATAGCCTTTCATCACGCCACGTTCTGAGGATCGGATAAAGTTGAGAATCTCATCTCGTTCTTTGGTGGCAGGAAGATTTACTTCGATCTCTTCAAGTGCTCTGCTATTGTTCATGCTATTCAAGAACAGAAAGCGATAAACCTCCTGAATGTGAGAAATAGATTCACTCGAGAAGCCTCTTCTTCTAAGTCCAAGAGAATTTACGCCTGCATAGGATAAAGGCTCTCTTGCGGCTTTGGTAAATGGAGGAACGTCCTTTCGAACCAATGATCCGCCTGAGA
>Ga0136560_1000490_pt1 | contig 19890 bp, 11 predicted proteins | sample AntRauMeHopE1497_FD_104925 | JGI IMG/M metagenome (GOLD analysis project Ga0136560, IMG submission 104925) | Saline lake microbial communities from Rauer Islands, Antarctica - Metagenome Hop E1 #497 | ecosystem: Environmental > Aquatic > Non-marine Saline and Alkaline > Saline | place... | reverse complement strand
TACCTTATAAAAACTGGATATTGCTTTTTGAGGCCTTGTTGATTCTCTTATTTTTATGGTGGGTTACCTATTTTCTGGATAAGCGGAAGATTTATTTTAAGATATAAGTCCCCTCCCTAGCCCTCCCCAAGGGGAGGGAACTGCTTTTCGTGAAGTTCAAGAGTCAAGTTCAAGTTCAAACTCAAAAAAGGCTTTGCGTCTTTCGTCTTTTAGAAAACAGGCGCCCTTCTGGGTTTTAGTTCAAATGCTCAACGAACCGTATTTGCTAATTACCTTTCACTTAGTACTCTTTTTTGTTTCTCTTCTCTTCCTTGCCCTAAACCTATTTTTCCGTCTTTGTGCGAAAGAGTCGATGGACGGCTGACGTGGCAATCTGTTTGTTGGGAAGGCCAATGCTCGTTATTGCTAATTTTCAACAGGTTGCAGCGTCGGGACAACTCGCTCTCCTCCCAAAGACCCCTCCCTAACCCTCCCCCAAGGGGAGGGAACTCTTTTAGTGAAGTTTTTGGAATATAGCAAAAGTACCATCTACTTAACATAAACCGACAGATTGCTTCGTCGCAACATCTCGCTTTCATCAATTCAACTTTCGCTTTGCCCCTCGGAAAGACTTTTTTTACTGATTACTTAATACTAATTACTTTTTACTACCCCCCTTAATCATTCCGCACTTTCCAAATAAGCAAGCTTTTCCATCTCTTGTTCCAGCTTCTCAAAAAACAACATTTCGGCTAAAAACTGCCAATCGAAATTTAGGGATTGGTTGGCCAAATGCTCGTGATGGTCTTGGTCCAGGATGTAGTTATCTGGTTTTTCAAGAATACGGGTCTTTGCGTAGACCGTTTCAAATTCTGCTCGTAGTGAGGTAAACTCGGCTTGTAGTTCGTTTAGGTGTTGTAGGGCCTCTTGCCTTGCGTTTGGCGTATCGGAATTGTCATAATCCCTTAGCGCCAACAGCAGCTTTGGGGAGAAACCGGCCATAATGTTCACTTGCTCATAAACATCTAGGGTATAGGCGTTCCGGATGGCTTTTGATTGCATCACATCTATTTTTTTGGCAATACTGTCCGTACTACGTATAAATTCTTCGGAGGCCGTGAGTCGCTCTGCATGTTTTTGAGTCCAAGCGCCTTGGTTGTTTGGGTCTGGAAAATCGATTACGCCTTCTTCCAGCGGATTCTCCATGGTTGACAGATAATTTCGTTTGTTTCCTTGTAACAGCGCATTTTTCCAGAAGGCTACCGGTTTTTCCAAGTCGTCTATAAAGGCGTAGGGTGCATCTGCCAGCTCATTTGAAAACTCCCGTTGCCTGTAGGCGGACTTTATATCCTCTTTACTCCGCTTATCTCCGGACCATGTATATTCGGAAAAAGCGACAATACTGCGCATATACAGTTCAAAATGCGGCGAATCATCGTCCCAGAGTGTTAATAGGAGTCCGTTAGTGCCACTATTTATGGAGTTTACCGCAAAGGTTTTTATGGCTTCCATATTGCTTTCTTCCTGCGGCATCAACACCCAACGGGTCTGGCCTGCCGTAGCGCCCATAACTTGCAGTCCATTACTACTGAACCACTCCATGGCCTTTGTGTTTCCTATAGCTTCTGGCGAGCTGTAGTTCCAGCGCATGTAGATGCAGTTTTTAGGAAAACGATCTAAAAACGCAGTGAGTTTGTGTTCGTTTTCTGCCCAGACACTATCTACTTCCTTCTGAGTCATTTCTGGCCTAAACATCGGTTGGTAGACATCTGCTTCCCGCAAGGGCATATCGTCCCAAAAAATAGGGATTCGGTTGTGCTCTTCGGCAAATTCGCTCACTTTGCCCAACCATATCAATTGCAGTTCCAAGGCTGACATTCCGCTGCCCCTTCCCGTGGTGTGCACTTCATCGCCGCCAACATGCAGAAACTTGCCCTTAGGGGTGGCTTCCATGGCATCCAAATAAAGGTCAAATTGTACTTCGTAGGTTTTAGGATCTAAGGGATTAAAGGCCCAATCTTTTTCTGCATCATCACGCAGGTCATAATATTCAGGATGTTTCAAAATGAAGGAGGCGTGTCCCAGTCCTTGTGTTAAGGGGCTAAAATCGATATTTCTTGCCGCAGCATATTCGCTAATGTTTTTCCATTCTTCTATAGATAGGGCATCGGCCGAAGCGACTATGGGTTGTCGCTCAAATTTCAACTTGTCCTCCAGCTCGGCGATGATACCGTTGACCTTGTATCGCGCTAGCTTATCAATAAGTGTATAGTAGTATTCGGTTTTTTCCAAATGATGTTTTACATCCAAATGAATCGCTCTATACCCCAATTCCGGAAAATCTGTAATGGTGGTCAGCGGTAGGTTGGCGTTTTGTTCACAGGCGTCTTCCATAAGCTGACTCAAACTCATCAATCCATAGAAAAGTCCGGCTGTATCTTTACCGGTAACGCTAATTTTTTCGTTGGTAATGCTAAGTGTATACCCTTCAGCTTTTAAATTTAAATTCGGATCAAGGCTTAAAACTACATCGGCCTTTTTAACATCGGCATCCTCGGTCAAATTTTTTAATTGGGCGTCGAATACGGGAAGGGCTTCTTTGGTGTCGTTAAAATAGGAAAGGACATTGGAGCAATCAAAATCGCTTATTCCCGTAATCTCAAACTGCTGCGGTAAAGGGAGCACCTTGAAATTACCGGCAACCTTGGCTTCAGGCGCACAGGAAAGGAAAAATAATACCGAAAGAGCCATTAGGCCGCAATGCTTCAAATAATTTTTTACTATCATGGTTACGTTGTTTTAATATAATTTTGTAGCTGTTTTTTTCCGGTTAACTTTTTAGAGAAGCTTCAAAACCCCTATTATCAATGAGCTTTCAAGGTTTTGGACAACTCAGGACTTACTTTTTATTTTATTCCAAAAACTGTTTAAACTATAACATTTATATTAATCATAAAGCAGTAAAATATGATATTCAAACGTTAAAGCCTTAGTCTAATCTCTTGGTTCTTGTAGTCCCGACTGCTCGGGACGTTCTAGCTTCTTTGCTGGACAACAATGATTTTTAGCTCTTTTGCTTCTTAACTTATGTTTACGGAGCACGCTCATCTTTCAATCATCAATCAAATCAAAAAACTCTCCTTCGGTCCAGCCCAAGGGCGCTTCTACGCTATGGTCGCGAACGGAGTTTCCTTTCACAAAGGGTTTTGTTCCATCGGCACCTTGCCATATCGTATTCTTTATCTGCAGACCTTTTACATCGTCAACCACAATTGGAAATCGGACATCGGGCCTTTCCGTAGCTATATTGATGTTGTCTATGGAAATATTTTCCGCATGACGGATAAATAAGGCATGGCTGGGCAAATTGCCATAAGTAATCGCATGTGGATAGCCATTTTCGTCTTCGTTGACGGTAGTGTTGAAATCGCCCATTTTAAGTCCGCCTTTAGAAAACAGTTGAATATTGCTTAGGCTTACATTTTTGATGGGATGCCCAAGAATTCCCGTAATGGAAGAACCCCAAGTACCGGTATCATACGCGACCACATTGCTGATCGAAATATTCTTGACTTCCCCGATCCTAGTTACAACCGCCCCTGCCGTATGCGGTCTTGCCCTGTTGCCCAAGCGGATATAAATTGGCGATTCCGTACCTTCAATAGTAAGGTTGTTTACCGTAAAACCTTCTAAAGTACCGCCATCCACGATCATTAGGGAAAGGCCGGAAACTCCAATGCGTGGCGTATCCCAAATAGGCCTCCCTTTTTCTTTGGAGGGCCTAATGACGCAATTGCTGATGGACACATTTTTAAATCCGCCCGTGGTCTCGGTGCCGGCTTTGATCGCGTTGCAAAAACTGCTCACAACGCAGTTGGTGATCACAATATCCTCGCAGGCCGCCGCGCCCGTGCTTTTCAAGACAATGGCATCGTCATCCGAATCTATGATACTGCTGGAAAGTACAACGCGACGGCAACCGTCAATATCGATACCGTCATTGTTTCGGCTTCCGTGGTTGTACACATAAATATTGTTTATAAACAGGTCTTCGCAGTCTAGATAATGCTGGTTCCAAATGGGCGCATTGAGCATGCGTAGGCCATCTATTTTTATGTTTTTACAGGAAATAAGGAGAATGTTCCGTGGCCTGCCGTCAATATCGCCCGCCACGGGATTGGGCATGGGCGTGTGCAAAGTTCCTTGTCCGTCAATAGTTCCGCTTCCCGTTAGAGCTATGTTTTCCTGACCTTCCGCATAGATCAGCGCATTAAAACCGCCAAGCTGGTCTTTATGGGAGCGGTATTTGGGCATGGGCTGAAGTGGAAAGTCCACCACATTGGTACTCGCCAATAAGACGGAATTATGCTCAAAATGGATTTCAACATTACTTTTTAATAGAATAGTGCCGGACAGAAACCTACCGGAAGGAATGACTACTTTCCCACCACCTGATGCAACACAGGCATCAATGGCTTTCTGGATCGCTATGGTATTCAAGGTGTCCCCATCGCCAACGGCACCGTAATCCGTAATCAAAAAGGTATTACTTTTTGCGGCATCATCGGTTTTCGCATGCAAATGGCCACAGAGCAGCGTAAACGTCAAAATAAGAAAGGGGAGTCGTAGCATTTTCATGTCACTAAGGTTTGAGCAATTGAAAATACGGTAAATAAGGATCATAGCAAAGCAATTTTGAAATACCGGAAATCGGTTTCGCCCCAAAATAGTATCTTGGAGGCATTATAACCAAATTTTGCCTTATGAAGAACATAGACTGGACCAAGTTGAGCGCAATTTTTTTGATTGCCATTTTTATAAGTTGTGGAAGCAGTAAAATAAGCACTTCCGATGACGGTTGGAAAACCATGTTCAACGGAGAAAACTTGGATGGATGGACCACCAAAATTCATCATTACGAAGTGGGCGACAACCACGGGGATACCTTTCGTGTGGAAGACGGCATGATAAAGGTACGCTACGATAACTACGAAGGTGAGTACAACGACCGGTTTGGCCACTTGTATTTTGATGTCCCTTATTCCTATTTTCATTTATCCATGGAATATCGCTTTATGGGGGAAATACATCCGGGTGCTCCCGTTTTTGTGGAAAAGAACAGCGGTGTGATGTTCCATTCCCAAGATCCAAGAACCATGCTAAAGGAACAGAACTGGCCTATTTCCGTAGAAATGCAATTTTTGGCGGGTATTGAAGAAGGCAAACCGAGACCTACCGGAAATATGTGTTCCCCAGGAACGGATGTGGTGTTCGAAGGTAAAGTAGATGCAAGGCATTGTATTAATTCCACTTCAGAAACGTATTATGGGGACCAATGGGTAAGGGCCGAGCTGATCGTTCGTGGGGATTCCTTGGTTACGCACATCATAAATGGAGAAACGGTGTTGGAATATACCAAGCCCCAAATTGGTGGCGGTGTGGTAGAAGGCTTTGACCCGAAGTTTAAAAAGGACGGCACCTTGTTGAAAGAAGGTTTTATAGCGCTACAAAGTGAAGGCCAGCCTATAGATTTCAGGAATATTAAGATTAAAAATCTAAAAGGGATGTAGGGTTTTTAAAGCTAAAAATTATAGCGCGACTTTTATTGATGGCGAGGATGGCGCTTGTGATTATTAAGGGAGTGAAAAATACAAAAGCCATTGTTTTATAGATTTAAGTTAAAGTTGTCATGGGAGTTGGAAAGGGGAGATTCGACAAGACTAGCACCCTACTCCAAGATTCCGGTATACTTCCCTTCGTTTCCCAGTAATTCGGTTGCCGCCATAATAGCATCATCGTGGTCCAGGTAAAATGTATACAAACCTTTTCTGTAAAAATAGCGCTTTACGATTTCGTCCTCTAGATTCTTTTGGATTTGGTCTTGGTACTTGTCCAGGGCCGTTGTCTTGCCCTTTTCAATAGCGGCCAAAAGGCTTTTGTAGCTGTCGTTTACTTCGTCGCCCAAGAAGTCGTTTTCGTCTCCGGTAAGTGCTTTTTTAATCGCTTTCTCGGCCTTTGTTTCAAAGGAGAAGTCGCTTGCTTTTACAAAATCCTTAAAATTGTTGAAGTCGGCGTTCGAGAACTTGAAGTCATCAACCGTGCCTAAGGTCTTGCTGTAATGGTAATCGGTCGCATAGTCAAAAATAACATTGTTCTGTAATAAGGCCTTGGTAAGGTCGTTGGTCTTTACGGTGGCTATTTCAATATCGGGTAGCACGCCGCCGCCATCCTGTACCTTTCTTCCGTTACGGGTGGTAAAATCATTGAACTGGGTATTCCGCACCGCCTTCCCTTCATCGTCCCTGTTCCAATAATCCAGCGATTGTATGCAACGTCCCGAAGCGGTGTAATATCTAGAAATGGTCACTTTTAACTGCGTGCCATAGGTTAGTTTCAAAGGGCGCTGTACCAAGCCTTTTCCAAAGCTTCGCGCGCCCATGATAACGGCCCTGTCCAGATCCTGTAAACTTCCGGAAACGATTTCGCTAGCGGATGCACTCCTGCCGTTTACAAGCACTACTACCGGAATTTCCGTGTCTACAGGCTGATCATTGGTCTTGTATTCCCTATTGAACTTCTTTACCTTGGATTTTGTGGTTACGATTACCTCTCCCTTGGGAACGAACAAGTTGGTTACGTTGATGGCTTCGGATAGAAGTCCGCCCGGGTTATCCCGTAGGTCCAGAATAATTTTCTCGGCTCCCTTTCCCTTTAGATCCAACAAGGCCGATTTGGTCTGGCTTGATGCTTTGGCGTTGAATTTTGATAGCACGATATAGCCTGTCTTTTTGTCTATCATGCTGTGAAAAGGAACGGCATCCACTTCTATGCCTTCCCGTTTTATGGTGGTACTGCTTATTTTTCCTTGTCGTTTATACGTAACAAAGACCGATGTATTATTCGCACCCTTCAATAGTTCGCTGGCGTTATCCTCAAAATCGGCCACCTTTATATCGCCTATTTGAATGATTTCGTCTCCTGCCTTTAGGCCGGCTTTATCCGCAGGGTAGCCTTCATGTGGCTCCACAATAAGTAATCTGTCCTTATAGGAGCGCACCAAGGCGCCAATACCGGAATATTCGCCTGCATTGTTTATACGGTAGGCCTCTACGTCCTGTTCGTTTAGAAACTTGGTGTAGGGATCCAGGTCTTCCAACATGTTCTTTATGGCGGTGTCCATCAGCTCGGCGGGATTGGTCTCGTCCACATAGTTCATGTTCAGCTCCTTAAAAAGGGTTGTGAAAATCTCTATTTGTTTGGCAATCTCAAAAAAGTCGCTTTTAAAACTACTCCCAACCACAAGAAAGGTAATGGCTATAATGGGTACAAGGACTCTTTTTCTAATCAATTTTTTCATGTATTTACTTATTTTATGAACCAAGGGATAATGTATGCGTCGTATAGCTTGGTATTCCCATTATTCAAGCCCGTTTCCATAGCACCTATCTATCTAGCAGCTATTGGTTTTTCTTTATATGGTCGTTAAATTTACGCAACAAAAGCTTCATTTTGTGCTGGACGGCATCAAAAGGAAGTGTTTCCTTTCCAAGGTATAAAAATAGAAACGCAAAACTTCCCTCGCTATTGTTAAAAACCAAGGCTTTGTTCAAACGATAGCTTTCTCGCAACAAACGTTTGATATGGTTTCGTTTTACGGCACTTTTAAAGTTTTTTTTGGGTACGGTCACCCCCGCTTGGATAGCAACATCGGAGGGAAGCTCCGTTTTTAGGTAAATTAATTTTATAGGATATTGGGAGACACTTTTCCCCGCTACAAAAAGTTGCTCTATCAACTTTTTACTCTTTAGTTTTTCTTTTTTCGGAAAAGTGAACGGCATAGCGCGGTAAAAATACATCAAAATCAACGGTTTCCCTTCAAAGCCTGCTTGGAAATTTAGGATTAGCGTTTCTACAGAGACGTTTTCAATCCAAGTTTTACATTCATGTATTTACGTGATTATTATTTCTTTACGAAATTGGACAGAGGCTCATATTCTACGGATGCCGGTCGCAGGCTGCTCTATGGCGTCCTAAGTTGGGTCAGTTTATTAATTCATTTCAACAACAGTTGCGGTAAAACCCCTAAAATTTGTCTTTTTTCTTGGTTTTTTGTTCGGACAAGAATCGATTAACTCCAAAACGGTTTATCATGATATTTGTCATTGTGCTTGATTTTCGTAGTTTTTAATTTAGATTTATGTTACTATGCGGCGGCAAATAATTTCAACAAGGCATGAACTATGGGAGAACTTAAAGTAGAAAAACTAACAGGAAGTGCAGCGAAGGCGCACTATATCAAGCACCTTTTAAATGATATTGAGGCTTTGGAAACGATGCTCGAAAAAGGCATGTTCGCAAACGACGTTATACGCATCGGGGCGGAACAGGAGTTTTGTTTGGTAGACCGTAATTGGGAACCTTCCAATAAGGCAATGGAAGTATTGAAGGCGATTGACGACGACCATTTTACCACAGAGATTGCACGATACAATTTGGAAGCCAATCTAGACCCTTTAATTCTTTCAGGCACCTGTTTTTCGGAATTGCACTCGCAGTTGAAAGAACTTTTGGCAAAGGCTAGTGCGAAAGCGGATGAAAAAGGATTGAAAATTATACTTACAGGGATATTGCCAACGATAGATTTAAGGCATTTGAAAATCGGTTACATGGCGCCTATAAAGCGTTATGAGGTGCTCAACGCCATTATCTGCGGTTTACGGGGAGATGATCTTTACTTGCACATAAAGGGGGTTGATGAACTTAACCTTAGGCATGATTCCATTCTTCTAGAGGGATGCAACACCAGTTTTCAAGGACACTTGCAGCTTGAGGTAGAAGATTTTGCAGACAGTTATAATTGGGCGCAGGCGATCGCCGCACCCGTACTTTCCGTTTGCGCCAATTCGCCCGTGCTGATCGGCAGGGAGTTATGGCAAGAATCGCGCATCGCCCTCTTTACACAGAGTGTGGACACTAGGGCAAGCGCCTATCTGCCCAACGAATATGATGCGAGGGTAGGCTTCGGAAAAGATTGGGTGCAGGGATCTATTGTCGATTTTTATCGCAACAGCGTGGTCAATTTTCCAAGCCTGATTACAACGGAACTGACCGTGAACAGTTTGCACGAACTGGAGCGCGGTATAATTCCCAAGCTAAAAGCCCTACAGCTCCATAATGGCACGGTCTATAAATGGAACAGATTATGTTACGGCATTACGGATCAAAAACCCCATGTTCGGATCGAGAACAGATACCTTCCGGCAGGGCCGACGACCGATGATGAAATTGCGAATTTCATGTTTTGGGCAGGCCTTATGCGCGGAAGGACCAAAGCCTATGAAAACGTTCATGAAAAGATGGACTTCAGAGATGCCAAAAGCAATTTCTACAATGCGGCGAGATACGGCAGCGCAGTACAGTTTTATTGGTGCGGCAAGTTGATACCTTATGAAGAGCTATTGTTTGATGAACTGCTCCCCATGGCCTATAAAGGACTCTACGCCATGAAGGTATCACCAACAGACGTAGAGCACTATTTGGGAATCATAGAGAATAGGGTTAAGGGAAGAAACGGTGCCCGGTGGATGGTTGAAAGTCTAAGGATCTTAAAAAAAGAGCATAAAACGCCCGAAGCCATGCGCATACTCACCGCAAGCATGCACCAAAACGAACGAAAGGGGTACACCATAGATGCATGGCAATTGGCAAGGGGGCACGAATATGTGACGGAGGAGATAGAAAAAAGGGTGCGCCTGTTTATGAACACCAAAGTCATAACCGCAGAAGAAAATGATAGTGCCGCCTTGGTCTTAAAAATGATGGAGTGGAAAAATATCCACCACTTGCCCATCGTCAACGACAAGGCCGAACTGACAGGACTGTTGACATGGACGGATGTTCACAACTATGCCGACGATAACCTTAGGTTACAGAGTTGCGTGGCCGATTTGATGCGTACCGAGCTGATTACCGTTTCTGAGGATACCATGCTAACAGAGGCCAAAGAAATTATGAACACAAATAAAATCAATTGCCTTCCGGTGGTGGATGGCAAAAAATTAAGGGGCATTATTACGACCAAAGACCTTTAAAATATAATCGAAGCATTGGAAAAACCAGATCGGGTTTCAAAAGCCACAAGATTTATCGGGCAATTGGAAGGCAAAACAAAAGGCCCTACCGTAGTTTTCTTTGGGGGCATTCACGGAAACGAACCAGCGGGCGTAAAAGCCTTGGAACAGGTTTTTGCGCGTCTGTACCAAGTACCGCTGGAAATCAAGGGAGCAATTTTTGGTATAAGGGGAAATATGCCCGCCCTTCTCCAAAAGAAACGCTACATAGAGAACGATTTGAATCGCCTCTGGTCCGAGGCACAAATAGCGCAGATCGAAAAAAAGCCCCGTTCCATTCTTGGGCCGGAGGAAAGGGAATTACTTGACCTTAAACAGACCCTGGGTACGCTTTTGCAAAATCAGGCCCCGCCCTTTTATTTTATTGATTTTCATACGACCAGCAGCAAAACCTTGCCCTTTATTACCATCAATGATGCCTTGATCAACCGCAAGTTTTCACAACAGTTTCCGGTGCCCATTATTTTGGGGATAGAGGAGTATTTGACGGGGCCGCTTTTGAGCCGCATGAACCAATTGGGCTATGTCTCCTTGGGCTTTGAATCTGGCCGGCATGATGAGCAGGTTGCCGTAGCCAATAGCATCGCTTTTTTTTGGCTCACTTTGGTTTTTGCCGGTGTTTTACAAAAAGACGATGTTCCCGATTTTGAACGAGCGTATCGGCAACTGACCGAATCGGCATTGAACAATAGCGATTTCTATGAAGTGGTCTATCGCCATATATTGCATCCCCATGATGCGTTCACGATGCTTCCGGGTTTCGAGAATTTTCAAAAAGTGGCCAAAGGCAGGCTTTTGGCATGGCAAAATGAAAAGAAAGTAAAGGCACAAAAAAATACGACCTTGTTTATGCCCTTGTACCAGGAACAAGGCGGAGAGGGTTTTTTTCTGATCGATAAAATCTCAAAACGGGCTTTGGCTTGGTCCATAGTTTTGCGAAAAATAAAGTTTGACGACCTATTGGTTTGCCTGCCAGGCATATCATGGCACAGCCCAGAAAAAAGGGAGCTGTTGGTCAATCTTTCCGTTGCCCGCTTTTTTGCGAAGTCCTTTTTTCATTTGTTGGGCTACCGTGCGCAGGACAAGGACGGCAACCGTGTGTTGATGCACAGCAGGGAGTTGACGGCAAAAAATGCCATGTACCGCGATGAGGTTTGGTATAGGGAGTAAAGGGTTCTTGGGTTTTTAATGGCCTTGTGGCCTACTGTTGTGTCCACCAGTTGCAAACTGGCGGTAGCGGGCTAGATTAAACTAGAGCCTTTATTCTTAATCGTTCCCATCAAAAAGGATAACCTCATAATCGAAATCTTTCATTTCATCTCCGACACCTACATTTTTAAGGCTTACTTTGAAGACGGTGTCTTCCATCAACGAATTAGTGTTTATAGAAGGGATCCATACAATGGTTCTATCGCCATAGATGTTGTTCAGTTCCTCAATGTTGAGCGCCACGGATTTATTATTTGCATCTTTCATCGTTATGCTTGTAGCGGTAAAATCGGCATTCGCAATTGAAAAAGACCATCTAGGATAGGCAAATTGCTTGGGAACGTAGCCCTTTGGAGGCCAAGAAATGAATTCTGGGGCATCGGCCGGACGTGTTCCCGCATTGCCCAGCACCCAAATTGCGTTGGTATTATCCGTATTTCCCACACCTATCTCCTGTAATCTAGGCCAAAGCAGCCATCTTCTATGGCCTACAGGTCCATTCGCCGCACCGGCATCTCTCATATAGGCATCTACCGCCTCGGCATTTCTTGTTTGTGTCAGAAGGGAATTACCAGCGCCATCCTTTCCTTTTGCAGTAAAACAACTCCAGCTGTCCGGAGGGGAATGATTTAGCATGCCATTGGATTTCATCATCAAAGCCGCATGTTGTGCCTTATCGCTTTTGGTTTCATTTTCTGAAATAGTATTGGTAAGGCCTACCGCCTTTCTGAAATATGCGATACGCATAAAAATCTTGTCCATGGTTTTTTGTGGAACAGTACCAGCGTTACAAGAGGGTTCATCACCGGACCAAGCTATATCGGCCGACTCGGTTTTAGACCCCATATAATAATCTTGATATAATTTTTGTGCGGCATTGCGCGCGGTCAGATTGACCGGAGTAATTTGCCCTTCCCCTTCATCAAGAATAGTGGCATCTTTGGAACAAGAACCGAGGGAAAAGGTAAGACCAATGAAAAGGGTTGAAACTATAGAGAAGCGCATAAGCGTGTAGATTTGGAACTCTTATAACGCAAGACTTTAAAAATAGGTATAAACTTTTCGACAAACGGTACGTACCTACCGCCTAAGATATCTCCTCTTCAAGGGTAGCAAACCCAAGAAGGTAATATTTTGTTTTTAATAGGGTTGTGGCTTACTGCTGCGGCCACCAGTTACAAAATGGCGGTAGCGGGGCAAGCGCAATCGTCACGCTTGTGCCGTCTAAGATGTGCCGTAAACAAGATGGGCAGCGGTTAGTGCTACGATTCACATATGTTCTTGCTTAAACTCTTGACGTGGAATACGAGCGTGATGCTCGCACTAGCAAGGGACACAAAGACTACTATTTTTCTGATAATTGTTGCTAACATTAAATTATAATTACGAACCATTTTGTTTCCTAGTGCTGCCGCAAGAGTAAGCGCTACCGCTAGTTTGTAACTAGTGGCGTACCGAGTAAGCCGAAACAGTGAAAAGAACGTATGTAAAACCTTTAGTGTTATTGTTTGATGCTTAAATAGGATTACGGCCTACTGTTGCGGCCACCAGTTACAAACTGGCGGTAGCGGGGGGGCTTGGTGCATGGCAAATTTTTATTTTGAACAGGCCAAATTTCAGGAAATTGAAATCGAAAAATCAAAGAACGTCGGTAACCAATTGTATTTTAGATTATTATGCTATATATTCATTTTTTAACGCAACACTAGTGAAATTCCTTATATTTTTTCACTAAGTCTTTTAATTTTGATTCATCGTTCATTCTTATAGTATGACTCATACCCAGTTATCATCATAAATCCCCGGAAAAACCCCTACTCCCCAGCCTGCCAAACATTATTCTCAGGGTTCACATCAGCCATCAATAAAGATGGATCTATCATCACCGCCTTAATTTCCGCTGCTGGCTTGCCTACTTTAAAAGAGTACGTAGGATTCGTCCAAGGCCAATCTTCCAATATCGTGCGTGTAATAGCAGGATACGGGTTGTCCTTTTCGCCGCGCATCATGCGGAGTGGTGCGTAAAAAGTTTCGCGGGTATCATCTTCATATACCACAAGAATATCCATGGGCATGGGCATAAGACCAATGCGCTCCAAGGTTATGGTGGTTTCCGAGCCTTCGCCAGTCACTTCTTTTATACCATAGTCAATGGTGTTGGTGGTCTGTGTCCAGTCCGTTAGGTACCAATCCAGTTCCATGCCGGATACTTTTTCGGCACTTCGCTTTATATCGTTGGGCACGGGATGCTTAAACTTAAAATCGGAGTAGTACTTTCTCAAGGTTTCCATTAATTTTTCCTGACCGATGACATAGCCCAATTGGGACAAAAAGATAGCGCCCTTGCTGTAAGCGGAAACACCATAGGCAAAGTTTAGGTCGTAGCGATCGGCATGGGTGCTTTGTGGGTGCTCCTTTCCGGATGCGACCAAGTTGAAATAGCTTTGATACGAGCCTTCAAAAGGGTTGTCCTTCCTTGGTTCCATGATTTCGTTCATGCAAAGGCTGGAGATAAAGGAAGTAAAGCCTTCGTCCATCCATTCGTGTTTGGCCTCGTTGGTGGCCAAAACAAACTGAAACCAGGAGTGTGCCAGTTCGTGTACCGTTACTCCTACCAAGCTTCCAAATTTTCGCTCTCCCGTAATCAGAGTGCTCATACCGTATTCCATTCCGCCGTCACCACCTTGGATAACCGAGTATTGCTCATACGGGTAGTCGCCAATAGCGGTATTAAAAAAGGTCATGGCTTCGGCTGTTTTTGGCTGTAGGTTTTTCCAGTTTTCCAGAATTTCCGGATTGTCTTTATACAGAAAGTGAAGGGTAGGCCCGTTCTCCATCTGCAAGGTGTCATGGATGTATTCCGGATCTGCGGCCCACATAAAATCATGCACCATGGGCGCTTTAAAATGCCAGGTCAGGGTTTTTCCTTTTTGCTTCTTCACCTTGGTTCCGGCAGCCTCATAACCGTGTCCAATTTCTTGTGGATTTTGCAAATATCCTGTACCACCAACGGTGTAGTTTTTATCAATAGTGAGCTTTACATCAAAATCTCCCCAAACGCTGTGGAACTCACGCGCAATATAGGGGTCGGCATGCCAGCCTTCAAAATCGTACTCTGCCAGTTTTGGGTACCACTGTGCCATGGAAAGGGCAACGCCTTCGGAACTATTTCTGCCAGCCCTTCTTATTTGAAGCGGTACCTGACCTTTAAAACGCATGTCAAGGGTAGTTTTAGCACCAGGGGCGATGGGTTTTGCCAAGTCTACCACGAGTACGGTACCTTCTTCATTAAAGGAGACCTGTTGCCCGTCTTGTGTTAGGCTCTCTGCGCGGAGATAGCCCATTTCACTTTCGGACAATATAGAAATACGACTCTTTTTATCCTCGGTCATCATTCTGCTATCCGGGTCTGCAATGCTCTGTAAGCGCATATCCATTTCGCTGCCGGGCTGAAAGGCGTTGAAATACAAATGATAGTAGACCCTCTGCAGTTCATCTGGAGAATTGTTGGTGTAGACCAATTTTTGGGTGCCCGTGTATTGATAGGTTTCCACATCCATGTCCACTTCCATGTTGTAATCTACATGTTGCTGCCAGTAGGAAGTCCGGTTTTGGGCAAAGGCCGAAAAAACAAAGCCCTGAACCAAGAGTATCGTTACTAATAATCGCATTTTTTTAATTTTATTTGTTATTATAATTTTAGGCTGCCGCTCGCTACTTTAGAGGCCATAATCAAGGCATTGTAGGCATTGGCAATTTTACCGGATACGGAAATAGATTGAAGCGTCGCCGTTTTAGAATTATCGCCACCAAGTACCACTTTGGCCTTGATCGGCAAGCCCGATTGTAAAATGATTTTTTTGACCTGTGATGCCGTTAACTTGGGATATTGGGAAAACAACAAGGCGGCAACTCCGGCAACCGCAGGGGCGGCCATAGAAGTGCCGGGCGAATACTCGTATTCATTGTTAGGGTAGGCGGAATAGATATCCGTGCCGGGCGCAAAAATATCCACATTTATTTTGCCGTAGTTGGAATAGGAAGCCAAAAGTTCCGAACCATATTTTGGGTCCAAGGCGCCCACCGTAATCACATTGTCCGAAAACTCGGGGCCGTTGTTCACTTGATCATTTGGAAAGTTAGGGTTAGCTGGGTCGTCCAAATCCGCACCATCATTACCTGCGGCGTGTATAAATAGCACGTCCTTTTCTGCGGCATATTTTAGGGCATCATATACCCACTGTGCATTTGGGGAGAACGATTTTCCAAAGCTGCCGTTGATCACTTTTGCGCCGTTGTCCACCGCATAGCGTATGCCTTTTGCAATGTCCTTGTCATATTCATCGCCATTGGGTACGGCACGGATACTCATAATGGCCACATTATTGGCCACGCCATCGGCTCCTATACCGTTGTTCCGTTCCGCGGCAATAATTCCCGCTACATGCGTGCCGTGGCTTTCGTCATCCACGCGGTTGTTCGGGTTGCCGTTTCCGTAGTCGTTATCGTTCCAATCATAAGGGTCGTCCCCAACAATTTCCCTACCGTTAAAATCGGTGTTGAGGTTGTAGTTTAAACGCTCCGTGAAATATTTGATACCATCGCCGAGTTCTTCCAAGACTTCAGGAATGGTATCTTTTATAGAGAACATTTGGGCAAGGACGGCCTTGTTTCTGAGCATACCTTCGTCCGTGGTTTCTATGGCAGCGACCTCTTTTTTGGTATAGCTGTCCTTTCCCAGTTGTTTTTTAACGGCCGCATCTGCATCCTTTACCGCTTGTAAAATTTGCTCGTATTGTTGTTTGTTCTGCAATGCCTCTTGATAATCTTTGTCCAGTTTGGTCTGGGCTTTGGTCAATATAGCCTTATCGCCAATATTGAGCCTTAACATACGGGCGTATTCCAATTGTTCGTTATAGGATTCGCCCAAAAAATTATAGCCGTGGATATCATCTATATAGCCGTTGCCGTCATCATCCTTATTGTTTCCGGGTTTTTCGCCTTTGTTGGTCCAAAGTACATCGTCCAGGTCCTCATGGCTCAAATCCATTCCGGAATCCAAAACGGCAACAATGACTTGTTTTCCTTTTTTGTTTTTAATGATGTCTTCATAGGCTTTATCTACACTCATACCCGGAATGGTGTCGGACACCAAATCTAAATGGCCCCAATGTTGCTTCTCTTTTGTGGTAAGGTCTGTAATTTTTAACGGGGTCGTGTCTATATTCTCAATAGGGGTAAGAATTAGGCCTCCTGTGCTACCGCAACCGATTAGGGTAAGTAACGAAAGCAAAAAAATGGACTTGGAAATAGTACTTATCATATTTTAATTATTAGTGTTTATGTATTCCTGAATTTATTTTGGCGCACAGCTCTATTTTTAGCTTTGTTGTGGCGCCTAATCGGCAAAGGTATTAATTAAAGAGCTCATCAAAAGTGTAAACGGTATCTAAACGAACCCCTTTTTCGGTATGTTTTACGGTGCATAATTGGTTGTGGGCATCATGTTCAAAATAGAGATAAATTTCGTTTTCCGCGGCATAGTTTAAAAAAACCTCCTTTTCCTTTAAGGTCAATAGCGGGCGGGTGTCGTATCCGATCACATACACTAGAGGAATGTGCCCAACGGTGGGTATCAGATCGGCCACGTAAACTATGGTTTTGCCCTTGTAGGTAATTTGGGGAAGCATTTGCTTGTCCGTATGTCCGTCTACAAAATGGATTCCGAAGCCCAATTCCGATGTTTCCATATACGGGAGCTGGTTCGTAGGTAAAAAGTGTAGCTGACCACTATCTTGCATAGGGAGCAGGTTTTCGGTCAAGAACGAAGCTTTTTCCCTAGGGTTGGGTTGCATGGCCCATTTCCAATGGTCTTCGTTCGTCCAAAATTTGGCGTTTTTAAAAGCGGGCTCGTATCCTGTGCGGGGTTTGTTCCATTGTATGCATCCCCCACAATGGTCAAAATGCAAATGGGTCATAAAGACATCGGTAATATCGTCCCTATGAAAACCATACGCCGCTAAGGAAGCATCCAAATTAAAATCGCCCCACAAGTGGTAATAGCCAAAAAATTTATCGGATTGCTTATTGCCTAGGCCGGTGTCTATAAGGATACGTTTGTCACCATCTGCTATCAAAAGACTTCTGGTCGCAATATCTATAAGATTGTTGGCATCTGCGGGATTGGTGCGTTGCCAAATGGTCTTGGGCACCACACCGAACATAGCACCGCCGTCCAACTTAAAATTACCGGCTTCAACGGGGTATATCTTCATTTAAATAAAAGTTCTATAACTATAATATTAAATAGATATTTATATGTCGTTGACATAGCTTTTTTAATAAAATGCCTACCTCGGGCAGGCTATGGAATTTCATAAGGGGCAAAATAGTAAAACCTTATGAATCTCCTAAAGTATTAAGAATAGTTTATCATTTATATCTATGCTTAATGAAAAAAGAAAGAGGCAAAAACTCGGGTTTTTATTTGGCAGGAGAATAACACTACGATAAAAAAGCCTACGGGAGTGTATAGAAGTAACCTGCCCATTTCTGCTGGGTCCTTTGCTTGCCAACTGCCTTGAAACTACTCGCCTTGGCTACTGCTTTGTCCGTGTTTTTTACCTTGCTGGCAAACAAAATAGCCTCCTATAATGTAGGTGCCTTATTTCAAAACAGACCATTAAACTCGCTGGATATCATAAGGTGTCCCGTATTTCTGTTTTAATATTTCCAATGCGCTATCGGTAAGGACGAACCTACCAGTTTGCGCCGTATACGCCAAAGTAGCCGACCAAAGCTTTGCTAGGCTTATCTTTACTGCCACTTATTAATCAAATACACCAACATTTGTTTAGCTTGATATCGGAACAGCTCAATGGCAAAGCTCACTACTCCTTTATAATCTCGCTGCCAAAAAAGCTATTGTTTTTCCTTGGCGGTATCAGGTATTCTAGCTTCGTAAATTATTATTTTTGCCCAAAACGGATATTATGGTAGAACTGGCAGGAATCATTATTCTTGGAATTATTGCCCAATGGGTAGCTTGGCGCTTAAAATTGCCCGCTATTCTACCCTTGATCTTGATCGGTTTAATTGTAGGCCCCTTGGCAACGCTCTATACTGTTGATGGGTCAAAATTAATAGAACCGATTTGGAACGGAACCAAGGGATTGTTTCCTGGAGACGGACTTTATTATTTTGTGTCCTTGGCCATAAGTGTTATACTGTTCGAGGGCGGGCTCACCCTAAAACGCTCCGAGATAAAGAACGTAGGCCCCGTCATTACCAAATTGATAACCTTAGGGTCACTGGTTACTTTTTTGGCCGCCGGTTTGGCCGCCCATTTTATTTTTGAACTCAGTTGGCAGATTTCCTTCTTGTTTTCTGCCTTGATTATTGTAACGGGGCCTACCGTAATTACCCCAATTTTAAGGAATATTCCCCTTAAAAGAGACGTGTCCACCATATTAAAATGGGAAGGGATTTTAATTGACCCCATAGGTGCTTTGGCCGCCGTATTGGTCTTTGAGTTCATAAGCGTTGGTGGGGGCGAGGGATATACCTTGACTGCCTTGATCGAGTTTGGAAAAATCCTGCTTTTCGGATTTACCTTCGGATTTACCTTTGCACATGGTCTGGCATTTGCCATTAAAAAGAACTTTATACCCCATTACCTGCTCAATGTTGTTTCCTTGTCCGTAGTCCTTTTGGTGTTTGTAGAGTCGGAAATCTTTGCGCACGAATCCGGACTTTTGGCGGTTGTGGTCATGGGAATGGTCATGGGGAATATGGATTTGCCCAACCGAAAGGAATTGCTGTATTTTAAGGAGTCCCTAAGTGTTTTATTGATATCGATATTATTTATCCTTTTGGCGGCCAACATCAACATATCCGACCTGGAGCTTATCTTGACTTGGAAAACGGTAGGTTTGTTCGCTATAATTGTATTCATCATAAGACCGCTGGGAGTTTTCTTAAGCTCGGCAGGGTCTAGTCTATTATTGAAGGAGAAGCTTTTTATAAGCTGGGTAGGCCCAAGGGGTATCGTTGCCGCAGGTATTGCATCGCTTTTTGGGTCTAAATTAATAGCTAGGGGCGTTCCTGGGGCAGAGTACATTACGCCTTTAGTTTTTATGATCGTTTTGGGTACGGTCTTGCTCAATGCCACTACGGCGCGGTTATTTGCCAAGCTGGTTAAGGTGTTCTTGAACAAATCGGAGGGGATTCTGATTATCGGTGCTTCAAAAGCCTCACGGCTTATTGCCAGTTACCTGCACAAGAACAACAGGCACGTGGTACTTATAGACAACAACGAGACCAATGTGAACAAGGCAATAAAACTTGGACTGGAGGCCTTTGCAGCCAATATTTATTCGGACTCGCTCAGTGATTATATTGAGTTGAGCGATGTGGGCTATTTAATGGCGCTCACGGGCAACTCGGACATCAATAAATATACCATACACAAATACCAGAGGGACTTTGGGGAAAATGGTTCCTTTAGATTGGTGGATTCCGATGAAATGAACGATCCCGAAAATAATCCAAAAGAGGGACTTTTTTCGCATAC
>Ga0136560_1000489_pt1 | contig 19909 bp, 19 predicted proteins | sample AntRauMeHopE1497_FD_104925 | JGI IMG/M metagenome (GOLD analysis project Ga0136560, IMG submission 104925) | Saline lake microbial communities from Rauer Islands, Antarctica - Metagenome Hop E1 #497 | ecosystem: Environmental > Aquatic > Non-marine Saline and Alkaline > Saline | place... | reverse complement strand
GTTCTGAACCGATCGGAGAACTCTATCAGGTTTTGTCCCTTGAAAATATCCATAAAATCCTTACTTTTATTGACTTCAAAGGTATGTATTTATCTACTGACCTCTATTTATCTTTATTGATGTCCCAGTAAAACTCGCAAGAGTCCTTAAAATTACAGGTTCTGCAGTTAGGGCCGCGTTGCAGGCCGTTTTTTCCATAAAATTCAAGGTCACCGTAGGCAAAAACTTCGTTTGGTTCGGAATTGATCCACCAGTTCAGTAAGTCAAAATGATGGGTGGCCTTATGCACCCACAAGGAGCCGCTACTTTCCATTTCGCCGTGCCATCGTCTAAAGTAGGAGGCGCCGTGATACGTGTTCAGGTACCAATTAAAATCGACCGAGACCAATTTTCCGATGGCATCACTCTGTATAAATTCCTTTATTTTGGTGGCATAGGGGCTCCATCTATAATTAAAACCAACGATAAGTTTTTTCTCGGATTTTTTCTCGGCATCTATAATCCCTTGGCATTTAATTTCATCCGTCGTCATTGGTTTTTCCGTGAGTACATCACAACCCATTTTCAGCCCTTTGATAATGAATTCATGATGATTCGAATCCTTGGTGGTAACAATGATCAAATCTGGTTTTGTCTGATTCACCATTTTTTCAAAGTCTGTAAACACGGGGCATTTGGCACCTATATATTCTTTGGCATAGGCAAGCCTACTGGAATTTCTATCGCAAAGACCCGCGAATTCCAAAATATCCGGATAGGTATCCAACAAACGTTTTCCCCAAAAGGTAATGCCTCTTATCCCGGTGCCCACTAAAACTATTTTTAATTTGGAATTCTTTCCAAAGGCAAAACTGTCTAGGGGCAATGCCGTGCTTGCGGCAAGCATACTTATAGAACTAAGAAACTTTCGCCTTGAATTTGGCAGGAGTATACTTGAAAATCTTAGATTATTGATTCTAATAATATCCTCTCTTGAACTTTAGAGTTTTGAATAGAATTCCTGTTTTCCAACTATTGCCATCAACCCTATATGTAGGATGTCCGCACACCGAATTATCCATCATACAAAAAATCAACCCTTTCTTCCTGATTTTAAGGAATTGGAATCATTTCAAAAAATCTGCTAAACTAGTGCGCTATCTTTGATTTGAACTTTTAAGAATTCGACTAATACTTTAAACAGAAGGTAAAGCTCACGCTATAATTTCGTAGTCAATACTTAGTTTTCGCAAAGCTCTTAAGGCAGAACCCGAGTTTTTATCTTCTACCTGAATGTCTACAGGGTCTCCTTCCAGCAGCATATCTGTAAGTTCACTGGATAAAGATGCATCCATATTAACCGAAACTTCTACAATACATTGGGCAATCGCCCTTCTATCCGGTCTTTGGGCGTCACAAGACAATAAGTTTAGTTTCATAAGTATAGTTTATTAGTGCAATCTATCAGCGGTAGGACCCCTAGACCATCCTTCATGTAAATTAACCCAATATTTCAATTAAAAAGTTATCACTTCTTTCTTTGGGAGTTTTGCTTGGGATTTGTTGCGATACCACCAATAAGTTAAGCCAATACGTAAAACGTTCTGCTGGGCTAAGTCGCAAAAAAGTAAGTTCTTGGTCGAAGTTGCTTTCTTCCCTAGTTTGAAATTTGACTTTCATTATCTGGCTTAGGTTTTATTATTGTATGGTCTTGCCATTACTACAAGTTACAATTTATTCTTTCTTTAAACTATCCTTTATGGCTGAACATGAAAGAAAGCACTTCAATTTATATTAAATTGTATTTCAATATTTTAAAGCGATAATTCTAAAAGACCCCAAAGGTTTAATACTGAGGCCCCCGAAGTTTCGGGGCAGCATAAACCTTAGGGGTCTCAACTTTAAGGTGCGTTATACGATTTAAGTCAGAAACAATTCTAATTTTGTCATGTACTAAAATCCTTTACCAAAAAGGTTACTTGAAAGTTTCCAAAGAAACTAGTCCATTGAAATTGAAGTATTTGGCAGTAGCGTATATCTTATTTCGACTTCTTCAATCTCTTTTCTTCTTTCTTTTCCTTAGCGGTTTTTACCGGTGCTTTTTTGACATTCTTTTTTGCGTCTTGACTCTTTGCCATGATAGTGGTATTTAATGATTAATACTGTTTTTAGTTCTTTAATGACCAAGTATTAGTGTACATCGGACAATAGAAAATCACAATTTACAGGTCACTTTGTACTCTAATATCCCGTGTCTTTTTTTGTTTGCGCCAACTAATGCCTTTAGCTCAAAAATTACAGCGTGTTTATGAACTTAAAGGTAGCGTATTTAATGATAGCTTAAATCGTTTAATTTTTAATCTGTCGTAAAAGTGATACGCTTCGTTACCGGACTGGCCCTAGGATTTCCAAGATCATAATGGCTGCTTTCCTCAGAGGATGAAAGCAGCCACTTTATTGTGTTTTTTTAATTCTTAAATATTGATGCACAGTAGTTTGATAAACCACGTAAGCCGAAATTATGAACTCTTTTACTCTTTTACTCTTTCACTTTTTTACTTGGATTTACGGAGTACCCTTAATCCTGAGTAATCACCCATTCCCCTTTTTGGAGTAAGGGCTCGGCTTGCTTAAATTTTACCGTCTTGCTTTCGCCGGACATCACATTTTTAATGGTTACACGTTCGTTCCTACCAATTTTGGGCTGTTCCCTAACAATAGTTTCTGTCACGGCTGGACGCTGCCCTTGGTTCTGACCAACAGCCCTGTTGCGGGCCGCCAACTGATCACTATTGGGAATTTCCGCTTTGGAGGTCTCTAGCTTTTCTTTGCTTCTTCTTACATTTCTAGCCTCTTGTATTTCATTGGGATTTCCGGAAGGCAGTTCCCCTTTGAACAGGAAGGAAACAATTTCCTTGTTCACTTTCTCTATCATCCCCTTAAAAAGCTCAAAAGCTTCGAATTTATAGATCAACAAGGGGTCTTTTTGCTCGTGCACCGCCAATTGCACCGATTGCTTCAATTCGTCCATTTTTCTCAAATGGGTCTTCCACGAATCATCTATAATGGCAAGCGAGATATTTTTCTCAAAATCGGTCACCAATTGCTTTCCGTCACTGTCATACGCTTCTTGCAGATTGGTTACTACATTAAGACTTTTTATACCATCCGTAAAGGGCACTACAATGCGCTCAAAATTATTGGCGTTGTCCTCGTAGACTTGTTTTATGACCGGGAAGGCTGTGGCGGCGTTGCGCTCCATCTTCTTTTTATAGTGCGCATAACCGGCTTTGTACACTTTTCCGGTAATTTCTTGTGCGCCCATTTTTCCAAATTCATCCTCCGTAACAGGGGAGGTCATGGAGAAAAATTTAATCAATTCAAACTCAAAATTCTTGTAATCGCTAGCGTCTTTATTACTGCCTACAATGACTTCACAGGTGTCGTAGACCATATTGGCAATATCCACCTTTAAACGCTCGCCTTTAAGGGCATTTCGCCTTCTTTTGTAGACGACCTCGCGCTGTGCGTTCATCACATCGTCATACTCCAATAAGCGCTTACGTACCCCAAAGTTGTTTTCCTCTACTTTTTTCTGTGCGCGTTCAATGGATTTGGTCATCATGCTATGCTGAATGACTTCGCCCTCTTCCAGCCCCATCTTATCCATCATCTTGGCCACCCTGTCCGAACCGAACAAGCGCATTAGATTATCCTCTAGGGAAACGTAGAATTGGGAACTTCCCGGATCTCCTTGACGCCCGGAACGTCCTCTCAGCTGTCTGTCCACCCTTCGGGAATCATGTCTTTCCGTTCCTACAATGGCCAGTCCACCTGCTTTCTTTACATCGCCAGATAATTTAATATCCGTTCCACGTCCCGCCATGTTGGTGGCAATGGTCACCACGCCGGAATAACCGGCCTCTGCTACCACATCCGCTTCTTTTTTATGTAGTTTCGCGTTTAAAACGTTATGCGGTACTTTACGGACACTTAAAAGTTTTGAAAGCAGTTCCGATATCTCCACCGAGGTAGTACCGATGAGTACAGGTCTTCCAGACTGGCTCAGTTGCGTAACCTCGTCTATAATGGCGTTGTATTTTTCCCTTTTGGTCTTGTATATCAAATCGTTGCGGTCATCTCGTGCGATTGGTCTGTTGGTCGGGATTTCCATCACGTCCAATTTGTAAATTTCCCAAAGCTCGCCTGCTTCCGTTACCGCTGTACCGGTCATACCGGCCAGTTTGCCGTACATTCTAAAGTAGTTCTGCAAGGTAACCGTGGCAAAGGTTTGGGTCAAGGCCTCGATCTTTACATTTTCCTTGGCTTCAATGGCTTGGTGCAATCCGTCCGAATACCTGCGACCGTCCATAATACGACCGGTCTGCTCATCTACGATCATTACCTTATTGTCCATCACTACATATTCCACATCCTTTTCAAATAGGGTATAGGCCTTTAATAACTGACTCATGGTGTGAATACGCTCACTTTTTATGGTAAAATCCTTAAAAAGTTCTTCCTTGAGTTTTGCCTCTTTTTCCAATTCCAGATTTTGCTGCTCTATTTTTGCGATTTCGCCACCAATATCAGGCATTACAAAAAAGTCCCTGTTCTGTTCCCCGGAAAGATAATCTATACCTTTATCGCTAAGTTCTATCTGATTGTTTTTCTCGTCGATTACAAACAATAGGTCTTCGTCCACTTTTGGCATTTCCCTATTGTTGTCCTGCATGTAAAAATTCTCCGTTTTCTGCAAGAGTTGCTTTACACCTTCCTCACTTAGGAACTTGATCAAGGCTTTGTTCTTTGGAAGTCCCCTAAAAACACGGAGCAATAGAAATCCACCCTCTTTGGTGTCGCCTTCCGAAATCAATTTTTTAGCTTCGGCCAAAACTCCTGTCAAATGTTGACGCTGTTTTTGAACGATTTCGCCGACTTTTGGTTTCAGTTCATTGAACTCGTGGCGGTCCCCTTCGGGTACCGGACCGGAAATGATCAGCGGCGTACGGGCATCATCTACCAAAACCGAATCCACCTCATCCACAATGGCATAGTTGTGCGGGCGTTGCACCAAATCCTTTGGTGTGTGGGCCATGTTGTCCCGTAGGTAATCAAAACCGAATTCGTTGTTGGTGCCGTAGGTAATATCGGCATTATAGGCAGCCCTTCGCCCTTCGGAGTTGGGTGTGTGATGGTCTATACAATCTACGGATAGGCCGTGAAATTCAAAAATTGGGGCCATCCAAGCGCTATCCCTTTTGGCTAGGTAGTCATTAACGGTTACCAGATGCGTCCCGTTTCCGGTAAGGGCGTTCAAGTATAAAGGTAAGGTGGCGACCAAGGTTTTACCCTCCCCGGTCTGCATTTCTGCGATTTTTCCTTGGTGCAGGGCAATACCCCCAACAAGCTGCACATCATAATGTACCATGTCCCAAGTAACCTGTTTGCCGGCGGCGTCCCAAGAATTTTTCCAAATGGCGGTATCGCCGTCCAGGGAAACATAATCCTTGGTGCCGGATAACTTTCGGTCGTTTTCGGATGCCGTAACGGTCAGGGTTTCGTTATTCATAAAACGTTTTGCCGTTTCCTTTACTACGGCAAAGGCTTCGGGTAGGATTTCATTCAAGGTGGCCTCGGAAATTTTGTAGGCTTCTTCCTTTAGGGTGTCTATTTCGGCATAGCTCTCCTCGTTCTTGTCAATATCGGTGGAGTCGCGTACCTCTTTTTCCAGATCGGCTATTTGGCTTGTAATGTCCTTGTAGGAATCCTGTATTTGTTGTTTGAAATCAATGGTCTTCTGACGGATTTCATCCAAGGTCAATTTCTCCAGATCTGCTTCAAAAGATTTTATTTTATTGACCAGGGGTTGAAGCTCCTTTACGTCCTTTTTTGATTTGTCACCAACAAAAGCCTTTAAGACCGAATTTAAAAAACTCATATGTTATTATGTATTTGTACCGAACAAGAAGCATTTATGAGCTCCAAGAGGTTTTACTATTTTTGTTAAAGCCGATAACTGGAATCGGCATTCTTTAAGAACAAAAGCCATTCCAGTCTTTACATCAGCCCAAAATATGATTTTGTACTGTCAAAATTACATAAAAAAAAAGCCTCCAAGGAGACTTTTAAGTAGTAATTATCATATAGCAGCCCGCAGCGTGCCTTCCTTTTAAAAATGTAAAGTACTATCAAATTTAAGTTGTTTAAAGTCAGCAGTTTTACGCCATTTCAGAAAGGTGCACTACTAATATTCGTCCTCGTTCCAAAGATAATCTTCCTCGGTAGGGTAGTCTGGCCAAATCTCTTCTATAGATTCATAGATTTCACCGCCTTCTTCCTCCATGGACTGCAAGTTCTCTACAACCTCTAAAGGTGCTCCGGTTCTGATTGAATAATCGATTAACTCATCTTTACTTGCCGGCCAGGGTGCATCGCTTAAATAAGATGCTAGTTCTAATGTCCAATACATGGTAATAGTGTTATTTTAAATTTTTGCAAAAATAATTTTTAAATGATCATGGTCAATATAAATCGTAATTATTTTATCCGAGTTATCAACAATTTTGACTTTATAGATTGACAACGAAGAAATTAGGGTTTTATTAGTGAAATTCGGTTTTAAATCCCGCTTTGGGAGCTTTGTAACGAATTTAAAGCAGTTAGTTGAACTAATCCCGCTTCCTGTGCTGAACATTTTTCAACATCCAGTGAAATATATAGGCCTGTCCCAATTTTAGATTGGGATCAATACCTCATAAGTTCGCCCTGTTGCAGAACAGGGCGAGCTTCGAAAATTGAAAAAGCTATTTTCCTTTTAAATGCCACGTGGGTTAACCTTGTTGCAGAACAGGGCTTGCCCCGAAGTTTTTTACTAGCCTTTTTTTTCGGGAATCCATTTTACCTCATCTGCCTTTACATCCTTTGATAATTTACGTGCCAAGACAAATAGGTAGTCGGATAAGCGATTGAGATAGGAAAGTACCTTTTCGTCAAAACCTTCGTTTTCGTGCAAAAGTGTGGCCATGCGCTCCGCCCTTCTGCAAACGGTACGGGCGATATGACAGTATGACACGGTGGTATGCCCGCCCGGAAGGATAAAATGTGTCATTTGTGGTAAATCTAGCTCCATCCTATCTATGGCGACTTCCAGATTTTGGATGTGCGACTCTTCAATTTTGGGAATATTGAGGCGTTCCTTCCCATTTTTTAGTATTGCTTTTTCCGGGTCGGTGGCCAAAATGGCGCCAAGGGTGAACAAATCTTCCTGTATTTTGGTAAGTTCTTGTTTTGAGGTAACCGCAATATTCTGATCACGGACTAGACCCAGCCATGAGTTTAGTTCATCCACGGTACCGTAGCTCTCTATACGGATATGGTGTTTTGCGACCCGTGTACCTCCAAATAATGCCGTAGTTCCTTTGTCTCCGGTCTTCGTGTAAATTTTCATGCGTTTTTTTTTTTGTTTTTTGGGACGCGCGGGGTTTCAGGTTTCGTCAGTAGGTAGTTGTTAGAGGGTAGTGTGTAGAAGGTAGTCTAATTTTTTTTTAACTTGCTGTAATACGCTCATATTTGTTTCTAGTTTCTAACATCTAATTTCTTGTTTCTTGTCTCTTCGTTTCAACAGATTGCCACGTCGTGCAAACCCTCGTGCATGACTTCAATCTTCGGCTCGCCCCTAGCAAAGACGCAACTTACTTATTACTTTTCACTAATTACTATCTTTACCGTTCACTTTTTATCGTTCTTCCGTTCGTAATCTTCCATGAATTTGCGGGATTTACGGTCTCGGGATTTTTTTCTATTCATAAAGCTGATGCCCAGATAAATAGCAAATACGACCCCAAGAATTATATAAATGGTATTGTTCATAATCTAAGATTAAGTTATAAAATTAAGGGTTTATATCCGTATCTTAAAATGTTCCTTGGCTTGTTCCTGTCTAAAAAAGGCGATACCGCAATGGTATAGGTCCATGGTCACGCGTACCCGTGGCAAATCTTGTAGGGCTCTCCATTTTTCGGTATTCGATTTTGACTTGTAAATACCCTTTACGATTAACATGGTATCATTGTGGATATATTTTGGGTCGATATTTTTCATTAGTTCATCTGGATGTTCCATATAGAGAAGGTCATAGGGCAATGTGTTATAATCCAGCTTCTTAAAAATGGAATTCAGTTTTACCCTGAGTTGGTCGGAATCCGAAACTAGCTTTATCCTTTTAGGAGAAAAATAATCGATACTTTTTATCAAAACATTTTCGGTAATAGAAAGTTTTTTGTCGCCCTTGCGGTACAGGCCCTTTGTCACAAATGCATAGATAAAAGGGGAATGGACGCCATGCTGATTGGTGGCCGATAGGAGAAATTTTATGTAGGAAATAAAACGATACACGGATTAAAATCAATTTTTTTTAAAACTATAAAGACTACTTCTGGTTTTTAGATCGACCGTATAATTTATGTAAGGCTACGAGAAATTCAGTAGAAATCCTACTTCCCGCATTTCCTAACGGATAAAAAAAAGGACTAGCCCTCCATCATCGCGGAAAGCGCAAACCAGCGCTCTGTTTTTTGATCAATAATTTCGGAGAGTTGCCCTAGTTCTATGGACAATGCCGAGATGTCCTCGCCAGACAGCGTTTCGTCCGTAAATTTTCCTTGCAGGGTTTCTTTTTGAGCTTCCAGCTTTTGGATTTCCCGCTCCAATTGCTTGTATTCCTTTTGGTCGTTGTACGAGAGTTTGTTAGTGGTTTCGGGCTTTTTCCAAACGGTCTTTGCGGTATCGGTCTTTTCTTTTTGCTCTCGTTTTTCCTCCACCTTACTGTCCTCATAGGCGCGGTAATCGGAATAGTTGCCCGGAAAGTCTTCTACCACCCCATCGCCCTTAAAAACAAACAAGTGGTCCACGATCTTATCCATAAAATAGCGGTCGTGGGATACCACCAAGAGGCAGCCTTGAAAATCCAAAAGAAAACTTTCCAGCACGTTCAGGGTAACAATATCCAGGTCGTTGGTAGGTTCATCCAGAATTAGGAAATTTGGGTTTTGGATCAAAACGGTGCAAAGATAGAGTCGCTTGCGTTCGCCACCGCTTAGTTTATCTACAAAATCGTACTGTTTTTTCCGGTCGAAAAGAAAACGCTCCAACAGTTGTTGGGCAGAAATCTGTTTTCCTTTCATTAAGGGAATAAAATCGCCGAACTCCCGTATGACATCTATAACCTTTTGACCTTCCTTTATATTGATGCCCGTTTGGGTATAGTAGCCAAATTTGATGGTTTCCCCAATAATGACCTTTCCGCTGTCCGGTTGGTCCTTTCCGGCCAAAATATTCAAAAACGTAGACTTTCCCGTCCCGTTCTTGCCTATAATCCCTATACGTTCCCCTTTGTTGAAATTATACTCAAATTTGTCCAGAATAAGTTTGTCGGGAAAGGATTTGGAGACTTTTACAAATTCTACCACCTTGGTGCCCATGCGTTCCATGTTCAGCTCTAGTTGTACCTCATGCTCCTTTCTACGGTTACTGGCCTTTTCCTTTATGGCTTGGAAATCGTCTATTCTTGATTTGGATTTTGTAGTTCGCGCCTTGGGCTGGCGGCGCATCCACGTCAGTTCCTTTTTAAACAGAAGCTCGGTTTTATGCTGCTCTACGGATTCCTGTTCTATGCGTGCCTCCTTTTTTTCCAAATAATAGGAATAATTACCCTTGTACGGATAGAGCACGCCATTGTCCAGTTCAAATATTTCATTGCACACGCGTTCCAAAAAGAAACGGTCGTGCGTAACCATAAAAAGGGTCATGTTCTCTTTGGCAAAATATTCTTCTAGCCACTCGATCATTTCAAGGTCCAAGTGGTTGGTGGGCTCATCCAAGACCAATAGGTCCGGTTTATTGATGAGGGCATTGGCCAAGGCCAGGCGTTTTTTCTGACCGCCGGATAGCTTCCCTACCTTGGCGTCCAAATCTTCTAGTTTCAGCTTAAAAAGTATCTGCTTGTACTGGGTCTCAAAATCCCATGCCTGAAAACGGTCCATGGACTCAAACGCTTTTTGATAGGCATCTGCATCCTCGGGATTCTCCAATGCTTTTTCATAGTTTAGAATGACTTGAAGCACCTCATTGTCCGAAGCAAAAATAGTCTGCTCCACCGTTAAGCTGTCATCCATGATAGGCTCCTGAGCCAAAAAGGACACCCGAATGTTCTTCCGGTAATTTACCTGTCCGCTATCTGGACTGTCCGCACCCGATAAAATATTGAGTATAGATGTTTTTCCACTACCGTTTTTGGCGATGAGCGCTATTTTCTGGTCTTTGTTAATTCCAAAGGATAGGTTCTCGAATAGCACCAGTTCGCCATAGGATTTAGAAATATTTTCAACGGTAAGTAGATTCATATATTAAAGTTCAAGTGTCAAGTGTCAAGTGTCAAGCCTCGCCGCAGGAGGGTTCAAGTGTTTTCAAATTCAAATTAAAATTCAAATGTCAAACTCAAATACCGCCGTGAAATTGGTGTTGGGTCGGTTGCTCTGTCCTTCTCTGATTACTTATTACTATTTACTTTTTTAAAGTGATGTAAAAGAAACAGGTATCGGATGCCTAAGGCCACTAAAATAAAAATAATCAAAAGGGAAAATAGCTGAATTTTTAAAAGCCACAAAACTACGCTAATTACCAATAGTACTAAAGCAATTATTATATATGTTCTGAGTCCTTTTGCAGGCCGACTTTTAAGCAGATAAAAAGCGATGATAAGGTTAGGGGCAAAGGCCCAAAATATGTTGTAGTTCCCTTTGGTAGCATCATGGTCCGTAAAGAACCATAGGAATAAGATGATAACCCCGGCTATTCCCGTTAGCGAAAACAATAAGAGATCTATCCATTTTGTTCTGGTGTTTTGCTTCACATCGCTATACGTGACATAAATAACCACTAATAATAAAAGACCAAGCCAGAACGCGGGAGTCAAAAGGAAAAAGGTATTTTCTTCTTGGGTGGGGATATCCAGAATAACAGACTCTTTTGTGACAATCTGTTTACCATTCACGGTCGTGTGCTTTAGTTGTTCGTACACATAAATAGGTAGGAACAGGTGTTCATAAGGTGTTGCTTTCCTATCGATTACGGAGCCTAAGGCTAGGTCTATCCCAAAATTTGACCACGAATTTAAAGTAAGGTTTTGATGGATGAGCTCTCTAAAAGTAAATTGTTGGTGCAGATGTCCATAATCAAACTGTAAGGCATCGCCAAGATTCTTTTCAAAGACTTCCGGGATTTTGGTGGCACAGTTTTCAAATAAGAAATCGTATTTGTACAAGCGGTTTTGTGGCAATAGATTGGTTTCCAAAAAAATCACTACGGCTTTTCGTTGCTCCAAGTCCAAGTCCAGTTCTTGTTCCTTGATCCAGCGCTGCTCAAAAACATAGCTTCTTTCAAACAGGTCAAAAGGGTGGCGGGTAATGGTGTAGTCCAATTTCCCACGGGTAAAATTCAGATAAAAATTAGGGTCTTCAAAGTTGTACGTGCCGTAGCCGTAGACAACGTCTATACCAATGGCGGGGTCCTGAAGGCGTATACCGCTATGACCAAATTTTGCCGCCAAATCCTGTCCCGTACCAACGGTAAGCAAACTGAGCTTGGAAAGTGGGGACAATTGCGCCTCTTGGGAAATCCCCCAAACAAAGAACAATAACAATAGGACAGCAAGCGTAATTTTTTTAAACATACTAGTATTCTAAGCCTTCTACGTACAAAGATGCGAATAATCCCCAATCTAAGCTAAAGTGGAATTCAGTATGCCATTTCTAGGACTGCCATTTTGGTAATTGAGCAGCCAAAGAGATGGGCATTTCTATTTTAAAATACCATTAAAAAATGTGCAACCAAAGAAATATGCTATTTTTAGGTTTTCGTTTGCACTTTGGTTTTGATGTAAACCGATTTAAAATATAGCTACTTTATCCTCTTAATGTTCCCTAAAGACCTTTTTTATGAAAAAGCACATTCCCAACTTTATTACCCTTCTAAATCTTTTTTGTGGTTGTGTGGCCACAGTTTTTGCCGTTTGGAACAAATTGGAGCTAGCGGCGGTATTTGTGGCACTAGGTATTTTCTTTGATTTCTTTGACGGCTTGGCGGCGCGTGCCCTGAACGTAAAAAGTGAGTTGGGGCTGCAACTGGATTCCTTGGCCGATATGGTTACGAGCGGATTGGTGCCCGGAGTGGTCATGTTTCAATTATTGAGCATGTCCCAAACGGGAGGTTGGAATCTGGATACCTACTCCTTAATGTCGACCGAAGGGTTTGAACCGACCGCCTTGCTGCCCTTTGTGGGCTTCATTATTACCTTGGCATCTGCCTATCGCTTGGCGAAATTCAATCTGGATGAAAACCAAGTTTCTTCCTTTATTGGGTTACCAACACCGGCCAATGCCCTATTGATGCTCTCCTTGCCCTTAATTTTGTTTTATCACCCTAGCGATATACTTAACGATATACTACTAAACCAATGGTTTTTGATAGGACTGACCCTTTTAAGCGCTTTTTTATTGAATTGTAGTCTACCCTTGTTCGCATTAAAGTTTAAAAACTGGGGTTTTAAGGATAATGCCTTACGGTATATTTTTCTGATTTTAAGTCTGGTACTCTTAATTACTATGCAGTTTTTAGCCGTTCCCTTTATCATTCTGTTTTATGTATTGAGTTCTTTGGTAAGTCATTGGACCCAAAAGGAAATGAACCCCTAAATTCAAAAAAAGCTAATTAAGCTACTGTTTTGGAGCTTTTGAATCTAAATAGACAGGCAATTTTTGGGTATAAAATTAATATATGACCATCACCAACTCCACCCCAGAGGATATTACAGAAATCTTCCGCTTGTACAAAGCGGCTTCGGAGTATCAGAAATCCAAAGAAACGGTCGTGGTATGGCCAGATTTTGAACGCAGCTTAATCGAAACCGAAATAACGGAACAGCGCCAATTTAAAATGCTGATCAATGATGCCGTAGGTTGTGTTTGGGCGGTTACCTTTTCAGATGCGGACATCTGGGAAGAACGCAATTTGGACGCGGCCGTTTACGTACACCGTATCGCCACCAATCCTAAATACAGGGGCAAAAATTTTGTAGGAGTTATCGTTGATTGGGCAAAAACCTATGCCAGGGCAAACCAAAAAAGGTACATACGCTTGGATACCGTTGGGAACAACACAAAACTCATTGATCATTACACCAAGGCCGGTTTTGAGTTCTTAGGGCTGTTTTACCTCAAACAAACCGATAAACTACCACTTCACTACAAAAAAGCACCGGTATCCCTGTTTCAAATCGATTTGCAGGTCTAAGCCATACAACCAAGAATACTTCAACAAAGAAAGGACAAAAGAGGAAAGGAAAGCAGTAAAGCGACTCCAGTATTTTTCGATATATTTACAAGGTACGAAGAGCATAAACAGCCCATAGCACTATTTGATGGTTCAGCGCCTCTATTTAAGGTCGAGACCGTAAATCAACATACCAACGACTCTAATTCTAGCAAATAAATTTGAATTCCAATAACATCGATATACAAACAACAAAAAAACCACCTTGGTACTACCTTTTGTTGCTGATATTGGCTGGCGAAAGCGTTTTTATCCTTCCCTTTGTCCTATCCAGGGTCTTTAGGCCAACGGTCTTGGAGGCCTTTCAATTGGATAATGTACAACTGGGACTTTGTTTTTCCGCGTATGGGATAGTCGCCTTGGTGTCCTACTTTTTTGGAGGGCCTCTCGCAGATAAATATCCTCCCCGAAAACTAATTGCCGTTGCGCTTTGGATGACCGCATTGGGCGGTTTGTTGTATGCGACTTTTCCTTCTTATCAAGTTTTAAAAGTATTGTACGGCTACTGGGGCTTTACCACTATTTTCTTGTTCTGGGCGGCCATGATAAAGGCGACACGAGTTTGGGGCGGTAAGGCTTCCCAAGGAAAGGCCTTTGGGTTTTTGGATGGCGGTAGGGGATTGGTAGGTGCCTTGTTCGGCACCATGGGCGTCCTTATTTTTTCGATTTTCATTACGTCCGAAATTGCCGAAGCCACGGTAACAGAAAGCAGAACCGCTTTCCGCTATGTAATTTTGGTTTCCTCCGGTATTGTAGTCCTTGTTGGTGTATTGGTATGGTTCTTCATGCGACTGGATAAAGCCGCCGAGCAGGCCATTATTTTGGATAAGATTACCGTTTCTCAAATCAAGGAAGTGTTAAGGTTACCTGCCGTAGGCTTGTTAATGTTGATTATCCTCTGTGCCTACGTAGGCTATAAAATTACCGATGTGTTTTCGCTCTACGCCCAAGATGTGATGGGGTATGACCAAGTGCAATCCGCACAGGTAGGAACGTTTTTACTCTTCATTAGGCCGGTGGTCGGAGTGGTCATAGGCATTTTGGCCGACCGTTCCCAAACGACCTATTGGTTGGTGGTAAGTTTTGTGGTTTCCTTTTTTGGGGCTTTGCTTTTTGCTACAGGGATAATCGACCAGTCGGCCACCCTGTTGTTCTTTCTTTCTATTTTAATAGTCGCAACGGGAGTCTATGCGGCGCGTTCGCTCTATTTTGCGGTTATGGAACGGGGAAAAATCCCCTTGGTTTTGACTGGTACCGCGGTGGGACTTATTTCCCTCATTGGCTATACACCAGATATTTTCGCAGGACCTGCTATGGGCTATTTGCTAGATGCCAACCCCGGACCGACCGGACATCGACATGTTTTTTGGATGCTGGCCCTGTTTTCCTTTATTGGCGGCGTTGTGGCTTGGTTTTATTATAGATTGTATCGGAAGGGGAGAAGTACTGTGTGAAAGGGCAATAGCTTTTACATTTTAGGTCTCAAAAACTAACCTGCCTGCCGAAGGAATGTTGTTGAAATTAACCAATAAACTAGCCCGACTTAGGACTTATAGACGTAGGACCGATTATTATTGCACATAAAAATAATGATAACACAAATACTTGGACGATAAAACTTAAACCGAAAAAAATCCTAAGTCTTATATCTTTTTGTCCTCTGGCAAGTTACAAAAACTATATTTTGTAACTATAGAGTAATTGTAGAGCCATATTTCAAAAAAGGCAATTGGCAGTTACATCTGCTGTTGAATAGCGAGAATTACAACTTACCAAATTTTTTAAAAAAGGTCTTTCTGTTTAAATCTAGATGCCTTAAGACCTGTTTGACTATAAACTCTGGAATAGGTTCTATATGGGTTTGTATGGTTATAGGTCTATCCATTCCTAGTTTGGACCACTTTTCATGTCCTCCACGACCTTTTGTGTCCTTAATTACATTGAGTCCCTCACTTTTTAGAAATTTCCTAAAATCCTTTAAAGGAATGTTGGATAGTTTCTGTGTGGATATAAAATATATAAATTAAGCGAAGGCCGGAATCCCTACTTCTTGATGATAGGTGTTTACGGCATAGTTGTCAAAAATCTCCGAAACATAATCATTATTGCTAATAATCGATGTAATACTTGGAGCTAGAATATTTTTTGGTTTTTTCAATGAACCCTTCAATTCCCACCCTAGATTTTTTAAGACTTTACCCATGGTATTCTTCTTGAGCGTGTAGTCTATAAAATCCTCATAAACAATACCGAAGGATTCTTTGGCATCCTCAACAGTTGTGCCATATCCGGTTACGTCCAAGTGTGGTGAATAAATAAAGTGTATGCCTTGTTCATCTTGAAAATGAACTAACAATAACTTGACTTTTACATTATCTTCTCTGTTGCTATAATCGCCTTCAAAAATATATTTTGACATAATTAATTTAGATATGGGTTTAAAAATAGCATAAATATCTCTAATAACAATGTATGCAGAAAATAACTATGTACCTGCCAAATGCAGGTTAAATATACTTTTTGAAACGTAATTTTAGTCAAAAAAGTATAGGTTTACTTTAGGTGTAATTCATAGTGATGGTCTAATAAACATTTTAAAATACCCTTAGTCAAAAATTTTCAGTTAAATGAAGAAAAACCTTCATCTACTCTTATCGGGTATCATCGTAATCATAGCGGGTTGCGTTTATGGAGGGCATCCTTCCTACCTTATGCCTCTTATTTTAGATTATGAAGTAGAAGCTTTGGAATTGAAGAATATGCTACGAGCCGTCATGGGGATTTATATGGGTATCGGTCTATTTTGGTTACTAGGGGCATACAAGGCCAAACTATGGTATGCCGCTACCTTAAGCAACGTGTTGTTTATGGGAGGTATTTCCATTGGGCGGATTATTAGTACCGTGTTTGACGGTGTTTCCGTACCTTTTACACCGGTGCTTATCTTGGAACTGTTATTTTTTGCTTGGGGTTTGTATAATTTGAAAAAGTATTCAAACACACCACCTTATTAAAACCTTCTTTATACTTTTACGTAAGTAATGTGTAATCTTAAATTTTGATACCATGCGAAGAATGCCTTCTCTTTTTATTATTGTAACTGCATCTGTTTTATTTATGTCCCATGAATTGTTCCTTAAAGCGGATTCCCACTTTTTAGAACCCGATACAGCTACCCAACTGTATTTGCTAAACGGAACATTTGATACGAGCGAGAATGCCATTACGGTAGACCGTATTGTAAACTCAAAGGTCCTTGGCCCTAACTATGTTATGGAGCCAAAGGAAGGTCAGTTTGTCCTGGATGACAACATCACCTATCTGAATTTTACCACCGGGGCTGCAGGTACTTATGTTGCCGGGATATCCACGCTACCCAAAGTTCTAGAAATGGATGCGAAGGCTTTTAACGACTATCTAGAACATGAAGGACTGGAAAATACCCTAGCGGAACGCAGGGCACAAAAAATTGAGAATACCGGTGCCAAAGAACGCTATTCCAAACACGTTAAGGCTTTGCTGCAGGTTGGCAATGAAAGTTCCATGGATTTTATGAGACCCTTGGGCTACCCTATCGAGTTTGTTCCTTTGAACAATCCCTTCGAAATCGGTTTGGGAGATGCCGTTGGCTTTAAGCTGTTGCGCAATGGCAAACCGCTGGCCAATCACATCGTGCATTACAGTACCGGCGCTCCCGGCGAGGACGCACACGAAAACGAAAATTCTACCAAGACCAACGAAAATGGTCTAGTTTCCATAAAACCAACGGCAAAGGGAAAATGGTACGTAGCCACGATTCATTTGGAAAAGCGCAATGGGGAGGCTGTAGATTACGAATCCAATTGGGCTACGTTGACCTTTGAAATCAAGTAAGCAGCGACTTCCGCTCTTTGCAACGCCATTAAGAAAACTACTTGAAGTACCGAACAGCTGTATTGGTAAGGAGAGAGGTTTTTAGGTGTTTTGGCAAATCCATCACGCATGCCAACACTTCAGGATTCTATGGTTTTTTCAGGACTGAAAAACGTATACTGCTATTATTCAACAGCTCCAAACTATTCAATAATTTACCGGTATAATTAATAGAATTTGAACATTGAACTTTAGGCAAAACTACTATGCTAATTTTTGGTTTTTCTAGGTTAAACCTAAAAATCCAATGGACATTAGTCCGTGCGGGTTCAAGTCCCGCCTCGAGTACCAGGGAGATAGCCGAGGTTTTTACCTCGGCTTTTTCGTTTAAAAAAAGTACTTGGTACAACATAGGTACAACAAATCATATTTTTTCCATACTTCCTAGGCTTAATAGCATTATTACGCTTAATCATTAATTAACTATAATTTTTCCATTTCATTCATACTTTATATAGCAAACTCTTTATTTGTAAGTGTTTCGCGCGCTTTTCCTTGATTTTCTTCTCCCTATCCACAAAAAGGCACCCGATAGGGTGCAACATCCAATAACCAAATCGTTTAAATGATTTCTATAATGAAAGTCCCTTACCTTTAAATTTAGAATAATCCGTAAGTTCATCTTTAAAGCCATTGTACATTTCTTCCGACTTCTTACTACGGCTTCCCAATAAGGAATTAATTGCATAAACGCCTTTTCTAAGTAAAAGGTTGTTCTGGATACTGGATCTCCTTTGGGATACTTGAACAAGACTCTGCCGAAGTCCGTTGTCCATGTGATGTTCTACCGTCTCCCGATGAAGGTTCGGATGTGCTTTTTCTACTGTTAGCATAAAGGCGACCTTATCATATATTCCCCTTTCCATTAGATGCCCTGCCCATAGGTTTTTAAGGTTGTTCCTGCCTTCGTCAACAAGATTTTTGATAAATGGTTGTTGTTCCTTTAATACTTTAGTCAACTCGGGAATTGAATTCAAATAAAGGCTCGTTCTCTTTGGTAGGCTATAACTTGAATTATTGTCGGTGTAAATCGATTTGACCTCGAACCCTTTTTCTCCCTTTACGAAATAGAACCCTTTAGCATTGAAAAGGGCGATATAGTCCTTCGCCGATTTTTCAAAAGGGGCATGCGTCCGTTCCGCATTCTTCATATAAGCACCCAAAGCGATACGTTCAAATTGCTTTTTGTACTCGGGTTTCATTTTTTCATAGAGATTCGGGAATATCATCGGAAGGAACATAGCCGATGCCGTCAGGTTGGGACTGTTTTCGGAAGATTGTTCCGATAACATTTGGAGCACCAGATGGTTTTGACGGACGAATCCCGTGGATACATAGTTGCCTATTTCCTTGGGAAAAACTAGACTACCCAATTTTACGGGAACCGTATGCCTGTTCGAATTCGTAAAAGATAATTTGTTGTCATGATACTTCACACCCAATGCTTGGAACAAAAGACGGACACTCCCCTGTTCCGTGCCTACATCGAAAATACCTTTCTCCAATACAACGCCGATAAGCTTGAACTTACCTTCCAAGGTTTCCCTTTCCTTTTTGGTCTCAAGTTCGTACAATCTTTTCCTTACCAATGGAAATGCACTTTCTAACGCTTTCCGTAATGCGATGTTTTGATTTCTTGGAAGGTAACGTTCCAAGAAATTATATTTTTTTGAGGCCATCAGGCTAGGAAGGAAATCGCCAAAGTTCCTGGTCATGATATGTTCCGAGAGCAGTCCTTGCTGTTTCGGGGATTTCAGATAGGATGTGGTTAGTCCTTCCTTTATCAGCTTCTGGATTTCGAATTTGAACTGTTTACTTTCAGTATCGATCTGCGTTGGCTCCTCGCCATTCCCGAAAATATCGGTGCGGTTTTGCATTCGGATATTTTTGCCAAGTTCCCTTTCCCTGAAAACATATCCCGATTTGTCATAGATGGTAAATCCTTCGATAACTTCTTCTTTCTTGTCCAGTTTTATATCGATGTCCTGAAATTGCTTTATGACATCTTCTAGGTCATGTGGATGGATGGTTTGGAAAAGGTCATAGGTAGTGCCTATCTGTTTCAAGAGCCGTTTTCGGTGCATCGGCAACAGGTTCGATTTGGAATGGATATCGAATACCTTTTGCAGTTTCGGTCCGCTTAGGTTACGGTGCGCCTCGGATCCGTTAATGTAATTTGTCCGATATCCTTTTTGGTTGTTCAGACCGTATTTGACGCCTGTCCTTCCCGATTCGTTTTTGGTGGTCTTTACTTCGATATGATAGGGCCGGACGAGTCTTGCCAATTCCTCGAAACTGCGTACTTTGTATTTTTGGTTGATACTATTGAGCACATCCTGTAAATAATACCTCGTCCCTTTTTCTGCATCCATACCAAATTGTAGCTCGGGCAATCTGTGTATCGGGAGTGGTTCTTTCTGTTTCGTTGTAGGTGCAGGTGTCAGATTATATTTCTTTTCGAGATATTGACGTGTCGCCATGCTCCTTCTATGGCTATTGAAAATTCCAAGTACTTTTCCATCCTCTTTTACTATAGTGGAGACGATATGGACATGCTCGTGTTTGGTATCTGCGTGCCTGACCACGACATAGGGCTGTTCCCCATAGCCCATATTATCCATATATTCTT
>Ga0136560_1000488_pt1 | contig 19930 bp, 14 predicted proteins | sample AntRauMeHopE1497_FD_104925 | JGI IMG/M metagenome (GOLD analysis project Ga0136560, IMG submission 104925) | Saline lake microbial communities from Rauer Islands, Antarctica - Metagenome Hop E1 #497 | ecosystem: Environmental > Aquatic > Non-marine Saline and Alkaline > Saline | place... | reverse complement strand
GAAAGCTGTGGGCGAGCCGTAGCGATGGCGAAGCATAGCAGTAGCTACGGTTTATAATTTTAACGACGGCAAAGGGAAAAAGAAAGAGACAAAAACTCGGGTTTTCATTTGGCAGGAGTATAGTTACACAACATGGGTGGTAAAACCGAATATCCTAAAAAGAAAGCTTGTATTGGCCAATCCGAAGCCTATACTGGACTTTTCTGCGCATTGCCGTCAACATACGTATTTCTTATGAGCAACAAATACCTCCCTTGACTTAATTTTTTAATATGGGGATTCGCTTTTGCTTCATGAATACCCAGTCCCCTTAGAATACCATAAGGCCCTTCCGAAAGTTCGGCCAGTTTCCTGTCTTCCACATCAAAAAGAAACACCCCTGTTAAACTACCGGCAATAAAAACACTACCTATATCCTCATTATTGAAAAATCCGAAATGGGTATTCGGCCCCAATAATTCTTTCCAACGGGCCCGTAAGCCTCCATTCCTTTGCTCTACTTCACTAAGGTTGGCATAGGGCGCATCAATCAACTTTACCAGTACGGTCAATTCCGCATCCGAAGTCCTTTTGGACAATATGCCGTTTATGGCTTCCTCCACCTCCGATAATTGTTCGAATACTTTGGAGGAAAATCGCTTTTTTCCTGTTTTTATAGTCTTTGGATTCATAGCAACTAGATTGAGAAAACATTATTATATCCCTTTTTAAGTGGATCTATCCCGATAAATACCGATTTAATATGAATTGCAAGGTAGTACACAGAGAATATGCCTAAAATGATGTAGGTCATAACAAAAAAAAGAGCCATACTGATCTAGGTCATGTTGCAATATCCCGGATGCCCTTACTTTAGCCTTGTAAAATTAATTATTCACTCAAAACTCAAAAATTATGTCTAACGATAGTGGAAACATTTTATTGGCACTTCTAACGGGTGCGGCCATAGGTGCCGGCATCGGAATTTTGTATGCCCCTGATGAAGGGAAGGAAACCCGCAAAAAAATCAAACGTAAGGTAGAGGATACCAGCCATGAGATTGCGGAACGTATTTCCCATGCCACGGAAGAGCTGACCAAGTCGGCCGAAGTAAAAAAAGAGGCTTTTGACCGAAAACTGGACGATGCCATCTCCACAATGAGCTATAAAGCCGATGATATCATTGCTTCCTTAGAGGGCAAGTTGGAAGATCTGAGAAAGAAGAATGCTTAACTACAGAAATAGCGGTCTATGGCTTTTGAAGAATTAAAACAAGACCTCACGGAGGCCGAGGCCGATGTGAAGTCTTATCTCGAAAACAGCGAAGAATACCTGAAACTAAAAATTTTCAAGGTATTGATGGGTCTGATTACGGCTGGCGCACAGCTTATTTTGGTGAGTGCCATTTCACTATTGGCCTTGGTCATCCTTTCCTTTGCAGCGGCCTTTGCCATTGGAAACGAATTACAGAGCGATACGCTAGGCTTTGTCATCGTAGGCGTATTTTATGTGCTTGTTGCCCTGCTGAGTTATGCGCTTAAGGATAGGCTCAATGCTCCACTACTCAGAACATTCTCTAAAAACTATTTCGATTGATGCCCAAAACAGGAACGGGCAATCCTGGGTCTTGGACGAAATAAAAAAGGTAGTACATGTTAATGAACGAATTACCCTCCTGCGCTTGCTAAACCAAGACACACATCTAACGAAACAACTACAAATGAAACACTATAGTTCTTTTACCGAAATAGACGAACGACTCCGTATTTTGCGCCTACAAAGGGAAATAAGTAAAGAAAGCCTTAAGCTTCATTTAAACAGCGCCAAAACCATAGTATCCCCGGCACGTTTGGTCGGCGGTTTTAGCGGAATAGTGCAAAAGTTGGTGCTGACTTTTGCCATTAAGAAGCTTTCCGGTTTTTCTAGGGAATTGCGCTTGCTTTGGGCCGAAAGAAAGATTTCCCGTATCTCCGATTGATACTTGAGCCTACGACGTAAATTCAAGTAAAAAGTAAAAAGTTGGCCATGTCGGTTTGAGCTATTTTTTGAGTGCTTTTGACTTTTACCCGAAAACTCAAGTCAAAGAGGTAAAGCGTTAAAAACTTAAAAAGTTCATGTTAGGCCTTTTTTCAAACAGCCGTAAACCCTTATTTCAAAGATTTAAAAAAAATAAATTTTTGCAATCACAAACAAAGTTCCTTTTCAGAATGGACTCCTAGCTTCATAGATCAGTATTCCCTAGGTCGATGGTATTAGCGGACTTACAAAAATCTAGATTAGTTTTACATTGGCATGCAGGAAAGCTGTATCCTGAAAAAATAGATACCGCTAAAAAAGGCCTTCTTTAAAAGCTCCGCTCCTTTTTCAAGGCGGGGAATAAATTCCGCTATGCGGAAGAAAGGGGTTGTAAAACCCAGCCATCGAATAAACCCCGAATTTTGCTGTAGGAGACTAGGTCTCGTACTTTGAATCGCGCTGTAGTTGTCAATTTACAACAGGTGAGTCCAACTTCGGTAACGCTAAATCTCCCTGTGTCGGCGGTTGTCCAAAGGTAGCAGCCTTACTTCTTTACTATGGCTGTCCGATTATATTTTTTTAGCATCTTGAAAATCGGTATCGATACGGAGATTCTTTTATTTTGGACAAGAAATCGCGTGCTTTTTGGAATGTTGGGAAATGGAACCAATGTCTGTGATGAAGTAATCTGCCGATTTCAAAACACACCCTAAACCCAATACCTATGTCGGGTTGAAATTCGAAAAATATGGATAGTACATGGCTTGAAAATTTTGTCCGGTCTCCCTCCTACTGTGGGCAGGCTTGCCCTTGCAGTCCCGAGGACGGGACAGTCCAGATTCCTTATCGGTCAGATCCGTTTCCATACTTAAAAAAACTACCGAAAATTGGCCACATGTTGCAATTCCTCCTTATCCATTAAAATAATGCTACGGGCGTGGCCCATACTTATTAAGCCTTCATCCCTAAAATCGGACAAAGTCCGTATCGCAGTTTCGGTAGCGGTGCCGATCATACCGGCAAAATCTTCCCGTGGTATTTCAATCCCTACATGGCCACCGTCATTAACGATTCCTTTGGCATAGAGTCCCAACAAGGCTTTGGCCACCCTTTGCCGAACGGAAGCATAAGCCATATTTACCAATTGTTCCTGTACCTCGATAAGACTGTTTGAAATGAGTTCCATAAATTTATGGGAAACCTCTTTGTTGCCCTCGATAAGATGTATAAAACTGGTTTTGGGTATGGCATAAATACTTGCTCCCTTCATCGCTACCGCGGTTTCCAGATAAACACCTTTGGGGCTTAATAAGGATAATTGCCCTATAAAATCCCCAGCTTTGTGAATACCCGTCACAAATTCCTTTCCCACTTCGGTAGATTTATACGTTTTAACTGCTCCTTTTTCTATAAAATACAGGTCATGGGCACCATCCCCTTCCCTAAAAACAAAATCCTTGTTCCCATATGCCTTGGGACGGTACTCCCTTGAAATATTCTCAAGATCTAGATAATCTGCGGCACCTTCCAAAAAGTCGTTGACCCCACTGATATCCCTGACATACTCTTTTTTTAGAAAATCGTTCTTTTGTAATCGCGCCACCACGGCCTCCAACAGTTCATGCTCCTCAAAGGGTTTGGTAAGGTAGTCGTCCGCACCAAGGTTCATGCCTTTCCTGAAATCCGCTTTTTCCGATTTGGCCGTTAAAAAAATAAAGGGAATCCGGGCTGTTTCAGCCAATTTCCCCAAATTTTCCAGCACGGCATAGCCATCCATCCGGGGCATCATAATGTCACAGACAATTAAATCGGGTTGGAATTCCAAAGTTTTCGCTACGCCCTTTTCCCCATCCTCGGCAGTAGCTATTTCATATCCGGCTAATTCCAGGATATCCGCGGTGTTTTCACGAACATCCATATTGTCTTCAATAATGAGTATTTTTTTCATGAATAGTTATTTTTTATAGTCATTCCCGCGCTTGTGCTGAACTTGTTTCAGTACTTGTGCTTAACTCGTTTCAGTACTTGTGCTGAACTTGTTTCAGTACTTGTGCTGAACTTGTTGCAGTATGTGTGCTGAACTTGTTTCAGTACTTGTGCTGAACTTGTTTCAGTACTTGTGCTGAACTTGTTTCAGTATAGATGGAAATCCTTTATCAAGCTTTTATTGTTATTTGTAAACCTCAATTGTGCTTCGACTGCACTTCGACTGCGCTCAGCATGACAGGCTCAGCATAAGATGTCAGCCATTAACAAGCCCAATTTTCTATTATTTTTAACCATCCCACCAATTGTAACATATTTCAATTATTCCTTATATTGTTTCCACAAACAAACGGGTTCCCCCTTTGGGGGTTAGGGGGCTTATGGGGACTTAAACTCCACCCAAAAGGTTGTACCCCTATCTTCATCGCTTTTAAATTTTACGGTGCCACCCATGAGTTCGGTGTACTGTTTTACAATATGCAGACCCAGACCCGTACCCTGCACATTTACGGCATTCTTGGCCCTAAAAAAGCGATTGAACAAACTCTCTTGCTCGTCCAAGGGAATTCCCATTCCCTGATCCGTAACCCGTATGGAAAGCGTGGTGTCCCGAGTGGTAATCCCTACCTCAATTTTGGTGTTTTCCTCCGAATATTTTGAGGCATTGGACACCAAATTTACCAAAATATGGTGCATTAATTTGGCATCCAAGGCAACGGTTGTATCAGCGGTATCATTTTGCAGGACAATTTCTTGCCCTTCCTTCTTGCTAGCCTCAATTTCATCAATGACCTGTTGGCAAAGCTGCACCAAATTAAACGGTTGCGGCCTAAACGCTGTTTTACCCTCCTCCAATTTGCCCAAGGACAGAAAATCATTTAAAATGACCACTAAACTACGGACGTTGGATTGAATCTGCTTTACATACTTTTCCCGTTTTTCCTCTTTGCCAACTTGGTTCTGTTTTCCGATCAAGATGGCCGAGGACAAAATGGCACTTAAAGGTGTTCTAAACTCGTGCGAAGCCATGGAAATAAATCGGGACTTCAGTTCATTGAGTTCCTGTTCCTTCACAAGGGCACTGAGAATTTTCAATTCTGCCTCTTTTTGCTTACTGATATCGTTATATACAAATAGTGTCCATTTAACGTCCTCATTTCCACATTTTAAAGGCGAGGTGTTCACGGTATAGGTCTTGTTCCTAAACTGCATCTCAAAGGAGAGCTGCTCCCCCTTCATTGTCCTTTCGATGTCTTGCTTAATTTGGGAAATTCGCTGTGTTGAAAAAGGTTCAATATCGTCTATGCACACCCCTTCGAACTGACTTTTTTCAAAGCCCATGCGTTCCAGTTCGCCTCCATCAGCATATACGATTTCAAAATCCGAATTAAAAACGACAATGATTCCCTTTGGAAAATTCTTTGAAATGGCACTGAACATAGCCTGACTCTCCAATGCCCTGTTCTCCGCCACTTTGGTTTCTTTTATCTGGTCTTCCAAACTCAGATTGGCCCGCACCAATTTTTGTACGGTAGCCTTGAGTTCGTTGGTACGTTCCTTTACTTTTTGTTCCAGTTCCAGCGCATAGGATTCCATGAGCCCGCGGCTTCTTTCCAACGCCTCACGTGTGCGATACTGTTCCAGGGCCACACTGGTAAGCTGCACGAGATTGGCAATGATCTCTTTTTGTGCTTTTGTAGGTTTTGCAAGCGTCCTGTGATACATAAACAGCGTGCCCAACACTTCATTTTCCGAACTAAGCACGGGATAGGACCAGCAAGCCCGTAGCCCGCTCCCAAGGGCAACACTACTATAGTTATCCCATGAAGGGTCCTTACTTATATCCGGGACAAGAACAGCTTTTTTAAGGCTCGCCGCCTTACCACAAGACCCGGTTTTGGGGCCGATGCCCACGCCTTCCATAGCGCGGCCAAAGGCTTTGGGTAAATTAGGCGACGCCAGTATATGCAAGGTATTTCTTTGGGCATCCAATGAAGTAATACCCCCCAAGGCACCATCAATACTGGATTCCAAGGTTTTTACAATCTCTTTGCCAATGGTCTTCAGCGATTTCTGTTGGGCGATCATTTCCAAGGTTCTCCTAATGTGTTCCTTAAAGATTTCCAATGTCTTTCGCACCGTAACATCGTTCTGTACGCCTATAAAATGGGTCAAATCGTCCAAATCATTGTACACCGGGGTTATGGTGAGCTCGTTCCAAAAGAGCGTGCCGTCTTTTTTATAATTACGCAGGGTTATTTGGCAGGGCTGCCCTTCTTGTATGGCCTGCGCCATGGTTGCGATTACTTCCTGATCACGATCGTCATTCTGTAAAAAGCGGCAATTCTTGCCCAAAACTTCGTCGCTCGGGTACCCCGTCATCCCAAAAAAGGCATTGTTCGCATAAATAATGGGTCTATCGGGCAGTTTGGCATCCGTAATTAATATCCCGTTGCCGGCCGAAGCCAAGGCCCTATTTTTAATAAAAAGATTACTTTCTATTTGCTTGCGCTCGGTAATATCCCTGGCAATGACCAAAAAGCTTTTTTTATCCTTGACTACGATACGCGCCTCAAAAAACTTTATAACCTTGTTAAAGGGTATCTCAAATTCTATAATTTGAGGCGTTTCGGTTTTTTTTGCTTGGCGAAAAGCGGCCATAATTTCGGTAACAAGTACTTCGGGCAGAAAGTCGGCGATATTGGCCCCCAGCATTTCTTCTTTGGGCGCGACCAACAAAGAGGCATCCGGCGCATTTACATCCAAATAGGTGCCCTGCTCATCTATTATCAAGAGCATGTCGGGCATAGCCTCTAGAATACTTCTGTTCTTTCCCTCGCTGTTTTGCAGTTCTTGCTCTGTTTGTTTCCTTTGGGTAATATCGCGTACTATGGTCAATAAGGCATGTTGGTTCAAGGGTGCGATACGGCATTCGTATATGGTAGACCCGTTTTTTCCATCCAAGGTATATTCCAACAATTGAAGTTTTTGGGTATCCCTGACCTTTTTAAAGATTTTTTGATATTTGGAATGTACCTCAGGGGGCAAAATGTCCTTCATGTTTTTTCCGATGACCTCCTCTATGGGAATTTGTAGCTTTTCAGATTCTGGGGCATAGTAGTCCATATAGTTGCCTTCATAGTCCTGAATGAACATCGTATCTGGCAAGGCATCCAACAAGGCCTTGTTTTTTGCGTCGTTCTTCCGCAATAATATTTCCGTCTCTTTTTGATCCGTGATATCGGTAATAATGCCTTCTAAAGCCTCCAGATTACCATTTCTGTCAAAAATACCTTGCCCTACTGCGCTCAGATACTTAATACTCCCCGTTTTATCCGTGATACGAAACGCTATACTAAAAGGTTTTTTTAGCTGTACTCCCTTTTGTGTATCTGTCCAAACCTGTTCTTGATCTTCCTTACATGTAATATGCGAGAAATGCACCTTCCCCTCCAAAAATTCTTTTGATGAATAGCCCGTGACACTACTGCAACCTTCACTAATATATTCCATGGTCCAGTCACGATCGTTCTTGCAACGGTAAACAATACCCTGTAAGTTACCGATTAAGGTGCTGTATTTTCTGTTGGTTTCTTCCAATACGGCATTGGATTTTTCAACCAAGGCTATATCTTTAATCCGTTTGGTGGCGTCCCGGATATAGGCAATGGTTACTGCCTGCCCATTTATGGACGACGGACTCAAACTAATATCTACCGGAAATTCCCTACCATTTTCCTTACGTCCCCACAAATCCAATCCTTCACCCATAATCCTTGTCTCCGGATGTTGAGTATAATTTTCTGTATGGACTTTATGGCTTTCTTGAAACCGATTAGGTAGTAATACCTGTATGTTTAGCCCTTGAAGTTTTTCCGGACCATACCCAAATATGGTATGGCAAGACACATTGGCTTCCAAAATAACACCCTGCGCACCCACAACCATAATCCCTTCTACGGAAGAATCAAAAATGGCCTTTAACAAGTCATCATTATTAGTTTTTCGTTTCATTTAAAGGTGTTTGCTAGATGGGGTCAATTTCAAGTGTCAATTTCAAGTGTCAAGTTCAAACTCAAATACAAACTTGAATACAAACTCAAACTCAAGCTCAAAAAATAATCGCTCTGCGCTCTGCGCTTCACTTATACCTTTTTGCTCTTTACTGCTAGATATCTCTTCTCGTTTCTCTTTTTTCTCTTCTCTTTTTTCTCCCCTCTTTTTTCTCTTCTTTCTTGTTTCTCGTTTCTTGTTTCCTTTCTCTCTTTTTACTAATTACTTTTCACTATTTACTTATTACTCCTCTTCACTGCCAACTGCTACTGCCCACTGTTCATTTTTTCCCTACCCTCTAAAAACTGCCCGTTGACAACGAACAGATTGCCACGTAGCGACGGCTTTCCAACATCACTTAAAACTTCCGTTCGCTCCTCGCAAAGACGATTTACTTTTCTCTCTCTTCTCTTGTTTCTAGTTTCTCGTTTCCTTTCTCTATCTCTTTTTACTTATTACTTTTTACTTATTACTTTTTACTTTTCACTATTTACTCATTACCCATCTTCACTGCCAACTGCTACTGCCCACTGTTCATTTTTTTCACTTCTAAACCCCTTCACTATCCATACGCCGTAATTTGGGCAGTGCCTCTGGGTAGTTTTGTTCAATAAACTGCATTAAATATTCCCGTAAACTACATCTTAAATCCCAGCCAGCAGTTGCATTTGTAGTACTGAAGGAAGCCCTGATCTGCATCATGTGCTCGTTTATTTCGGTAACTTCCATTTTGGCCACCCTTTTGTCCCACAAGACGTTCTCCCCCAGCACCTCAAGAAATTTTTTACGCAGTTCCGCCACTGGAAAACTATAATCCACATAAAAAAAGACGGTATTCACAATGTCCTTTGAACTGAAGCTCCAATTGACAAAAGGTTTGTCGTTAAAATAGTTCAAGGGCAGTACCAAACGCCGCCAATCCCATGTTTTGATAACCACATAGGTAAGGGTGATGTCCTCTACGGTACCAAATTCGCCCTCGATCATTACCTCGTCATCAATCTTCAGGGGCTGGGTAAAGGCCAGTTGAAAACCCGTAACCAGATTTGCGATCGATTTTTGTGCAGCAACACCAATGATAATACCTGCAACGCCCGCCGATGCCAAAATGGTGCTGCCCACTTGTTTTACGCTGGGAATATTCCATAAGATCGATGCTATGGCCAGGGTTACGATGACCACTAAAATCATACTTTTTATAAATCGGAGCTGGGTCAACACTTTGCGGTCTTTGGCCTTGTGCTCGCTCTCGATATCAAATTTCTTCTTTACCGTTTCCATGACAGCACTCAGAAAGGCAATCAATAACCAGGCGATATTGACGATGATACCCGCTTCGATGATTTTATGGGCATAAAACCCGAGTTGAAAGTACGAAAATAAAGGGTAGAGGAACAGCAAGGGCAATAAAATATACATTGGTTTTTTTAGGCGTCGAAGTCGAAGCAGTTGTTCCTTCAGTGTAGAAGGTCTCCGTTTGTTGGAAAACTTTAGCAACACAAAAAACACCCAGCCAAGAAGAAGTCCGGCTACTACGGAAAGCGCAGGCAGCACCAAGTAGGCCAACCACGATTCGGTACCGAAAAGCTGTGCAGTAAATGTGTCCATGTAAAATTTTACATAAAAATACGGTCGTTAAATAGTAGCTGAAATGATATTGGTCATGTTTTTGGGTTTCTTTTTGTTTCAGGTTCAAGGTTTAAAGTTTCCTGCTTGGGCCGGGCAGATTCAAGCATGAGCATAGCTTATAGCGCAAAGCGTGTAGCCTACAGCCATTTTTTGAGTTTGTTTTTGAGCTTGTATTTGTGTTTGAGTTTTAGGTTTCTGTTGTTGCCGGTCTTGGCTCTTGGCTCTTGGTTCTTGGTTCTTGGTTCAAGGTTTCAGGTTCAAGGTTTCAGGTTTCCTGCTTGGGCCGGGCAGGTTAAAGCATGAGCATAGCTTATAACGCCAAGCGTGCAGCCTACAGCTATTTTTTTTTGAGTTTGTTTTTGTGTTTGAGTTTGAGTTTTAGGTTTCTGTTGCTTTCGGTCTTGGCTCTTGGTTCTTGTCTCTTGTCTCTTGTCTCTTGTCTCTTGTTTCTTGTTTCTTGTTTCTTGTTTCTAAGTTCTTGTTTCTAAGTTCTTGTTTTGATTCGCAGCAACTGACCAAAATCATAGTTATACCTAATTCTAAAAAGTACTTTTACGGTAAACATCATAAAAATGAAAACAGGACTGGTACTTTCGGGAGGTGGCGTTAGGGGAATTGCACATATAGGTGCTTTAAGGGCCTTGGAAGAAATGGATATCTATCCCACCCATATTGCGGGAACAAGTGCGGGCGCCATAATCGGGGCCTTGTATGCGGCAGGTAAGGAGTGGCAAGAAATTCTCGACTTTATGAAAACCGTGGAACTGTTCAGCTTTAAGAAATATGCCATCAACAAACCTGGTTTTGTGGACGCCGAAAAATTCTATGACCGCTTTAAGGAACTCTTGCCCCAAGACAGTTTTGAGTCCCTTAAAAAGCCGCTATATATTACGGCGACCGATATGCTCAACGGCAACTCAAAAGTATTCCATAAGGGCGAACTGATTAGGCCTATGCTGGCATCGGCAGCTTTTCCCGGAGTTTTTGCACCGGTAAAAATCGGTAATGGCTATTATTCCGATGGGGGTATCCTAAACAATTTCCCCGCAGATCTTATAAAAACAAAATGTGATCAATTGATAGGTCTATATGTAAATCCGTTTGAGAAATTAAGGATAGAAGACCTAAAACATTCTTACACCATTATGGAGCGCGCCTATAAAATACGTATGGCCAAAGATTCCTTGGATAAGTTTAGAGATTGCGATATTGTCATTTCCCCTAAAGACCTTACCAATTACAGTGCCTTTTCCCTAAAGGATATGGACACGATTTTTGAGGTGGGATACCGGGCCAGCAAAAAAGCCCTGAAAAATTGGGGCAAAAGCAAAGAAAAAGATATAATAAAGGCCGAATTGGAAGCCATGAACGGCTTTGCGCTGCACGCTGCAAAGCGTAATGCTCCCTTGTAATGCATTTTGGGCAAAATTCAGCTGTCCATTATCGCAGTATTGGCATAGGCCATTGGCGCAGCACTTAGGGTCTGTGATGAAATAGGCAGGCTTGTTTCTATACAGTCACTAAGCCGCTTTAAAAGCACCTTTGAATCGTTTTAATACCTGTGCCAATACCAAAGAGGCCAGTGCAAACAAAACAACGATGCCTACTTGCTCAAACGATAGGGTCTGCAAGGAAAGCGCGCCGGCCACGGGCGGTATCATATACGCGGCAATGGTAATGCCTATGGACACTGCAATGGCGCCCCACACCCATGGGTTTTTGGTTACTTCGTTCCTTACAAACGATTCTTGCCGCTTGGGCATGTTAAAAACGTTGAACAATTGGGCCAAAACCAAGGTATAGAAAGCCATATTGTTGATAATATTAGACTCCAATTGCAACTCAAAATGAGCGTAGACCACTACCCCAAGAACCGATGCACTGATACATAGGCCATAGACGACCGTGGCCCACCAGTGCTTTTTGCCCATTATAGGTTCGTTGGGATTGCGGGGCGGTTGTTCCATGCTATCCTTTTCTCCCTTTCCCAATCCCAGGGCCAGCGCCGGGAAGACATCGGTCACCAAATTCAAGAACAAAATCTGTAAGGGCAACAGGGGCGCCGGCAGATTCAATAGCGCCGCCAATCCAACGGATAAAATCTCGGCCAGATTACACGACAGCAGATACACCACGAACTGCCGGATATTTTGAAACACGACCCTACCCTGCCGTATGGCCAGTTCTATGGCAGTAAACTTATCGTTCTTTAAAATGACATCCGCTACCTCTCGTGCAGCTTCCGTTCCACGAATGCCCATAGCAATACCAATATCGGCCTTTTTAAGGGCGGGCACGTCGTTGATACCATCGCCGATCATGCCTACGATATGTCCGTTCTTCTGGTAAAACCGAACCAGGTCCAGTTTCTGTTCGGGGGTTACACGCGCAAAGACAACGGCATCCAAAAGCTTGGCGGTACGTTTTCCGTTTTCATCGTTGATATCTTGTAAATCGCCGCCCCGCACGACTTTCCCACTGTCCGCACGGACTTCCAACAGCCCCACTTCTTCCGCTATCTTTTGTGAAGTGCCGGGGTGATCTCCCGTTACCATGACCACTTTTATCCCTGCATTTTTATAAATGGCTATGGTTTCCCTAACATCCGAGCGTGCCGGGTCTATAAAGCCCATGATGCCCAAAAAGGTCAATTTTTCCAAGAGGTCTTCTTTACGGGGCATTTTGTCCATTTCCCTGTATGCAAAAGCCAAGGTTCTAAGCCCTTGCGATGCCAATTCCTCCAGTTTTTTACCCCAGTCCTCTTTTTGCCCAAAGGCTTTTCTCTTTCCTTCATGCGCATAGAAATCGCAATGGGCAACCACGCTTTCAAAAGCTCCTTTCACATAAACGCCAAATCCCTCTTTGTTCTGGTTGACGGTTGCCATCAATTTTCGCTGGGCGTCAAAAGGCAGTTCCAATCTTTTCGGATGCTCCTTCTTTATGGCAGTGGTGTCATAGCCCAATCGGATTGCAAACTGCATCAAGGCACGTTCAATGGAGTCGCCCTGTCCCTCTTCCGGTTTTGATGCTACGTTATTACATAATATGGCGGCCATGAGCATTTTTTCAAACGTCCGGTAGTTCGTATCCGAATTTTGGATTTCGGATATTATGGGAAAATCCTTGATCAAAGAGGTAGTATCAAAAAGCACGGTATGCACTTTCATCTCGTCCTCGGTAAGGGTTCCCGTTTTGTCGGTACAAATAATGTCCGTTGCACCCAGGGTCTGTACGGCTTCCAATTTTTTGATAATGACCTGTTTTTTGGACAAACGCAACATGCCTTGAGACAAGGCAATGGTGGCTACAATAGGAAGCCCTTCCGGAATGGCGGCCACGGCAAGTGCAACCCCGGTCTCGATCATGAGCAATAGGTCTTTACCCCTAAGATACCCTGTTGCTGCGATGAGGACGGCAAAGACCAAGGTAAGCCAGATGAGCCACTTGCTTAATTCGTTCAATTTTTTCTCTAGTGGCGTACGTTCCTTTTCGGCATCCACGCCCATTTGTTGGATCCTGCCCAATTGGGTCTGCTTACCCGTAGCAGTTACGATAGCTTTGGCCGATCCGGTCGCTACCACCGTACCACGGAACACCATATTGAGCTGATCGGTAATTGGGGTATCTTCTTTTAGCGCTTTGGTGCTCTTGTTTACAGGAATACTTTCGCCTGTTAATGCCGATTCCTTTACCGTTAGTGCATCCACAGTGATCAAACGTGCATCTGCGGGAATAACATCGCCCGTTTGCAAAAGGAGGATATCCCCTGGAACTACGCCGGCAGACTTAATCTTTATCCGCCTACCGGAGCGAATGACATAGGTCATGGCCTGACCCATTTTTCGTAGGGCTTCCAAGGAACGTAGGGCTTGTAGTTCCATAAAAAATCCGATACCTACCGAAATTAAGATAACGACCAAAATCGCAAAGCCTTCCAATAGATCACTGAAGACGAAGGCAAGCAAGGCCGCACCGGCCAAAATGTAGATGATGGGGCTTAGAAACTGTTCGGCGAGTATCTGCAACCGGTTTTTATGGCCCTGCTCCGGAATTTTATTGGCGCCATATTTTTGAATTCGTTGTGCCACTTCATCCATTCCCAAGCCTTCATCGCCATCCGTGACCAGTGTTGCGAGTATTTTTTCTATGGATAAAGTGTGAGGGCTTTGGGGCATCTATTTTGGGTTTTGCCTGTTATTTCCTAATTCTTGATGTCTTTACTTCGATCTTGATGCCGTTGCTTTCTTTTTTATTTTCAATCCGAGGCACGACGTCGGAACGGCAAAAAGTGGGCGCAGGATTTCCTTGCCCTGCGGCAGGCGGACTGCTGAACTTTGGCAAGCCTACCACCTGCCCAGTTACCACATCGGCATATCAAAAACAGAAAAGGGGATTGCATACTCCTGCCAATTGTTTTTGCCGTAAATTCAATCCAACCCTGGTACAATCAATACAGGGCGAATAAACAAAGAGATAATGCCCCCAAGCCAAACCTAGTACATGGACGCATTAGGGTTTGGGCAAGTGGGCATTTTTAACAGTTATACCGTTAAGGGCTTGTAACAAAATAACCTGTACATTCCGACCTACTTTTTATTTCTTTACAAGGCTAAGCGATCTCTACCTTTTTGGGCGGCACTTTTTTTGCCTCCTCTTTTTTAACGAGCTTAAAGCTCAATATACCATCATTGTATTTGGCCTTGATGTCTTCCTCCTTTACGCTATCCGGGAGTTGCAAGGAGCGTTGAAAAGAGCTGTAACTGAATTCCCTTCGGGTAAAGTTTTCTTCTTTTTGCTCATCTGTTTGTTCCTTTTCAGCAGAAATGTTTAGGCATCGGTCTTCAATCGTTACCTCAAAATCCTTTTTGGCAAAGCCGGGGGCAGCCAGTTCGATCTCAAAACTATCATCGGTTTCCTTGATATTAAGTGCGGGTTCTACCGCTTTTCCATGCCAAAAATTCTCTGGAAGCATATTCTTCATCCATCTGTTTTCAAAGAAATCGTCCATGTCGAAAAAATCTTGGGTTACAAGATTTCCAAAAGGTCTTCTTTTAAATTTTACTAGTGACATAACATTATAATTTTAGATTAAACAATTGTATTATTCTTCAAACCGAAAGTACGATAGCACAGCAGTCTACAAAATGACCTACATCAGTAAGCGGTATTTTTTGATGGATTTTTACAGTTTTCCAATTTCCTTGTAAAACGAAAAACAGTACTCCATCTATCACTATTAAACCTACTCCGCAAATTCAAGCAAAAAAGTAAAGGAGATAAAAAGTTAACGATGCCAGTTTCGGCTATTTCACAAAGAGCTGAAGTAAAAAAGCAAAAGGGTAAAAAGTCAAGGATTTCGCATGATGCTATTTTTTGAAATGACTACATGTCAGTTGCCTCCAAAAACTCAAGTCAAGAAGGAAAAGAGTTAAAAAGTTGAAAATTTCAGACGAGGCTATTTTTCAAATAACTGTAAAGCAATATTTTAAAAAATAATAAAAATTGTATTTTTAACAATAATGAACCGATGCACCTTTTCGGAATGGACTCACCAATTACAAACCAAAACTACCTATCGGAACGACTCAATATTGCCAGTGCTGGATGGGTATAATGCGCTCAAATTCGCTACAACTTCCTTGGAAGAGTACGCCTTGCTGCAAAATCCTTTCAAACTGCCCTTTTGTGGGCGTGATCAACACCTGTGTTTCCCTATCCTTTATTTTTGATAAAGATTTTACGGGTACAATGGAGTCCAACAAGGCTAAATTCTCGGGAAGGTCCGCCCTGGCTATGGAAAGTATTCCATTACCGGTCTGGGAGGCCACAGATACGGTCCAGGCATCTTTATCCAACTTTGCGCTAAGCACCAAATGACCTTTAAAGCCTTTAAGCACCTGTGTAGGTCCTATGGCAAAAATGGTATCCCTGACAACGAATTTGGAAATAATGGTATCTCCCTTTTCCTCTGCAGGAAAATCGATTCCCCATTCTTTCACGAACAGTCTACCGTTGTTAAGGTTTAAATCGCTGCTGGAATCTACTTCGGCGCGGGTCAGTTTTACGAGGAATTCCTTTCTTTTAACAAAAGCCTTGTCGTCAACAAACAGCGAGGCACTATCTACCTTGCACCAATACGTTCCCCTATAGTTATCGGGTATTTCGGATAGGGCTTTGGTATCGGCAGGCTGGGCTTCCCCAAAGATAACGCCAGGCTGACAGGCGCTAAAAAAGACAAACCCCATAATGGTGAGGGGGTATTTCATATACTTCATTTTACTTCTATTTTATGTTTTGCATACTAAGGGTCCGTAATGAATTAACCTGCCTATTTTTGCTGCTTCTTTTGTGCCGCACCAATCCGGATAGTTGTAGTAAACAGGGCCGGATGCTCGTTAATTTAGCACTACCAAGCACTGCCGAACCGCCTACTTTTCAAAAGGTTTTTAGAGCCTGAAAGGTAGGTGTCAACCCTGGGACGGACAGTGGGCCTGTGCCGCAGATTGGGTTTTAACTTCATCGGGGACCCATTAAGGTGCAGGATTCTTTCCAAAAGCGCATTTTTATCCATTCCCTTTCCTATCACTACGTGCCCGTAATTGTTCTAATAGCGATACAATGCGTTTACTTTTGAATGCGGATTGGGCATTTCATCCTGCTCCATGAGATATACCTTTCCACCGTTCAAAAAAGTTTGTACGGCCGCCAGGTTCAAGAGCGATACACTGGATGGCAAGGGTTTTTTATCGACCCGTACATGTCTTTTTTCGGCATCGTAGATGCCCCAGATATCGGTTTTATTTTCAACGAACAAAGCTTCTATTCTACCCGCCAAAGCTTCTGGAAGCAAATGGTCCAGATCGGAGGAAGTTCTGCCGCTGCCTTCGTGCTGCTTGAACAGAGCCACATTGTCCTTGCGGTCCTGATCAAAGATAGGGGCCACTTTTTCCCAAGCCATTTCGTGCAAAATAAATTTGTCAATTTGGGAGGGTGTCGCATCCAAAAAATCATCCATCAGATACGTATAGGTATTCTCTTTCCTATAGATGGGGAAGATCACTTCTTGTGCGGCGACCAGTAAGGGTGCTTTTTCATCACGCAGTACAGGCATCAATCCCTTATCTACCGCCCTGAAAAATTGTGCCAGCTCGGCCTTTTCGCCGCGGTCTGCCTCTGCATGACCGTGATAAGAGGCCCTGCCCTGAGCATCCGCGCCACTTCTGAACTGCAGGCTTTTTGGTTCATAATCATAACCTACTTCTTCCTTTAGCTCTGAAGGCACCAAGTCCTTAATAGCCACTTCCGAAATACTATGGCGGGTCATTTCATACAGCTTTACATACTGCTTTTCCAGACCTAGCACATAAAATTTACCATCGCCCGTAAGCATGGACATTAAAGGTTTTAGATATAAATTGTTTCCCACAAAGTTGAAGGCCTCAAAGTAAACGGGAAGCGTGTACGCTTTAAAGAAATCATTGGAACGAAAAATAGCGAGTCCGTCCGACTGATGCCTCCAGAACTCGGTTTCGTCCACCAGCTCTTGTATGGGGGCAAGTAGCGCTTTGATTTCCCTAGGGGCCATTTCCTCTTTTTCCAAGGTATTCCTTACCTCTTTTAGTTGGTTCTTTAAATGCAGGGCGTCCTTTCGCTCCAAAACTTCTTCCCCTGCCCTATGTGTAGGGATAAAAATAGAAATACAGCTTTTACCGTGTATACCGTTCAATTCCCCAATTTCCTGTTTCGTGATCAATGCCATCCTTTTTTTTTAACTTAAAAATAAATAGTAATGCAAGATATGTACGTGAAAACGTATTTAAAATGACCTAGGTCAGTACGCTGTTGTTCTTGGGAACTTTTTTGGAATTTGAGGGTGTCAAATGCATGGTGTCATCGTTTTTTTTAAGCCATCTTTCGCCCTGACATGACCAAGATCATTTTACTTCCTTTCTTCTGCTACTATGTTAAAAATCAGCTAGATTTGCAACACATACTCATCCCAACGGATTTTTCTGAAAATGCTTGGAACGCCCTTGAATATGGGGTGAAACTTTTCCAAAAAACACAATGTACCTTCTACCTTGTACACATAATTCCCATATCCGCATATTCCGGTGCGGGTTCTGACATCATAAAAGCAAGGGGTAAACTGGCGGATTCCTCATTGGAATAAAGTAAAAATGAGTTGGACGCACTGATCGCCCGTGTTAAAAAACTGCCTATAAAAACCAAGCATACCTTGGTGCCATTGGCCTTCCATGACTATTTTACGGATACATAAAGAGCGTGGTCAAAAACAGAAACATCGACCTAATTATCATGGGGGCCAAGGGTGTCAGTGGACTCAAAAAAGCAACCGTGGGAAGTAATACCGGCGATGTGACGACCAAGGTAAAATGTGCGCTACTTGCCGTACCTGAACATGCCGTGTACGAACACCTAAAAGAAATAGCCTTTCCAACGGATTTTAAATTAGCAACCGACATCAACGTATTGGACAAGGTTATTGAATTGGTTACCATGAACAAGGCCACATTACGTATTATGAATATTTTGGATACCGCGGAAACCTTGGACAAACAGCAAGAAGGCGACAAACATTTCCTAAAAAACTACCTTATGGATGTACCACACAGCTTCCACACCCTTACGAACACCGAACTGGATAGTGCAGTACAATGCTTTACAGAAAGTAGGGATATTGATTTGATCGCCATGGTGACCAAGAATCAAAATTTCTTTCAGCGCATCCTTTTTAGGCCCACCGTAGAGCGAATAAGCTATCATAACAAGGTTCCTTTTTTTAGGCTCTGTGATGAAATAACCTGACTCTTATGTCCCCCGCCTGGCTGTCACCAGCAGGTCTTACGTAGGGTTAGTTTATTGGATGTTGCAAATTGGTATCGCTTGATTTAGTTCCATGTCAATTTTTTACGCTCTTCCCAATAGTGTATCGGGCTCGATTTAAATTGTGCTAACCCAGCTATTTCCTCATGATGTAATCGAAACTCCATTGCCTTTAGATTTTGTACCAGCTGTTCAGGTTTGTTGGCACCGCTTAATACCAGAGCTCCCGGAAGTGACTCCGAACAAAATTGTAAGGCGATGGCATCTACCCCAACCCAATATTTTTTGGCAAGTGTCTCCAGTTTTTTATAAACGCCGCCGTAATTGGGATAATTTACATTTGGAAAAAGTCTGGCATTTGCCAGTGCTTCTTTGATAACCAATTGTTTTTTATCTTTCAGGATTTGGCGCCCCAAATCGAATATACTCTGGTCCAAAACATTATAGGTGCATTGAAAGACTTCAAAAAGTGGTTCTCCGTTCACATGCACATCCATCCCTTTTTTCAAGACTTCGGCTTGATTGCTTCCGGTCGTGGTCAAACCCATTTTTAGCTTATGATGTGTTTTTAATTGAAACAATCCTTCTAAAACAGCTTGATTATCAAGCACACCGGACTCCAGTGTTGCCGAATGTATTTGGTGATATTTTAGATACGGAAGTAACCGGCTGGAAACTTTCCATTGCTCATGGAGCTTTTTTAGCGAATGCTCTTTTACTTCATGTACCTTGGCATTAGGATCGAAATTAGCCATATAGGTATAGCCCCATTTTGTAGCTACGGTTATATCAGCAGCACCCTTCTCTTTTAGCCAATCTATCAATAGCTGCTCCGCGAGTCCGTAACCAGGTGCCGTATCAAAATAGCGAACACCCTTGGCATAGGCAAAATTGAGCATCTCAAATCCCTTTTGCCTAAAACCCGACAAAGAAAAAGCATCTTTATCCTCTTTATTTATATTGATATACTGCGGTCTCCCAATGGCAGCTGTGCCCAATCCTATGAAGTTGCCTTCATTCATCACATTTATATAAACGGTTGCTTAAAACGTTCAAAGTGGCAGGTATAGCCGTTCGGGATCCTGACCAAATAATCTTGATGCTCCGGCTCGGCAGGCCAAAAGGGCGTAAAGGGTTCGAGTGTGGTGACGACATTGCCTTCCCATTTATTGGAGTCGTCCACAATTTTAATGACTTCCTCGGCGATGGATTTTTCTTCATCATTCTGAAAAAATATGGCGGAACGGTAACTAGAACCGCGATCATTACCCTGTTGGTCTACAGTTGTTGGGTTGTGAATGCGAAAGAAATAGTCCAGAATCTCCTTAAACGAGGTTTGCCTTGGGTCGTAGGTCAGCTCAAGACCTTCGGCATGTCCCGGATGATTTCTATAGGTAGGATTTTCGTTTTCCCCACCTTG
>Ga0136560_1000486_pt1 | contig 19938 bp, 7 predicted proteins | sample AntRauMeHopE1497_FD_104925 | JGI IMG/M metagenome (GOLD analysis project Ga0136560, IMG submission 104925) | Saline lake microbial communities from Rauer Islands, Antarctica - Metagenome Hop E1 #497 | ecosystem: Environmental > Aquatic > Non-marine Saline and Alkaline > Saline | place... | reverse complement strand
GCCAAATTTTTTGGGGCAGGGTTCAGGCGGCCGCAACTTTGCGCTGGAAGCTTCTCAGGAGGCCGGACCGCCGGCAGCAGCTTGCCTGGATTCCCATCTGCATTTGTGCAAGCCGGTTTAACTCAGGGAAATGAGCAAAGTGGCTTATTTAAATGGCGCGAAAAAAATGGGTCCACAACCCCGGTAGAGTCTGGAGACTTTGGTCCGTCAATTGCCAGCTCTGCAAGCGCGGTTTCCGAAACGCTCACGCAATGCGCTGCAGAAGCCTCCCCAGGATGGAAGCGGCCCCGTCCAGGTCCGCTTGTGCGCCGGCGGCACGTGCAAGCGCGGGCGCGAGCGCCCTTGCGAGCTCCGGCACCGGAGCCTGCCCTCGTGCGACCCCAGCGACTACAACCGCGCATCGCGCGATGGCCGCGCGCCGGGGCTCGCCCTCGGGCATGGCAGCGACCTGGGCGACCGCGGCAAGGAATGCCGGCGCGGTCCCCGGGCTGGCGAGGACTTCCATCGCCGCTGCGTGGTCGGGGGCGCGCGCCGCGCCGCTTGCGTGCCAGGACGCCTCGAGCTCCTGCTCGCGGTCGGCCAGGAGGGCCCGCTTTGCCGCGCCGCCATGGTCCCGGCCCCCGGCCGCCTCCGCGCCGCGCTTTCGGCCGGCGGACCCGACGCTGACGTCGTCCGAGGCCGTGGAGCCGCGGTCGTCGTCGCTCCTCGAGGGCGACTCCGTGTCGCTCCTCAGCCCCCGCTCGTCCCCCGGCGCCGCCTCATAGCCCGCCATGCCAGCCCCGTCCTCGTCCTCATCCTCCCGCCCCGCGGCCCCGCCGGCGCCCTCCGGCCCGGCCATCGCCCGGGCACCCCCGCCGAGCCCCACCACGGCCTCCCCGACCTCAAGCCCGATGCCCTCCCCGCCCGCGCCCGCCCTGGCGAGCTCGAGCGCGTCCGCGGGCGCGTCGCCCACCCCCCTCGCCGCCCGCGCGAACGGGTTCCTCGCGCTCGCCGCCGCGGCCCGCCGGTGCCGCTCTCGCCGCCCGGCTAGCACCAGCAGCGACGGGCGCCGCCTGCCGCCCTCGTCCCCGCTCCCCGCGTCCGCCACGGCCGCCGCCACCGCCCGGTCCAACGCCGTCGCGTGGTCCGGCTGCTTTCCCTCCGGCTCTACCGCGAGGCGCATCCCGACGGCTCTGCCGACGGCCCTCGCGGTGACCTCGGCGGCGTGCGCCTGGGATCGGGCGCCCATGCGTCCCATGACGCTGACGCGAAGTGTGTGGGTCGCGTCCCCTCCCGGGGCGATGGCCGAGCCGGACGGCCGTAGGGCGCTCACGGACGAGGCGCCGCCGCCGCTCTCACCCGTCTCGGAGCCGGTGCCGGGCAGCCGCGGGGCCGCGGACGGCGCCCCGGCGGTCGCCGCTCCCCCGCCGTGGCCGAGCGACGCGAGCATGCTCGCGATGAGCGACGACCGCTTCGACCCGCGATGGGACCCTGCCGCTGCCGCCGCGGGCCCTCCGTCCACCGCAGCTGCCGCCGAGGACGAGGAGGACGAGTTGAGAGCGTCGTCGCCGTCGTCGTCGTCGTCGCCGCCGGGGGCGAGGGGCGTCCCGGGGCGGGCCGCCTCGGCCGGCGCTCGCTGCTGCACGGCGGCAAGCACCGCCGCGCGCGCGGCCCTCGACGGAAGCGAGTCCGCGTCGCTCAGCGCGCCGACGTCATCCTCGACCGCGTCGCTCAGCACGCCGACGTCGCTCATGGGCCCGTCGTCCTCGTCGGGCCCCCCGCCGCCGACCGAGACCACCGAGTGGACGGCGCTGTACGCGGCGCTCACCACGGACATGGCCTCCCACGCCTCCGCCGCCGGGGGGCCCATGACGCTGTCGGTGTCCCCGTCGCCGGGCGCATCCGCCTCGGCCTCGCCGGCCGCGGCGTCACCTGCCACCGCCGCCGCCACGGCCGCCCGCTCCAGGGCGCCCCGCGCGGCCGCCGCCCGCCTCACCGACGCCTCCTCCCGCTCCACCGCCTCCTCCAGTGCCGCCCGCGCCCTCACCGCGTCGCTCAGCACCAGCTGCGCGGTCTCCTCGAGCGCCGCCGCCCGCCGCACCGCCTGCCCCACCGCCGGGTCCGCCCGCCCGCCGTCCAGCGCCGACGCCGTCACCCTGCCCAGGCTGTACCGGGTCATGCACTGGCGCAGCGACGCGTGGTACTCCACCGGCAGAGCCGCGCAGTACCTCTCGAACCGGCTCTGCCATCCGGCGATGCGGCCGACGGCCTCGCGGAGGTGGCGCCACCTCGCCTCCGGATCCGCGGCCTGCTCCCCCGCGCGGGTCTCCCACCGCTGCCGGATGCCCGGGTCCGCGGCGGCGGCCGCGTGGAGCTCGGAGAGCAGGCCCCACAGCCGGGGGTAGTCGGCCGGGCAGAGGACGAGGAGCGCCGAGACGCGGCGGCGTCGCTTGTCCGCGGCGCCGGTCAGGTGAGCGACGCTGGCGTCGTCGCTCATCGCCATGAAGCCGACAGGGCCGACGAGCGACGTGCGGCGCTCCGTCCCGAGGACGGGGAGGCCGTCGAGCCAGCGGCGGCGGGACGGGGGAAGGACGGGCCACGCCTGGGGGGCGGCCGAGCCGTCGGGGGAGGCGACGGCAGAGGCGTCGCCGACGTCGGGCTCTGCCGGCACGGCTCCGTGCCATGGGGATGCCGGCGACGGCGCGGCGTCCTGGACGGCGTAGACGGGCCAGACGACGCTGCGCTGGAGGCCCGAGGCCTCGGCGCTGCGCCTGACGGCCTGGGCGTGGAGCCGGTCGGTCATGGGGCAGCTCTGCAGGTCGTAGACGTCGACGGGAAAGCGGAGCGTGCGGATGGCGAGGGCGGCGAGGGCGGGCTCGTGGGCCTGCCGGGCGGGGTCGGTGAGAAGGACGGGGCGGGGGGGCGCGGGGGGCAGGGGGAGGCGCCAGTCCCACACCGGCGGGGCGTCCGAGAGCCAGGCCGAGGTCGCGGCCGCCTCCCTGGTGGCGAAGGCGTGGGGGAGGGGCCAGAAGCGGCTGAGCGGCGCCTGGTGGGCGGCCCCGTCGGCGGGCATGGGACGCCTCTGGAAGGCGAGGCGGTTGGGGCTGCGGAGGGGCTTGGTGGTCTCCGTCGCGGCGAGGATGGTGACGATGGCGGAGGGGCGGAGGCCGCTCTCGGCGGCGGCGGCGGCCTCGGCCACCATTCGGCCGTCACCGCCCGACGCGGCCTCGGCGGCGAGGGCCGCGCGGAGGGCGGCGGCCGCGGCGGGCGTGAGGTCGGTGCGGCGGCGGGCGGCGGCGAGGTCGATGGACGGATACGTTGGCCCTGACCAGTGGTGGCGGGAGCCCTCCTCCGGGGGCAGCAGGGAGAGGGCGGGGCCGGGCTCGGGCGCGGCGGCGCCGTCGGCGGGGAGGAGGGGGAGGCTCGACCGCGGGGGCGGGGCGAGGGAGGGCCCGGCGGAGCCGCCGACCCACAGGTCGGACTTGAAGCCGTCGTGAGGGCCCACCGCGATGTGGCGGGAGCGGCCGGCAGCCCCGCCGCCCACTGGCGCGCCGCCCGGCTGCCCCGCCCCCGCCCCGGCGAGCTCCGCGGGGGACGCGTACCGGAAGCGGATCCGTGCCGCGCAGAGGTCCACCGCCACGGCCCCCGCCCCGCGCACCGCGCCCGAGGTCGCGCCCGACACGGCGTCCCCGGCGCTCTGCAGGACAAGGGCGGGCACGTTGGTCGGGGGGGGCGCCGGCTCGCCGCCCAGCGAGGCGGGCGGCGCCGCCGCTGCCGCCACCGCCGCCCCCGCGTTCACGAGGGTGGCAGAGCCGGCCGTGGAGCCGGCGAGGCGCGCCAGGCTGAGCACGGTGTGCCAGGGCGCTAGCGCCGGCCCGTCCAGGAAGGCCGCGGCGTCGCTCCCGCCGCCGTCGCCCAGCGACGCCACGAGACGCCTCGCCGCCACCGTGTCCCCCGCCGACGCGTGGAGCGCCGCGGCGGCCCGTCGCAGCTTCTCGCACTTGGCCCAGGCGAGAGAGCGGCCGGGCGGCGCAGCCCCCCCGGCTGTCCGTGCCTCGCGCGGCGAGGAGGACGACGACGCCCCGGCGTCCGGCTTGGCGGGCGCTCCCGTCGCGTCGCTCAGCTCCGGCGGGGAGCCGCCGACGCCCGCCCCGGGGTCGCTCAGCGCCGCGACGGCGTCGCTCACCGCCCGGGGGAAGGCCCCAGCCCCCATACAGACGAGGGCGAGGCGGACGGAGGCGGGGAGCGCCGTGGCGGTGCCGGAGGCGCCGCTACCCCACGGCTCCCCCGGCTCCAGCGGGGGCCACCCCGCCGTGCGCATCGGCGCAAAGGCGTGCAGCACGGCCGCCTCGGGCGACGGGCCGTCAGCGCCCGGCGGCGGCGGCCGCTCCCCCGCCGCCGGCAGCGCCGCCTCAGCGCCGCCGGGGCGGGCCATGGCGCCGTCCACGGCCGCGAGCGTCGCGTCGAGGGACGCCTCGTCGCGCGCCTCGGCGGCCGCGCCGAGCGTCGCGCCCGCCGCCGCCGAACGGGCAGAGAGCCTCCCAAGGACGGGCCCGGGTGCCGAGGCCTCGGCGCCCGGCGCGGCGGAACCGAAGGCGGATGCCGGCTTACCCTCCGCCCCGCCCGCGAAGGAGCTCGCCGCCGCGGCAGACACGCGCTCGGCAAGCCGTGCCCTCGCCCGAAGCGCGGCCGCAAGCTCGCCGTGGGACCCGCCCAGCGCGGCCGCGCACGCCTCCATCGCCGCGGCACCCACCGGAGGGCGGAAGAGCTCCCCGCGGATGCCCCCCCCCACCGCCGGCGCCGCCGGGCGGGCCGCCGAGGGCGAGGCGGCCGCCGCGGGCTCAAACGTCAGGACCAGGACGGCCGCCGCGGGCATCCGCCACGGCGCGATGCCCGTGCCCGGGACCGACCCCGGCCACATGCCCCGCGACCCAGACCCGCGCATGCCACCGTCCAGAGCCGGCGCGGCGGACGCGAGCAAAGAGGCGCAGGCAAGCGCCGCCCGCATCTCGGCCGCTCCCGCCCGGACCCCGGCGCGCCTCCGGGCGGTGTCCGATGCGCTCGCGCTGCGCACCTCGGCCACCGCCTGGAGGAACGTGGCCGAGTCCGCCGTAGGCGCGCATCGTACTCTCGCCACGGCGGCCGCCAGCGCTCGCTCCGCGGCCCTCGATGCGAGCGGCCGGCCCTCGTCGTCGTGCGAGCGGGAGCTGTCCGCCCCGGGCGGGCACGTGCAGACGAGACAGAACTCGTCCGGCGACGGCGCGCGCTCGGAAGGCTTGCGCAGCTGCATGGCGGTGCGAAGCTTCACCCAGGACTCGATCTGCGGGGACCGCGGCACCCCACTCGCGAGCTGAAACGGGCACCTGCAACGCGCCCGGCCCCCAGCGGTGATGCGCCCGGCAACGCGGCAGCTCGATCCGGCTGGCTCACCGAGCTCTTGGCCGCGTCAAGCAGCGACAGCGTGCCGCACACCCGGCTCCCCGAGGCCGGGGAGTTGTCAAGCAGCACGACGAGCCGCATGGCGAGGGTTCGTGCCGCGTGGCGTCGTCAAAGTGTGAGCCGGGCGGGGTGCGGGTGGCAAAGCCGACCGCAGTGGCAACAACCCGGTCCGGTCAGAGCAAGAGCGTGAACACAAGCCACGGGTGCAGTCTGTCATCCAAAACGAGAACGGTGCGGTTGGGGGGCGGGGCGGCGCCCCGGCTCAGAGGCCGAGCGGTGAGCCCAGCTCGCCGAGCCCGTCGGCCTCCTCGGCCAGCGCCTCGACGTCGGCGGCGTCCATGTACACACGGATTCGGTGCGCGGCGCGGAGCAGCTGCCGGAGGTGCCCGGGCGGCATGCGCGTGCGGCCCTTGCGCTTGCGCGGCGCCGCCCGCGGGTCGGCAAGTGTCTCGTCGGCGTCGACGAGGCGGAACACCGTCCCCAGGTCCTCCCGCTGCAGCATGGCCACGCGCTCCATGGTGTCGAACCCCGACGACACCATGCCGTCGGCGTACCGCTCCAGGAGCATCGAGCGCAGCCAGAAGCGAACCGTCTCCGCGCCCGCCCGGCACGCCTCCTCGGACCCCCCCCGCGCGGCCGCCGCCACCGCCGCCACCACCCCCGGGTTCGCGACCTCGTGCGCGGCCTGCCAGAGGCGCCGCGCGGCCTCGGCCCGGCGGGCAGCGATGCTGGCCACGTCGTGCGGCGCGCCGTCGCGGCGGGAGTCGGGCGTGCCGAGCAGCGCGAGCTCCGACGGGGTGAGCGACTGCTCGTCGCGCGGCGCGGCGACGCCGGCGGCGGCCCCGGCGGCCTCGGCCGACGTCGCCCCGATGGCGTCGCCCACCGCGGTGGCGGCGCCCATTGAGCCGGTGCCGGGGGCGGCCGCCTCCGCTGCCCTCGCCGCCTCGGCGACGCGATCCCTGGCTGACGCCGAGCCCGCGCGGGGCGAAGACGAGGAGGCCGACGACGCGGCGGGGGCGTGGGGCCTGACCGGCGAGACGGCGAGGGGGGAGGAGGGCGGGGCGGAGGCTTCGACCAGTCGCCTGGCCGGGCCGGGGGAGGGGGCGGCGGAGGCGGCGGCCGGGGACGGGGCCGGGGCGCGGGGCTGCAGCGGGGCGAGACGGGGCGAGACGGCCGCGGCTGCCGGCGCGGCCGCGCGCCGGGCGGCCGGGGGCGCCGTGGCGTCGCCGCGGACCGAGGAGGAGGCGCCGGAGGACTTGGACGAGGCGGGGCTCGGCCGCTGCTCCTTCCCCTCCCGCTCCCCGGCGGCGGGGGAGGACACGAAGGGAGCCCCAGCCTCGTCGTCGCTGTCGTCGTCGTCGCTGTCGTCGTCGTCGTCGTCGTCGTCGTCCTCGAGCTCCTTCAGCAGGCTGGCCGCCGCCTGCCGCGCGGCTGACGCGCTCGACGTCACCGCGGCCGTCGAGGACGTCGACGCCGACGTCGACGTCCTTGTCACGGCAGGCGAGCCGGGGGCGGACGGCAGCCCGGCCCCGGGCGCCGCCCCCGGCTTGGACGCCGCCCAGACCGAGGACGACGGCGCGGCCGACTGCGAGGCGATTCCCGCCCCGGACCGCGGCCCGGCCGTCGTCAGCGCCCGCATGACCGCCCCCAGCCTGGCCGCGGTCTTGACCTTGCGCACGCTCCGCTTGAACACCGCGGCCGGGTCGATCCCCTCCGCCACCAGCTTGCCCCCGGACTCGCACCCCGGGAGCGACGCGAGTCGCTCCTTCTGCCTCCGCGCCACGAAGGCACGCGACATGGCCACGAGGCGCGCGGCCACCTCGGGGGAGATGCCGGCGACGATGTCCCCCGCCTTGGCCCGCCGCTTGTTGTCCCGTAGCGCCCCGAAGCCGCCGATGCCCTCGGCAAAGGCGGACAGGGCCCGGCGCACGATCCGGTCCACGCGGCCCTCCTGCATGCGATGACCGTCACTCTCCATCGTGACGGTGCGTATGCGGCCGGCGGCCTCGTCCCCCAGCGCCGTGCGCTTCCACCCCTCCGCCGTGCGGCCCCGCTGCTCCGCGTCGGCCGCCTCGGCGTCCGCCCTGGCAGTGGCCACGGCCGACCGCGCCGTCTGCCGGACCTCGCGAGCCCGCCGCGACTCCTCGATCGCCTCCCTCGCCCGGGCCTTCTTCCCCTCCGTAGCCGCGCGACGGTGCTCCACAGCGGCGATGAGCTGCGAGATGACGCGTGGGGGGGGGGGAAGGGCATCGGTGTCGGCGGGCTGAGACGGCCTCGCCGGGCGAGCCCGTCGTGCGGGCCGAACAGTGGCGGCTCTGGGCTTCGGCCTGCCCGAGTAGCGGCTCTGGGCTTCGGCCTGCCTGCGTAGCGGCTCGGGGCTTCGGCCGGCCTCAGGGGCGGATCGGGGGCCTCACCTTGTCTGTCTCGAGCTTCCACGACTTGCGGCGGTGGTTCGTGCGGATGCGCTTCAGGTCCCGCGCGCGGGTGCGGATGAGCGACGCGCAGTCCTTCTCGCCCTCGGCCACGGCGAGCTGGTACGCCGTGAGGTCGTCGTTCGATCGCAGGTCTGTGTCCACGCCCCGCAGCACGAGGTACTCCACCACCTCGGGGTGGCTGCGGTACACCGCGATGTGGAGCGCCGTCTGGCCCATGGCGTCCTGCGAGCGGAGGGCGAAAAGCAGGACGGCCGGGGGGTGCCGTGGCCAGCCACCGAGCCTCGGGGGGGGGCACAGCGCGCGCTCCCGCCCCTTGCAAGGTGCCTGTGGCGTTCGCGCTCACCTGGAAGTTGATCTTGGCCTTGGCCAGCTCGATAGCCTCCTTGACTCTCTCTATGTCACCCTCACGCGCCGCGTCCATAAGCTCCACGCTCGGATCGACGCCTCCGCCCGTGGAAACCCGGCTGCGACGACCCAGCAGCCATCAATGACGTCAGCACGGCGCTTCAATGGCAAGCGCTCGCCCTGCCAAGCAGCCGCTGGGCGCGGGCGCAAACAGAAACCGACACCTGCTCACCGTCCCCTTGGCCGCTCCGCGAGGGGCGATGACGGCAAGTCAGCCTCAGCGGCAGCCATTGTTCCCGAACGATGCTGCGAAGGAGGAAGCGATCAGACGATGCCAGTCGTGCGGGCCTCTGACGTTCGCGTGAGCGCGCCGGCGTGGCACCACTGCTCCGTCGAGCCGCCCTGCCGCCCCTGCCCAGCTCGCGCGCTTCACGAACACAAGCACATGTGCGAAACGGGACTGAGAACCGCGAGCGGCATCATGAATGCCGCCTGCTCACGTCGCGCTGGAGTGGGCATGGTGGTGGCAACAAGTCGACAACGAGGGCTCTGTTAGATCTTGGTCATCACACAAACATTCGGACAGTGCAGCCCGTCGTAAGGTGTTCATCAAGGCTTTCATGGCTCAAAACTTGTGTGATGACGAGGGGAGTCTGTAGGGTCAGTGACAAGCCCTGTAGACCATTCCCCGACCGACGGTCCTCGATGGACCGTGCAGCGATCGCCACGCGATTGATGTCGGACGTGGATGTTAAGGAAAATGTCAAGGTGGAGTGTTCACCAGCCCTGAAGTAGGCTGGGGGGGAGGAGGCCGTCAAGTCCGGGCAGAGATGGCTGGGCGGCGTCTGGCGCGAGATTAGGTGGGGCGTCCAGGGGGGGGGCGCGGCGGGGAGCTCTCTAGGAGCCTAGCGCAGACAGAGTCGGCGATCGACGAACCCTGCGGCAGGCGAATCGCAGCTTCAGCCGGCGTGCCGAGGCATGTGCCCACCCACCGATCGGATCTGATGGCCACGGCGCCGGAGCCAAAGGGGGAAGGCGGCACAGCCGCTGCACCGGGCCAGGCTGAGGCCGTGGAACCAAACGGCTGCTGCTTCAACCTTTTTACGTGAGCCATCGTCGATACCGGCTGGCAGCGACCTCTCGGCCGCCGCTTGCGCCTTGGGAACATGAAAGGCAGCCTGCTTCACCTGCTTGCGGTGCTGCGGACGCGTGGCCATGCGCCGCGAGGTTGCGGCAACGGTCATCGAAACCGGGCGTCGTCCGGGACGGATTCCGATTTGCTCGCGCAACAGCCAAGCACCCTGCCGCCCACTGCCGCGTCGCAGATGCTGGATGTGCTGCGGACTCTGTGCCTCGTGCTGCGCCAGGAAGAAGGGCCAGCACCTCGGGGTGATCCCCATCGAACGCGTGAGTCGCAACCCTCATGAGCCGTGCCACCCGTGTGAGCGCCCGTATCGGCTGCAAGCTTCCGTCCCGAGGACCTGTGTCGCAGCGCAAGTGCACGGACCTGATCATGTGCGTGTTCTTCCTGCTGTTCACCCTGGGCTCCGTCGGCATTGGCGCGTTTTCGCTGACGGTGGGAAACCCCAAACGCCTAGTGTACGCCACCGACTTCGAGGGTGACACGTGCGGCACCAACAACCCGGACGGCAAGGACCTGACCAGCAAGACCAGGGCCGTGTACCCCCGCCTGAACGAGGACATGCTGGTCAACCTGCAAAAGACCGACCCACGGCAGTACAGCTTCTACGCCATCTGCACCGAGAAGTGCCCTGAGGAGCTGGACATTGTGTGCAACTACGCGATCGAGGCCAAGTACCCGGCCGCCACCCGCAAGGCCTGCATGGACGACGTTTCCAGCAACACGGCCACCTGCAAGGAGGTCCGTAAGAACTGCTGGGTCATGCCCATCAAGCACACCGAGGTCCTGTTCCGGTGCCTGCCCCTCACCAACGTCAGCAATTCCGAGACCAGCAAGTGCCTCTACCCTGCGGGTCTTACATCCGCCTCTGATCCTCGCTGCGTTCTCGCCGAGGACGATCGCGACACCCAGGTCAAGCGGCCCGCTCAGAAGAACCTCCTCTTCGATCAGCTGAGCTCCGCCGCCTCGATCTGGGGGCGCTACTTCGCCGACGTCACCCAGGCGTGGTACGTGGTCTTCCTGGCGGCCATCGTGCTCCCGCTTTTCCTCTCCTTTGGTTGCATCAAGTTCCTGCAGAACTGCACGGCGCTCATCGTGTGGACGGTGGTGGTGATGATCGTCACTCTGGCAATCGTGGCCACCTTCGTGGCGTACGCCAAGGCCGGCCTGCTGGACACGTCGCGGCTCACCTCCGCGGCCACCGCGCTCACCGCGGCGACGAACGGAACGGCCCTCTCCCTGAACCTCGGAGGGGTGACCAACAACCTTGGGGAAAGCGCCAACGCCGACATTTGGAGGTACCTGGCCTACGTGCTGACCGGCGTGACCATCATCCTGGTCATCGTCCTTGTCGCCATCCGCAGCAAGATCGCCGACTCCATCAACATCATCACCCTTGGAGCCGACTCCATCAACGCCATGCCCCTTATGGTGTTCTTCCCCGTCTCGACGGTCCTTGCCCTGATCGCCTACTTCTTCTGGTGGGTGTTCGTGGCAGCCAATCTCATGTCAGCTGGCACCAAGGAGGAGGTCGACGCCGCAGCCTCTGCCACGACCGCGTTTATCACGTCCAGGTTCCCGGGCTTCAACGCCACCGCCATCGCGAGCGACTTTGGCTCCGCCGCAACCTTCACTCGCTTTAAGCCGGACGACGTGCTGCAGTACATGCAGATCTACCACTTCTTCGCCCTGCTCTGGACGACCCAGTTCATTGAGGCCATCTCCGTGATGAGCATCGCGGGCGCTGTCTCAGCCTACTACTTCAGCCTGGATGGTCGAGAGCGTCACCCGACCTACGGCCCCCTCATCGTGAAGTGGAAACAGGACAACCGCTGGCGCAAGCCCGCCACCGGAGTCTCCGCAAGTGCCTCGTCGGAGACGGCTGACTCGGCAGCCCCTGAGGCCGACGGCGCTTCCGCGACCGGCGTGCTTCCGGAGTCCGAGATCGACACCGATGCCGACGTCCCCGAGACGATCGACGGCCACGAGATCCCCAGGCTGCGCCTCTTCCGGAAGACGGGCTACCGCGGCTCCGCCGAGATCCTGGGCTCCCTCTGGAGGGTGATCCGCAAGCACATGGGCACGGCCGCCTTTGGCGCACTCCTTATCGCCATCGTCCAGTTCATCCGGGCCGTGATGACGTACTTCACGAAGCAGCTCGACACCCTGTCAAAGAACGGCGCCCCATGGCTCGCCTACGTCAAGTGGTACATCAACTACTACCTCTGGCTCCTGGAGCAGTGCGTCAAGTTCGTCACCCGCCGCGCGTACATCTACACGGCCATCAAGGGCTTCGCGTTCTGCCGGGCCGCCCGCGCGGTGTTCACGCTCATCCTGCGGAAGACGGCGCTCCTGGCCTTCGTGACGGCGATGGTCGACGTCATCATCTTCCTGGCCCAGCTCGCTATCTCCCTCCTCTGTGGCCTGATCTGCTACGCCGTGCTTGAGCTCCTCCCGATGTTCCAGGAGGGCGGTGATGCCGAGGTCTTCAGCTCCTGGCTCCCTTCCCTCGTCGTGATGCTGTTCTCCTACTTCGTTGCGGCATTCTTCTTCAACACCTTCGACGTGGCGGTTGACACCATGCTGATCGCGTACGTGACCGACATGGAGGAGTGCAAGGAGGTCAATGGCGGCGTCGAGGTCCCGCTTCACTACCGCCCGCCGGGGCAGATGAAGTCCTGCTGCGGCTGCTGCTCGTGCTGCGCACCCCCGTCGAGCAAGGCCGCTGATGCCGCGCTCACCGAGGGGCGGAAGCAGTACGACGCCGCCCAGCCCAAGGAGAACCCCGTCGCCGAGCATGCCGAGAGAGCGACCACTAAAAGCTAGGAGGCGCCGGCCCCTCGCCAGTGACGTGCGCAGATGTGTGAAGTCGTCGGGCGTGTCGCGCTGTCGCACGCGCTGGCTGAGCAGGCTCTGCGTCTCGATGGCCCTCGTGCCCGTCACCACGCCCACACCTCAAACGCGCAGCCCGCCGGAGCAAAACCTCACATCATCTGCCGGCCACAAAGGTCCTGATGCTGCGGCTTACGCAGCGTGCTCGCTCGTGTTTAGGGGCCGCGGTGCGCGCGGCTCCGTGCTTGCTGGGGCGTCATCAGCACCACCGCGGGATCGCCAGCGAATCGGCATGGGGGATTCCTGTGACATGTGCTGAGTCTGGGGCTGTCACTGTGTTCGATGCTGCCGTAGCCGACTACCTCGGCCTGACGGGCGATCCCGTGGGCAAGTGCGGGGTGGCCGCCTCCATGGACCCCGCGTTTGCGATGGCCATGGTGCTTGAGGCGTTTCTGATGGTGCTGTCCGGGGGCGTGGACGGCAGGACGAACGAGCGGGTGGTCCAGCTTCGCAGGAGGCTTCAGTTCCTCGTTGAGAAGCGCCATTGCACCTTCCGGGAGCGAAGCTTCGTGGCAGCGCTTCATGCTTGGGCGGACGGGCGTATTCGGGAGTCAGCTGCCATCCTCGAGGCGTGGCTTCTGGAGCAGCCGCACGATGTTCTGGCGGTCCGCGTTTTGCACGGTGAGCGGCCCTGCTTCGCCCCATACAACGGCCCCTGCCCCTCGTTCTGTGTATCGAGAGCGGGGCGGTGCCCGCGGCCATGCTCTGTGGCCCGCCGATCGCGCCCGCAGATACCTACTACTTTCTCGGCGACAGCGAGCAGCTCCGTGACTCCCCGGGCAGGGTGATGGGCGCGTGGGACGCCAAGAGGCCCGGCTACTTGAAGGTGAGAATCGTGCGCAGCCCGCGCAGCCGCCTGGCTCCGTCAGCACGCGGGGGACGGGGCAGTCGCGCCGTGACAGCCGGCGGGGGGCCCGATGCTGCCGCGACCGAGCCGCGACGCCGTGCCTTGACTTCTCCCCCCCCTCCCCGCAGTTGTGCGGCATGTTCGCCTTCGGGGCGCAGGAGTGCCGGCAGATGGCCCTGGCAGAGGAGCAGGGGATGCGCGCTCTCTCGGAGGACATGGAGGATCCATGGGCGCGTGAGGGCAGGCGTTGCCGCGCCGCTACTGCCGGCAGGGGCCACCGGCCGCTGCTGTGCTGCTGCCCCGTGCTTCTGCCGCGGGCGCCTTGTCTCGCCGTGCTTGCCCGGCCTGCCAGCCTCATTCCCTCCCGCCGCGGCCCGCCCTTCGCTGCGAGCCTCGTCCCCTCCCGCCGCGGCCCGCGCAGTCCACGCCGTCGTGCACGTGTACGAGTCCCTGGGGCGCCGCTACGAGGGGCAGCGGCTCCTGCGCACCAGCCGCTGGTTCTGGGACCGCGCCGACCTGCTGCAGACGCACCTGCACTGGCACTGGGGCCTCATGCAGCTCGCGGACGGCCAGTACGAGCGGGCCATGGGCCGCTACGACGAGTGGCTCCGCGAGGACTCGGCCACGGAGATCCTGAACCTGTGCGACTCGGCGTCGCTCCTCTGGCGCATGGAGCTGCTCGGCATCGACGTCTTCGACCGCTGGACGGAGCTCGTGCCGCTCGTCCGGCGCTTCTCGGGGCAGCACGTGATGCCGTACTGCGACGTGCACATCGCCGTGAGGCGTGGCACGGCAGCTCGCGCCGGAGTCCCGTGCGCAGCCAAGTCGGTCATACGCCACGAGCTAGCCCTCAGTCCACCTCCCGCCGACCCTTTCGCCACGCCGCAGATGATCTACGCCGCTGCGGGGGAGGAGTCGCTCCTGGCAGAGCACATGGCCTCGATGGCCAAGGCGGCGACGTCCAAGCCATTCTTCGAGCCGGCCATGGCCAGCTCCGTGGGCGCACCAGGCACGGCCGACGGCATGCGCGACGTCGACCCCGCATGGGCCCACCTGCACGGCGCACCCGGCGCCGCCGATCGTGCCGGAGAGGCACCCCCCCCGGGCGCGGCAGCGTCACCGCCGCCGTCCCTCGCGCCGCTTGGGGGCCCGCCGCCCTCGCCCCTGGCGGTCGACCGGCCGGACCTCGCGGGCTTGGACCCACCCTCGCTCCGCGGGTCCGCCTTCTCCCCGCTCGCCGCCGAGTCGGAGCGACGCCAGGTGTCGCTCGCCGCGAAGGAGGACTTTCCGCTCGAGGCCCCGGGGGATGCCGACGATATGTCGCTCGACCCCGACGACCAGGAGCGCCCCATCCTCCCCACGCCGATGTCCTCCATGCCCATTCTCCCCCTCAGCGTGCAGGTACCGGACTTTTCGGCCGCGGAGGACGGCACGCTCCCGGGCGCGGCGGCCGACGACCCCGCGTCGCTGCCCACGCGGGCCGAGCTCGTGTCGCTGGGCGGCGTCGGCGGCCTGGGCCTCGGCTCCCACTCCGTCGTGGACAGCCGGTACACCGCTGCCGTCGCGGGGGTCGCGCTGGCCGAGGGCATGGCGGCGTACCGCCAGGGCCGCTCCGAGGAGGCGGTCGCCAAGCTGCTCCCCCTCAAGCCGCTCTGGCACCTGCTGGGCGGGTCGCGCGTGCAGCGGGACGTGTTCGGGCTGACCCTCGAGGCGGCCGCAACGCAGAGCCGGCAGATGCTCCTCGCGCGCGCCCTCCTGCGGGAGCGGGCCACGCTGTCCCCGAACGACGGGCAGACCATGTTCCACCTCAGCTCGGTGCTGTTTGCCACGGGGGACTACCGCCAGGCGGCGCAGAGCAGGGACCGCGCGCTGCGCTTCGGCCTCGGCCAGGCTCGGCACATGGCCAGGGCGGCGCACCCGGAGGGTGCCATGCCCAAGAATCTCGAGCCGTTCCGCCCGATGTGAGCCGCGTGAGCCTGTCGCGTGATTGGCTCGTCGGCGGGTTCATCCAACGCCGCCCGAGCTCTGGCGGGATCCGTCACCACTCCAGGTAGACTTCACTTTGCTGCGAAGTGAGACATGCCCGGGCACTATCGCGATCATGTGGGCGCCCAACGAAGGGGAGACCGCTCAGAGCCCGTTGAGACCAAGATCGAGGTGAGTAGCTCGCGATGCTTCCGGAAGATCTCCCGTCATGTTCGGCAGCCGCTTTGAGCCTACAGAACACTGAGAGGCTCGTAGAAACCGTGAAATAAATGACAGCTCGGTGCATCCGGGGATGATCTGGAGCGCTGCGGAGCCGTGCGGGCGCCATATCCGTGATCTAAGCAATCATCCGTTTGAGCCCCCCCGCCGGGCGGCCGGCAACCACGTGCGTCAGCGCTTCCCGCATTATTTTGGCATGTTTCGCAGGAAGCAGCACCGCGCGTTGCAGTGGCGTTACCCCATGGAAACGCCGTGGAGGCCGGCCGGCACGTTCGCGCAACCAGACCCGCAGCTCACGGCAGGCAGTACGCTGCCCCAGACTCGGCAGTGACCATCTCCACTGGGCCATTGGGTGTAAGGAGGCCCGCGGATGCAATGATGTTGGCAGACCCGTGGAGCTCCGTCGCTGCTGCGGACGCGCAGCGGGACGGCAAGGCACCCGAGGCGGAAGACAACGTGTTCGACGCTCTGCTGTCGGACATCATGGCTGTGGTCAGCGTCCTTCTGTGAGCTGCCGTTTGTGCGTGCGTTCACTGAACCCGTGTGCCCGTGGAGCGAGGCCCAGCTCGCGTCCTGCCCGTGCGGCTTGCTTGTCACGCGCACACCTCACCCGGTCACGCACACTCGTCTGTCGCGCCCTGTGCCAGCACCCCCGCGGCCGCGGCGTCTGCCCCCGGCCCGCTGAGCATGATGACGAATCCCGTGGCCATGGCGTCGGAGCTCGGCTCGAACAGGAACGGCACCTGCCGCCACGTGCTGCCGACAAAGGCAAAGGTCGACGGGGCGGCGGCGTCCGCCAGCGCCGAGCCGCGCCGCCCGCCCCGTGCCTGCGCGGCCTCGTCCGAGCCGCGAGCAGAGCCCTCGGTCCCGGCCACCCCGAGGAGGGCTGCCTCGCTGCTGCCGATGCTGCCGCCGCGGCGACCCGCGCCGACGGCCCGGAGCTGGGCGCGGACCCCTGCCCGCTGCTCCGCCCCCTTCCGCCCAACGACTGCCCGGGGCGCCGCCGCCGCCGCCTGCCCGGCTCTGCCCGCCTCCCCCGCAGTGCCGCCCGCCCACGACGCCGAGCCGATGGCTGCCGTGAGGTCCGCGACCATCACTCCGCCGCCGGACGCCGGTGCCACGGCCTGCCGCGCGGCACCGGGCGCAGGGCCGGGTGCTCCGCCTGCCGGCGCTGCTGCCGCCTCCGCGTCGCTCGGCCGTCCACCGGCGGCTCCACCGGCGCTGGCTGCGGCGGCCCCGGCGGCGGCGGCCGCCCTCGCTGTCTCCAGCGTGTGTCGGACCGCCGTGAGCGACTCCCCGGGCGCCACCGCCGCCTCCCCCGCGAAGCGGAACGACATCGACGCGGAGGCGTCGCCAGCACCGTCCACAACTGCCACGGGGCTCAGGCCGCACGCGGCGGCCGCGGCGACGGATCCATCGGCACGGCACCGTTCCAGGAGGGGCAGCGAGACCGCGCGCCGGTGCTCCGGGGGCAGGCCGCAGCGGGCCAGGAGCCACGTCACGGCCTCGACGGGGCGCGGGTGCCTCGTGGCCAGGGCGAAGGCTCTGCCGGTGGCGTTGGACCCGGTCATGAGGGCCGTGACGGCGTCTGCGGTCATCGCTGCCTCGGCCTCGGGGGTGTGCTCGAGGGACGAGAGGAGAGACAGGGGCTCGCTCGCCCGCGCGAGCGACGCGGCGAGCACGGCCAACGGGGCGGCGGGGTCCCCGTCCGCCTGTTCGGGCGACGACGTCGGGCCGGGGGCTGCGGAGGGGGCGCTGCCGCCGCCCCGCTCCGCCCCGGCGCCGCCGCGACCCGCGGCGCCGTGCGGGGACGCAGACTCTGAGGAAGCGGCCTTGGCGTCGACGTCGTCCGGCGGCGCGCCGCGCGGCGATGCCCGGTCCAGCGGGGAAGCCGCGGCGTCGTCAGGCGGCGCCGCCGTAGCTGCCGCCCGCGAGGCGTCGACGCGGCCGGACCACTGTCCGTGCATCGCGCCCGCGTCCGAGGGCCCGAGGCGCCTCGCGTTCACGGCGTCCGCCAGCTCGGGCGCCGAGGCCTCCTCGTCCGCCGTCGTGGTTGGCTCCCCGCCGTGCCGCGGTGGCCGGGCCGCCGCCCACGCCGCCACCTCCCCGGGGACGCTCATGATGAGCCCCTCGCTCGCGGCGTCAGGGGCCGCGCGGGCAGCGCCGCGGAGCCTCCTGGCCTCCACGGCGCGGTCGAACGCGTCGGCCGAACACCGCATCGCGAAGCTCGCGAGGTCCAGCGCCGTCCATTCCATCACCGGGCGCGCCAGCCGGTCAAGGTCCGCCTTGAGGCGGGTCCTCTGGGCGTCGAAGGGCCGGGGGTCGGGCGCGTTGCAGGCTGCCAGCGGCCCGTACTGGGAGCCCGTCACCTGCGCCTTGAGGCGCCGCTCCCGTTCCAAAGCCGCGCGAACCCCGTCGGCGTACCTGTGCTCGATGCGCCGAAGCACGGAGCGGCCCGTTCCCAGCGGGCAGGGGGCGACGGCGTCAGCGTGGAGGACCGTTGCCTGGAGCACCGCGTCGCCGCAGGCTTCCGCAACGGCGCGCGGCGTCTCCCCGTTCCAGTCGGCGGCGTCCACGTCGGCGCCGGACGCGAGGAGCTCGCGGGCGACGGCGGTGGCGCCTCTGCGAACGGCGAGCAGCAGCGGCGTCTCGAACGCCCTCGTCCGGGCGTCCACGAGCGACCCGGCCCTGAGCAGCAGCGCCACTGCGTCCGTGTACCCTCGCGCCGCGGCGAGGTGGAGCGGCGTCTCGTGGAGGCTGTTCTCCTTGTTCACGTCGCGGCCCGCCTTGATCAGGCTTTCCAGCATGCCCATGTTGTTTGTGTCGGCGGCGCGCCACAACGAGCGCATGGTGCTGCACCGGCGCGGGCTCGGCAGTGCTCTCGAGTGCGCACTGGGCGCGCGTGGCCGCTTGGCGCAGAGCGCTGAATGGCCGGTTTGACACTCGTCCGATTCTTCTTTCCTCCCGTCGCCAGTCACTCATAGACCCAGGATGAGCGGCGGCGCACCCCCCGGAGCTTGGTGCAGGCTCAGTCGTCGTCGTCCGAGGACTCGTCGTCCGAGGCTTCGCCCCCGATCCTGACGTCCCGCGGGCCGGCTGCCCTCGCGGCCAGCACGTCACTCGGGAGGCGGAGGGCGACGGTGTCCAGCCGCTGGACGCCGTCCGCACCCGCGCCGCCGATGAGGAGGACGCAGGGCTCGTCCCACCCGGCGCCGGCGTCGAGGCGGTCGACGAGGACGGCCGCGTGGCCGCTGCGCCCCAGCGCCTGCCGCGCCTCCACCGCGGCGCCCCGCCCGCCTCCGGGCTGCGCGGGCTCTGCCGCGCGGACGTCGACGCGGGTCCATCGCCACGTGACGACGTCGAGGATGTGAGCGTCGGGGAACATGGGCCCCCCCATGGTGGTCGGCACGGGGCGGCAGTCGGCGGTTCCGGCGCCCGGCGAGGCCCGGGAGGCGTCGCGGCCGGCCATGCCCGCCGCAGCGCCCCTGACCCTCCGCCCCGCGCTCTCAAGCACAGTGTTGGCCGGGTCCCAGCCCCCCGCGACGAGCATGTGGCGAGGGGAGACCATGGTGGAGGTGTGCCCTGTGCGGGGGGCGGGGGGCGTGCCGGTGACCTCCGGTCGCTCCCAGCGCCAGTGGCCCGAGGCCGTCGCCGTGCGCAGGACCACGACGTCGTTGAAGGAGGAGTCGGCGTCGTTGCCGCCGAAGACCACCACCGCCTCGTCGGCGACGGTGACCGCCGTGTGGTAGCAGCGGGGCTTGGGGCCGGGCCCCGCCGGGCGCACGAGGCGCCACCGGTACGTGCCCATGTCGAGGGAGTGTAGGTCCCCGAGCCACTTGGAGCCGCGGATGCCGCCGTGGACGAGAACGGTGCTGCCGAGCGACGCCATCGCGTGGCCGCCCCTGGCGGCGGGGGACTTCCCCGACGTCACGGGGGGGAAGCCGAGGCGGACGGCGCCCCTGTCCAGGAGGAGCCACGGCTCCTGGAGCTGCTTCGTCTCGCGGCGGGGTGGGGCGCCGGCGCGGCCTGGGACCTCGGTGTCCCGCTCCCCGCCGAACGCCACCACCGACACACGCCGGGGCTGCGCCGAGGATGACGAGGATGACGAGGATGACGAGGTGACGGCGGCGATGGCGTGCCAGGCTCGGGGCGCGAAGACGCCGCCCGAGTCCGCGCCGGGGCCCTGGTCAGGCGCCGCGGCGGACACGGCCCGCTGCCCGAGGCGCTCCCTGGCCCAGAGCCCCGTGGAGGCGTCGAGGGCCCACACGTCACCGAGGGCGGCGGCGTCCCGGCTCTCGCCGCCGAGGACGACGACGCGGCCATCGCCGAGGAGGGCGGCGGCGTGGCCCCAGCGCGGCGCCGGGGCGTCATCCCCGGACGGCTCGGCGGCCACGAGAACGGGGGCGGGGGCCATGGAGGCAGAGGCGGCGGCGTCGGGGCCGGCGAGGCGGCCGGCGATGGCGGCAGAGGCCACGGACTCGGCGGTGGGCACGGCGGCGGGAACGGCGGCGGAGGAGGTGGCGGGGCGGGAGCCGGGCGAGGCCGCGGCGGCGGCGGCAGCACCGGCAGCACCGGCGCCGCGGCCGTGGATTGCGGCGGCTGCGGAGCGCAGGGCTGCCGAGGCCCGCGACATGGCGTCGCGGGTCTGCGGCGTG
>Ga0136560_1000485_pt1 | contig 19961 bp, 27 predicted proteins | sample AntRauMeHopE1497_FD_104925 | JGI IMG/M metagenome (GOLD analysis project Ga0136560, IMG submission 104925) | Saline lake microbial communities from Rauer Islands, Antarctica - Metagenome Hop E1 #497 | ecosystem: Environmental > Aquatic > Non-marine Saline and Alkaline > Saline | place... | reverse complement strand
TGTACTCGCACTCATACATGGACTTGATACTTTGACACCTATAAAAATTATCAGATTTATTCTCCGGTTCTAAATTGCCAATGCGGAACCTAGTTCTAGGGGATCCGGAATCCGGAGGCCGCGGCGCCGCGGCCCAACTGGTCGCAAAGGGCATGCAGAAAACTGCATTATTTTGTCTTTGGGGTAGCTGCCAGTTCAGACGAAGGTGCCAAGCATTGGTTGCTACTGTTCACACTGAAAATGTCTGCTTCAGGCAGTAGCCATGCGGGCGATGAAGATCTCACACTGGAAGAGCGCAAGGAGCTGAACGAGAAGCTTGGATTCGAGGGGACCACCGTCTTTGGCAAGCTATTGAAGATCAACGCGCAGCACACTGAATGGTCCTATAGGTGAGCCATAGCACGCTTTATTTATTTATAATGCTTGCGATCCGAGTGCCGCATCAGCTCACAAGCTGTTTACTTGAACACGAGGGCCGATCTTGTTCGTACATTCGAGTCGCAGATGGTGCGTGCATGATGGCGGACGAATCATGTACTACTATGACAGTAAATCCGATGCCATTCGAAGAAAGAATGGCAGCGCCATTGTTCTTCGCAACGGCGTGCTGAGGGTCGGTCGATGTGAGGAGTGTAGGCAGGGTTACTGTCGTCGGGTACCTGAGGCAACAGTCTTCAAGTTTCTTTTCCGCCCCAGCAGCTATAAATACCCTTTCAGCTTACCATTTTATATGTTTCTCTGAGTCGCAGCACGGGTGGATGCCGCCAAGACGCGGCGAAACTTCAGCTTCCTCTCGATCAAGGCCCCTCCATTTAATCACGTATTTAGCATCGACACAACGGAGCGGCAATTCAAGTTCTGTTCGCGAAAGGAAGACGAAATGTTGCGATGGGCCTAGAGTCTTGCGCGAGTCATGGACGAGAAGAAAGTTGCGGAGGCACATATGGCCAGGCGAGAGCTGGCGAATATATTCGTCCTCGAGCACACTCGCCGACTGGCTGAAGCAGAGCGGATTGCGGCCGCTTCAAAGGCAGCCCTGCGACGATCCACGCCCGGTGCAAGTACAGATGATCTGGATGGAGATATGACGGACGCCGATTTGGCTCGCGATGCCGAACAATCTGTGGTGAAGCAAATCGTTACGACACACAAGCTTCCGCAGCCGCCGCGGAACCTCGTCGTCTACGTGCGCAGAATTGTCGATGCCCGCTTGCCGGAACCTTCGAGCGAGGAGCGCAGCGCCAAGTGCGTCACGATGAAGCTCCTCATGGGGATGCAGAAGGAGCGCTGTGGAACCAACCACATTTAGCCGGAGCGGCGCCCACTCCGCAACCATTCCGGAGCGGCGGCGGCAGGTCCCGCAAAAATAGGCGTCGATGCTGCCCTCGCGGGCGCTGGTGGCGCCACTGGGGCGGCAGGGGGGCCAAGTGCTCGGCCAGCCGCAGGCGCCGACGTGGCAAAAGACTCGGTCGCAGCGCTGGATGCCGCTGATGCGAAAGTGCTCGCCTCGTCCGGTGGAGGCACCCCGGCCCCGGCCACGGCCACGTCCGACGAGCGATACCGGGTACTGTTTGAGCGTGCTGCCGTCTTTGTGTGCCCTCCGAATCCTAGCCGGGTGGGGACGTGGGAGCACTCTGTCCGGACAACAAGAGTGGGTCATCTGCAGTCGATCGCCAAACGGGGGCAACTTCGAGAGAACGCATTCCGTCGAAAGGTTGGACTTGAGTCACTTGAAGAACAAGTGGAGCGGGTGAGGGATGGCATAACCCTGGATGATGACACCGAGGATGAGGAGGAGGACGAGGACGGGGAGGAAGAAGGCGAGTAGGACGGGGGTGCCAGTGGGGCGGGGAAGCAGCCTGCGAGCGGTGCAGGCGCCGATGGGACGGATGGATCACCATCGGCCAAAACTGCCATCGTGACGCGAGGCCGTCTGAGAGCGCAAGCCATAGATGCATAGGCGGCGTCGCTTCGCCGCGGTCCTTATGGCGAGATGGGGGTGGGTGCAGTTCCAAGGGAGTTCGCTACCATGCTCCGAGCAGCAAGGGCGGCAGAAGTAGTCGCGAAAGAAGCCGCTGATGCTGGAGCCGGAGCTTCAGAGTCTAAGGAAGGCGGGAGCAGCGAAAAAGGAGAAGCGTCCGGTGATGGTGGTGCGCATCAGGACGAGAATGGCCTGTCCGACGTGCAGCGGCTATAGTAGGCTGCCGTTGCCGCGGCTGCTGCTGCTACTGGAGCCGCGAGCAACTCTGTATCTGCAGCGGACGAGGAGGCGGCTCTCGTATCAGAAGCAGAATTCTTGCATCGAGAGGCGGACGAAATGGATGACGAAGAGGGAGCGAATTCACTGCAGTTGCTCGCTAACCTCAAAATCGGGATATAGATCCGCAGAGGCATGGGCCGGTCATCTCGTCTGGCCTATAGCGCAGAGATACCGCTCGATAAGCTAATGCTCAAGGCACATGAGCCACAAAGAGTTGTGGTATCATTGCCTATACCAGACGACTCGGACGACAACCACACTAAATCGCCTCCGCGACCTCCGGCTCGCGATGGCACAGCGAAGAGCGGCGGTCATGCTGGCGATGGTTCGGATGGACCTGGCGAGCCAGGCTCTCTCGATTCTTACGACGCCGGTCAGCACCTGATCATGCCCACCAAGGGCTCTGATCTAACCGACGCTGCGAACTTTGATGCGAGGAAGGCTGGAGAGCCGCCGCGCTTTTGCAAAGATGCGGAACTTCACCTGGTGCTTCTTTGGACGGACGCCAACGTCCCTGCCTTGCAGAAGACGGTAGGTTACGGAGATCCGCAACTGCGCATGGCATTCCCGGACCTGATGCGCGCGCTTGATAATCCTGAGAGCCGCAGGCAGCTTCGTAAAGGTGGGGATGGGGAGTCGGCGAGTTTGTACCAGAGCGTGGACACACCTCTCGGGCGCATTACTCCGAACGGGGACCTGCAAGGATTCATGAGTGGAACCAGGCTTGCTGTGGTCTTGCGGTGCGCGTTTGCCATGGCCGACCAGGACAGGAAGGATCGCCGTGCGTTCTTGCGGTATGCGTGCAGAGCCCTGAGTCGGTACGGGAGCGATGGACTCTTAGAGATGAGCAAGCGGGTACGGAAAGCTGGCGATGTCGGCATGGGTGATAGCAGCGAGAGCGAGAGTGAGAGCGAGGACGAAATGGAAGAGATACATGCCGATGATCTCACCCCGCTCACTCCAAGGTCCGAAGCGGCACAGGCACTCTTAGAGGAGGCGAGTGACTCAGATCAGTCGGAGACAACTCCTGACGGCGGCAACTGGAGTGGGCTTGCAGGTGACTCGGGTGCCGCTATCAAGGGCGAGCGAGCGAGCAGCAGTAGGCACAGAAGCAGTCGCCGCAAGCGGCGCCACAGGAAATCCAGGGAGCAGCGATCCTAGCACGCATTGCAGTAGGAACTGCGCGGAGGCACCTCAAGGCGAGTTACTAAATTATCCCTCAAGGTCGTTGGCGTAGACGACGTGTTTCCCCATGATGACGCTGTGTCTGACAACGAAGGCCCCGCTTACGAGTCAGACGGTGAGGCGGCGGGCCAGCCGTGGATGTATTAGCTGCAGGAGGCGATGCGAGGAGCCCTGAACCCCGATGCTGATACAGATACAGAGGCAGGTTCAGATGCCGATTCTTCAGATGGTAAGAGCGAGGTCGGGCCGCGGCGCCGACTCTCCAGGGTATCTTCAGTATCGGGACCAAGGTCGATCAGGCGCAAAGTGTCATCAGAGGCCGGTTCCGGTATAGGTGATTCCATGGAGGATTTAGAGGCAATGCATGTGGACGACAGTGAGCTGGATGACCCCTTCGCCCCTGATCCAAGCCTCGCCGAGGAAAAGCGGTGGGCGATTGCGCGCCGCCCCAGGGAAGCCTGCATGGTGACCCAATTCATCAAAGGGAGGAAAGTATCAGTGGAAGGGGATGGGGTGGGCACGATGTAGACCGGGGTACGTCTTCAGGCGAAGCTTCCCTCCATGCTGGGGATGGCAAGATATTCGCTGGATTGCGCAGAACGCATCACAAACGAGAAGGCTGCGCTCATTGCAGCTGGTGAGGACCCCACTCGGCAAGCCAGAGAGGGGCACAAGCACGACGTGGATCTGGACCAACTCACTACTAAGCTTGTTGCGGGAACTTACATTGTCCGAGTTCAGGTCCTAAGCGTACAAGACCTCGTTGAACCAGAGCTGCCGGGTATGCGCGGAACAGCAGAGCCAGACCCAGTGCGAGATGTACAGGAGGGCCACGAGCAAAGGGAGGCGCTCAAAGCAGCGATGCAGGTGTCCTCATTACACAGGCGGAGCGGCGATTCCGACGAGGACGGACCTTCTACACCGATAGGCGCCACAGCGATGGGAGCGGCTACTGGTGGGTTCAAGCACCATGACGAAGAAGAAACGGCGAAGTTTGCTCCGCCGACTGGGCGCCTGATTAAGCCGTTGCTTCGTATCGTAACCCCCCAAGACGAGACGCTGGTGCGACCGACGGGCAGGCCGGAGTTCATCCCCATGCCCTGGTACCAGCGAGCCGTCAGGCGTTTCCGAAGGGAGTTCTAGCTACACAAGCGCAGGGCTCATGATGATGACAAAACTGAGCACCGGGACCACCGTGGGGGCAGTTCAAGCAGTGTAGGCAAGGAGGAGAGCAAGGAAGAGGGCAGCGGGGGTGGGAGAGGACAGATCGCCGTCGCGCGCCGGGGCTTGTCGAGCAGCCGCATGGTGAGCCCGACACTGCCGTCTCGACTGTGGTTCTTGAACGACCTCGGAACGAAGCCTCATGCTGATGCAAGGGCGACCTCATGGCCCCTCGGATTCTCTCGAAAGTTCACACTCAAGGATATCAGCATCGACATGAGGCGGAAGACGTCTGTTCGCGTCGAGGTATTCGATGAAGCCCCGGAGGTGAGGCTTGGCATGGCGAAGATTGAGGCCCGGCAGAGGAGAGCAAGGCGAGAGGTGAAGCGTAAGGCGGCTGAGGCGGCGGCTGAGGCTGCCAGGCGAGGCGAGCTGGACGCAAAGGTTGCAGCCCGTCTTGCAGCGATGGTGCGACACGCAGACGAAGAGGAGGAGGAGGCGGATGTGAACGCTGACAACTTCACTGGCCTCGGGGCTCCGATCGGATACATCGAGATTCCCTTCGAGTGGCTGTTACTTCGTGAAATGGCGATGCGGGAAGCCGGTAAAGGCGGCAAGCCCGAGCTGCAGCAGGCCTGGGTAGGCCTAATGCCCTCCCCGCTGACCTTCAATCGGGCTCAAGGAGGCCGCCGCAGCGGCGTTGGATCAATAACGCCGTCAGGGTGTGCAGGTTTTGTTCGCATTCAAGTGGACGTGGAAGGACCGATTTCAGCAGCTGGTCCGGAAGACAGGGGCGAAGTCGCCTCGCAGGGAGTGCAAGGGTCAGCGGTGCACAGGGCATCCACGAGCAGCTTCTCACTGGTCACAACGCCTGGAAGTGCCCCATCTCTCGTCGGTCCCGGGGGCACGATACGAGCTGTGCCCTCGGAACGTGATGTGCTGGCCGCTGGTCTCGCTGATGTTGGCCCCAGCCGAGCCACCGGCCCCGAAAATGACTCTGCAAGCTCAACCCGGCAGGCTGATCTGGCGCGGCGAGCAGAAGAGCTCACAGAGAAGGCAGAGAGGCTGATCAATGAGGCGAAAGCCAAGGCCGCTGCGGATGGGACAAAGGGGACAGCGGACGCCGAAACTCCTGTAGAAGCGAGGAAAGCGCTTGCTGAAGCCGATCGCATTCGATCGGAAATGATGGAAGGTGACACATACTCAGATACGCAGAGCACATCAGGAGCCGAAATGGACGCGCGTACTGCGATCGGCGCGCTGGGAATGGCCTCAGATGAAGCTGAGCTGAAGCGGGGCCTTCGAAGGGCAGCCAGAGAACAGGCAAGGCTACTGATGCAGGAAAAGGTATCGCAGGCATCCTTGCACCACAGCTTCTCGCGGTGGGTGAATGTGCTCATGCCGGCTACCGTGCAGCCCAAGCTACACTGGCTGGTGGTCGGTATTCACAGAGTGATCGATATTCCTGCAATGAACAGCTCTATGCTTGCAGGCTAGAGGACAGATCTCTATGTCCGCGTCAAATGCGGAGGCAGCGTCTACCAGACGAAGGTCAACGTAATCTAGGGTAAACCTCCGTTGCAGGCGGAATTGAACGAGCAAGTCAGGATTCCTGTCTGGTTCCCGCTACCTACGTTCGGATAGGCACAGCAGCTGCTTACCAATAGATCTAGGGCTGCCGCGGGAGACATGGCCACAGACGTGTCTAAACACCTCCGGCAGCAACCCTTTAAGGACGGGCAGCAGCCGTGGGATTTCAGAGACATGGGAGAGGAAGGGGCTTGTACGTACGGCCGCATCTCTGTAGGTCTTTTTGACCATGAGTCGCACAATGCAGATCAGTGCATCGGGTTCTGTCATCTATCCGTTCACGACGTGATTGCGCTGCAAAGGGAGCAGGAGAGACAGAGAAACCACAGGCAGGTTCTCAAGCAGCGATTGGAGAGGAGGGCCGAGCTGGCTAAGCGCTTGAGGGAATACGCAGCACCAGGTCCAACAACTCATCCCTCAAGGTCATCTGAGCATCCCGACACGAGCAAGCCCGGACACCGTGTGCCATAGTAGGGAAAGACAAGCTAGGAAATTACTGCAACTACACCGGCGGAACGGTCGGTCAGACGTGAAGGCGATGCACCTGGTGAGATGCCAGGGGCAACCGGATCTACGTCTGGATCGGCCCTCTCAGACGAGGACCGTATAATGGAGCGGTCGATGAGCATGGCTCGTCCAAAAAAGACTGCCGATGATGATGCTGCTAGCGTGGGAACAGAGGCCAGCGGAGGCCCCTCCGACGGGGGTGGTGGGCAGCGAACCGGCAAGAAGACTGGACTTGGTCCGGCGTGGGTGGCCATGTACGGCTCTCCGACCAACTAGAGCATGTACGGACACAGCGACGAGCGCAGCCGTGCAATGGAGACGGATCCCCGGGTGGCAGTCCAGTACCGCGGAATGGTACTTTTGAGTGCCAGGGTGGAGGGCCTCGAGATGGACGCCCCGCGCGACGTTTACATGATAGATGGAGAAGCCGACGAAGCGGACGAGAACGATAGCCTTGACTTGCATGCTGCCCATGGTGGCATGGCAGATCACATTGATAGCATGTAGTAGAGCGCATGCTCTAGGATTATATCGAAGAAAGAAGACAACCGAGTGGCAAGGGATCAGGCGGCAACGGACCGGGAAGTGGCTCGCATGGAGCAGGCCGATCGAAGGGCTGCCGACCGAGAGGCGCAGCGCGGATTTGTTGGGGCCCTCTAGCAAGGCGCTACAGCATTGAATGACGTTGGCAAGGAATTCGAGCTTAGTGTGGATATGATCGGCAAGGGTGTTTCGTCCTTTGGGTCTGGGATCGCTGACCGACTCGTGGCATAGAGTGGGGGCGAAATGGACGCAGCTAGCGCTGCTGTGTCATCCGTGGAGCTTATGCCGAGCTACATGAGACAAATGCCTGCCCTGCCGGTTGCGAGGCTCTCGCAATTCTTCACGCGGTACTCCCTTGTCGCACTTGTGGTGAGCGGAACGGAATTGCCTGACAAGCAAAATCTTCGGATTCGAGTCACCTGTGGCCAGATAGAGATGCATACTCAGTACGAGAACGTGATCGGCGGGATGGCTTACTGGCAGACACAGCTGAGTCGCAAGAAAGTAGTTCTGCCGCGAAACCCCAGCCAAATTCCGGACATCATTGTTGCTCTTGAAAGCGGGGCGGGGACAGAGATAGGCCACGTTCGAATTCCGGCCCCTACACTCCTTGGGTAGCGTTGGCGAACGAAACCGACCTGGTTCCACCTGGTACCGAACCCGCTCGGGATCGCAGGTTTCAAGAGGGGCAAGTTCTGGCGAGGCCACGGTGGCTCCCTCCTCATGCTTATTGGCATGGGCAAGTTGAGTCGGACGGTCCCTGAGGAGGTATGGAATCACAAGCTACTTGGCGAGGGAAGAATACCTCCTGATCAGGTCGCCGCCAGAATTAACCACAGTCGACTGTCAACGTGGAGACGTCAACTCAAGCTCATTCGTGAGTACAGGAAGAGTCGGGATAGCCGACAGGACCTAGAGACAGTCGCATTTGCTAAGGTGCGGCATCTCGTCCGCATGTCTGATGCAGCTCAAGAGGCAAGCGGGGGGTCGCGCTTAGCTCGTGTAGTTCTGCCCAACAAATCTGTGGTGCTGTACGCAGTGGCGCAGACCGAAGGCAAGCGGATTGCTGCGATGAAAGAGCGTGAAGAAGATGAAGAGAGAATGATGCCAAAGTCAGCCCTCGCTAGGTCTTCGAGGAGACGAGCGAGCTCCGGCAAACGACGCGTTGCCTTCGTCGGAATCGGACCCTCCAGGCAGCGGAGCGACAGCGATGTCAGTGACGACCACGCGGGGGCAGATGATGCGGCTGAAAAAGGTGCGGAGGCCGAGGGCGGGTCTTCAGCTTCGAGTGCAGGTGATGACTCGCAGTCAGCATCATCTGGTACATCCCATCGGATGACAAGCCCGGCCCGAGGTGCCGGTACAACCATGCAGATCAGCATCGATACCCAGGGCCCACCGGCCCTTGATTCGGTGGCGATAAAGAAGCGCTTTGCGGAGGGCCTTGCTCCGCTCGACTCAGAGGGGTACTCTGGGGCGGAAAGCGAGGACGATGAGGCCAGAGCGACTCGTGGCATGGCAGAGGGCTTCGCCCGTATGTTCGTTGAGCGCTCCAGGAGAGGTTCTCAGGCAGATCCTCTTCTCGAGTACATCGACAAGGAGGACCCGGAACCACCCGAGCTATTAGAGCCTTCCCACTATGAACAGTGGAAGACGTAGTACGTGACTGATCCTAAATACTACTGGCTGCCGCTACCGAGGATCATCCTAAGCGAGGCAGGAAAGCGCATGAGGAATGAATTTTCCACCGAGCAGCTAGGCTGGGGCAGCCAGATCAACCGCCTGCTTGCAAAAAGCACTCCAGGAGGCATCGAGTCGTACCAGCTTCGAATCAATGTCTTCTCTGCGAGGCATTTGCCTGCGGCCGACAAGGGCGGAACATCGGACCCCTACATTGCGGTTATATTCGGGGAGACCCGGACGGAGACGCGCGTGCGAATGCGAGAGCTGCATCCGGTCTTCAATCAAAGCGTAGCAATCAATGCTGAGCTACCCAGTCATTCGCTTACGCCGCAGGTTCTGTTGGAGGTGTGGGACAAGGACATCCTATCAGCTCACGACAGGCTGGGATCATGCCGAGTCCCTCTCGATTATGCTTACCTGGTCGACTCTGCTGCTCTCTACGAGGAGAGTAAGAAAGAGATCAGAGAAAGAGGGCTTGAAGGCAGTGTTGACGAGGAAATCGATCCGAATAAGAGCATGCCGGCACCCGCCTGGATCCCATTCGTGCCAGAGCAGGTAGGAAATTGGAGAGTCGGCGACGGTGTCGGCTTATTGCCCTCGAGCGCTTCGATGCTCGAGACGGTTCGGGATCCGGAAGATCAAAGGATTGTTGAAAGCGCCGCAGGCGCTGACGGTGACGCGGGTTCGCTTACTTCTGACGCGCTTCTATCCATGAGGCAATCGTTCTCCGCCATGCTGGGAATGGACGACTCGATCCGGAGACACGAGCGGCGAGAAGCCATGCTGGCTCGATTCAGGGCACACCTAGGCCAGACCGCATCAAATGCTAGCGGTGGAGTCAACGAGCACCATGAGCACCCTCTGCTTGGTCTTGGGGACGGAGGTCGTGGGTTTGCGGGTGTTCCTAGCAACCCACTTGAGCTGGCCGTGCTCCATGGAAATGACCACGAAGCGAATGAGGCTGCGCTGGCCTCGAACCCGGAGCTCGCTGCGGCCATTCGCCGTCGCAGGAGACTGGCTGAGCAACTGCTCTCTGCTCACACAGAGGTCAGTTTCGACTTGACGCCAACTGAAAGCCCATTGGAGGCCAAGCGGAAACGGTTACGTGCCAAGCGCCGCCGCGAGAAGCGATAGGCACGCCTTAAAGCCGTGTTAAGCAGACAGGCTAAGCATGAAGACGATGCAATTTCCGAGTCCTAGGCTTAGCCTGAAGCAGCCAAGGGCCAGGAGAAACCGGTTCTGCGGGGACATGCACCGAATAAGCTAGCCCCTAAAAGACCAGCACGGCAAGCAGCCGCTGCACTTATGGACGATCTCGAACTAGAGGATGAAGCTGCACCGCAACTGAAGACTGTGGTGCCGCCTGCTGCCCGGTCTGAGAGTCAGAGTGGAACCAAGTCCTCGTCGATGGCAATCCGGGCATCGAGAGATTCACACCTGTTGCGCGTAGCACGACTAGAATCTACCGGAGTAGGAGCAGTTGCTGTGGCGGCAGGGAAACACAAGGGTACCGAGGGTACCATGGGGAGACCTCGCATCGAGCGACTGACGAAAGAACTAGTAAGGCGGGAGGAAGATAGACTCAACAATGGGGGTGATATCGACGACCCGCTGGTGGTGGCTCGGCTCCAGCGGCTCCGAGCCCTCAAGCGGGCCGCGAAGCGAATCATGCATAATATGCAGATGGGTATCGTAGGGAATAGTTTCCCAGCCAGGCCAGAGGTTCTTGCAAGCATGCAACTCATCCCTCGCATCTTCAAGGTCGATGAAACGAATGTTGATAGCAAGGGCCGGTAGCTGTTTGTGACTAAGGGTATCCCCATACCCATTCAGCCGGCAACCACGCTCCTTCCGTCGAAACGACCTGTGAAAGCTCTCATTGTGCTTCTGCACGCCCGTGGCATCACGATGCCTGAAGGCTCGAAGCAGAAGGCGCCCTCGCTCCAATATGCATTGACGAACGTGTCTGGCCCTCCGAAGCACGTACAGCTGGCGCGCATGCCCACATCTGATGACCAGAATATCTCGTCTGGAATGCTGGGCCTCCTGCAGCGACTAGGAAAGGCTGTGTCTGCCGCAGCGAAGAAAGCTGCTCAGGCGATTGGCGGTGGTGGCTCTGGAAGCACCTCCAAGCGAACGGTGCCTGGTCCCCGGCTTACCATGGCAGCTGCAGCAGGATTTTCGCCTGCAACGTCGTCGGCCTCCAGCGTGAGCAATAAGTTGGATGACCTCTACGTGGGACGGCACTATTACTGCAAGCAGCTCGAGCTTAAGAGCTGGCTTCCGCTGGACGACTCTGAGGAGTTTGAGAAGGCAAAGCGACGCCGTGACATGGGCGAGTCGCGCAGTGCTCCCAAGACGCGAGCTGGCCTGATCCGAGAGATCCGAGAACGAAACCGACAGAAGCGGATTAAGGGGAAAGGGGGCCTGCGGAAATCGAAGGCATCCGTGAAGTCGGCGCGCATGGCAGAGCTTGAAGAAGAGATTGACATGGCTGCAACCCAAGACCCGCGGAAAGTGCGCACTCACCCGTGGCTGGCTCGCATCTCTCCGCGCCTGCACCTATCCGTGACGACTGGTGGCGGGTAGGGTTAGAGCAGTTTCATGGGTATGTTCGGCGGGGACATGGTAAAGACCTTAGCCGATGCCTCCATTCCAATCCCGACGGACAAGATCCCGTACGTGAAGTACAGCGCGATCAAGGCCGCCCAGGAGGCAAAGAAGTCGCTGGCGGTGCTACAAGCGAATGCGACGTATTCAGATCGGCTTGGCGAGGCCCCAGATCCCGGGCCAACCGACAAAGAGATTGAAGCCGACGTATTCGAGAACACTGATGTGGCATCTAGCACATCCAGCGCCGAGATGAAGCGGGCACTTGCTCGGGCCACCGGACTCACAGGCCCGGAGGATGCGGAGAACATAGCTGACAAGAAGTCGTCGGCTGGCAAGATGAGGAAGTCGCTTTCCCTGCTCATGTCAGCGTTGCCGAATGTAGCCGCTGCAGTGGTGCAGCGTTGGGTTCGACAGAAGCGAAGGAATAAGATCCTTGCTGCCGCCGGGAAGAACGCAGATGGATTGCCTGCCCCGGGATCGGGCTCCTCTATGGATGCGTTGCTAGTGGCAAATGTCGCGCAGCGCAGGCATGCGCTGGGATTAGACAAGGTAGGGGCAGCTGGAGCCAATGCGTCAGATGCGACGAATCTCAAGTACAGGACAAGGACTTACAAAGAACTCGACGAGGAGGAACGCAAGCGCAAGAAAGAGCTGTAGTAGCAAGCCAAAGGCGTTCCTGCCGGTAAATAGGCCGGAGGGCAGGGTTCTGCTGGCGGGGCGGCGGCATCTGCGCTGGATGACGAGTCACATACAACCGAACATGAGAAGAAGGAGATGGAATCTTCTAGGATGTCCGACCGAGTGAGGAACAATTGGGCTATCAAGGCGCAAGCCCAGCGCAAGGACTACCCCCCATACATGAAGGATCGATAGGCGCTCCGGTTCCCTCTGGGGATTATCCTCCCGCTGTCACCGGCCGTGTTTCAAGACTATATTTTGTTCCAGCGGGCAGAGGTAGTCAACACTGGTAGCGCTAGACCGGCCGGTTACTAGAGAGCTGGTATAGTCCGAGCATTCGTGAAGTTGATCGACGAGAACATCCGTTATGAACGGGCTCTCACCCCAGAGCAGAAGCAGGCAGAAATGGACGCAATCTTACGAGGCGAAAAGCGGCCGCAGAGCGTCACCCCCATGTACTAGGCCATATCACCGAGGATTCAGCACATTCTCGACCTGGCAGCCAAACCAGCGATGGTGAAAGTCCGCATGTATCTGCTTGTAGCTCGATTTCCACGCGATGTATTCTTTCCTGGAGTGTGGGAGACGCAAGACAGCAGGCTAGTAGAGGCATGGCGGACGAATCATGCTGCCAAGCTAGTGTCGAAGACTTCTACAGATGGTCAGGCGGCCAGTGGACTCTTGGGTGGCGTTAGAAGACAAGAGAAGATTGACGAGGAAGCCTTCGAATCTCAGCTGTCGCTTTGGGACGAAGGTGGCCCCAAGCTTTGCCGGCCGGTCCTGAGCCATGGAATTCATCTGGACCGCTTTGGAATTCGGCCACAGCCAGGACAATCTGTTGACGCAGCCCGAATCGCACTTGAGAGCGAAAACAAAGACAGCAGAGACTCGCGCAGGTAGTCGGGGAGTGCAGATTCGTTCGCTACTGTGGGCAAAGGCGGTGGGAAGGGGTTCCGAAGCTCACTGGCTGGAGTGGGCTCAACTTCCTCAGGTGCTGCAGGAATCGAGATGTCACAAATCGAAAGGACCGCAAGCGATATTGGCCTTGCCGTCCATGACGTAGATCCAGATAGCGAAGTAGGCCGCACCGTAGCTGCCATCCGTGCGGGAGTGCTGCCTGAAGAACTTGGTGACGATTCTTAGGATCTCGAGCTTGAAGGCACTTCAGCGAGTCAGCTGGTACCAGTCGTAAAGGTTCCAGGTCTACCTCCCGTAAGGGCACTGGATTACGTGTACGCAGATGAGCTGTTCCCCATGGCACCACAGCATCCTGTGCGGTCGTCGAAACGTGTTGTATTCAGGGTGCATCTAGGTGGGAAATCGATCGAGGTGAAGCCTCGGAGCTCAAGCCTGGTGGTGAGCGGAGATCCCGGGCTGCAATTTGGATTCGAAGAAGGGCGCGGCGTTGGCGGTTGGGCCAATGAAGATGCAGCCGAGGTTGACGTTTTTGAGTGTGTCGAGCTCGAGGTGCCGATGCCTTCAGTAGGTATGCTGACAGTGGAGGCGTGGTCAAGAGGGAGCGAGGGGTTCTCCCCTGCGCAGACCAGATTGGCAAAGAGGGCAAAAGAAGCCAGAGATAACGTTGACAAGCCGTACTCTGCTTTTGCACCTGGCTTCGAGACAACGAACCGACTCAAGACTAAGGATCGCAAAGATAGGCGTCGCAAGAAGAAGCAGCTCTAGCAGCTCAAGAGCAAACGACAGCAGGTCATTGCAGACGCTATGAAGGTGATTGAAACATAGAAGGAGATGGCGCTGGCTACTGCCGATGACAGTGATGAAATTGAAGACGATGGCTCATCCGATGACGATGACGATGAAGAGGAAGAAATTCTAGTGGAAGAATAGATTGTTCTCGACTCTGATGAGGAGCAAGAGGACATAGTTGCCAGAGAGCTTGAGCACGCGGCCCAGACAGAGTAGCAAAATATGGCCTCCGCAAAGCGCAACGTCGTAAGTGCCACTCAAGGCCTCCAGTAGGTTGCCAAGTTACTGCCCGGAGGCCAGCTCGGCAGCAATATCATTGGCTCTGCGGTCGATGCCGTCAGTCCTGATGCCGTTTCTGAGGACAAAAAGCGACGCACTGTGCGGTAGTAGCTCCTGGGGGGTTTTATGGTGGACTTGGAGCAGCGTTGGCTCCATCCTTCATGGCACAGCCTCGGCCAGAAGTTCGCACACGATAAGCGCATGCGGGTCATGCCCTTGGAGACCCGCACTCTCCGAAACGCCAACGGCCACGAAGTTGGCACTGTCTAGTGCTGGATCGATGTGCTGCAACAAGAAATGGCCAAGAAATTCCCGCCACTAATGGTTCGGCCGCCACCACCGATGGAAATGGAAGTCAGAGTTGTTGTGTGGCGCATCCGGTACCTTCCCGAGCTCACACCGGAGCGGGAAGGCCCCGTTCCTTACTTCGTCCGCTCGTGGCTCCACAAGCGCGGTATCGACTATGAGAGGGCCTCCCGCCTGACGCGCATGCAAGATGGAGCAGAGAGGGTGCGTTACCCCGGGGAACAACGCTCCTGCACGGCACTGAGCCTCCCAGCCTGGGAAGCTAGAGACTTGTTCCATGCAATTGATATTGCCAAAGGTAGGCATGCCAAGAACGATGCTGCTGGCACGGCAACCCGACCGAGCGAAGATGAGCTCGGACTCGATGATTTCGATGCCGAGCTGGAGTGGGCCAAGCGGGAAGCAGAAAAGAGAAGGCAGGACTTTCTCGCTAGAACCGCCCCACCAGGGACGAAGGCAGTCTCATCAAAGGCGGGCACAGGCGAAGAGATTCCTCAGAATGAGACGCCGGCGCAGCGACGACGCCGCGAGCGCCGGGAACGCCAGAATCGCTTCCTTGATGCCCGTGCCCAGTATGTGACCACTGGTGCCCCCTAGCCGTATTAGGGCTTCTTGAACTGGCGGATGCGCATGCCAATGCAGTATGCTCGCTGGGGCCGCCTCGAGATGCCTGGTCCTCTCATGATGGAGGTGTGCGAAGCCCTGCCTGAGAATGAGCCGGCGAATGACCGAGCCAAATCGTACAAGGAAATTGAGACTGAGTTTAGGCGCAAGATGACTGCAGCAGGCACAGATTCCAGGAACGAGTGCTGGGCTCGGCGCTGGCGGGCGCTCGGCGCAGGGATGATCGACATAACTGATCTCGTGAAGCGTGCTAGCCTGAGACCAATGCAACGAACTCGGGTAGTACCCGAGCACGGGCATTACGGGGTGCAGGAGTCGCATTTCCCGATGGCTTGGCTGCCTCTGCGCACGACGAGGAAGCCAATCGCTCATCTGAATGAAGAGGATTTCGAAGGCGATGAAAAGCTTGCTCTTCAGGAAGCGACGGCTCGTGCTGTCGAAGGCAAAGCCGAAAACGGGCAAACTGATGCAACCTCGAGCCCCTATCAAGCTACAGGTAGCCAGAAAAATGGGCTTGCTGCAACTGAGCGGCCGGATGACCTCGGCAAGGCAACAGCCACAGGAAAGGCAAAGCTCGACGCTGCTCGGAAAATGGGGGTGCGGGCTTCTAGCTCCAAGCATGGGGGGGCTCCAACCGAAGGGCATCCGATCGAGGTGCTCCTATCCGTTGAGATCGTGCCTAGAGAGTTCTCGGACAGTTAGGCGAAGGAAGAGGGGCTCATAGGGCCTCCAAGCGCTGGTCGTGAGGCTCCAAATGCCCTTCCATATCTCAAGGACCCACAGCTGATCTGGGAGCAGATCAGAGCAAGGCGGCCACAGAAATGCTGCGGCGGCTGCTGCAGTCTATCTTGATCGAACACATACTATAATCAGTGAATGGGCCGGATCCAGTTTTTAATTCCTTTGAACTCTCAGCACCTACCACTATCCAAGTTTCTCCCTCGTCATACAGAAGTGGCAGATCACTTTTGTCGACAGGGTGCGTTCATCACCACGGATCGATCATTTCGCCGACTAAAAGCGCAAATTGCCGTAGTTACGGTCCTGCCCTTGGTTTGCTAAGAACAAGGAAACAATCGAGCGGTGATTACGTGAAGTTGTTTTCGTGTTTGGAAACACAATTTGGGATCGAATGTGCAACACAATAATACGGATTAGATCAAGCCCCTGATACTGGCAGACAATGAAACATAGTAAGATCGCCCATTGAATGCACCATAAGCCAGGGTGAGAACAACATCACAGAAGCAGGCTTCCATCTGGGGCTATGCTTCCATCTGGCCGATTTCCCTCGCCACTTTCGGCGCTTATCTCACAAGAAGCCATCTTGACCTAGCCAGTTTCAGATCGTGCACGAAGGTCCGGGGCGCTTTCCTTCTCCAGCTTTCGCGCGTTGCCCTCCACGTCACTCAAACCGGACCCACTAGTAGAACTGCTGCCGCTAGACTCCACCTGAACCTCCTGAGGGCCAACTGGATTGCTTGCATTGACGAGTGAGGCGTAGACAGAATCCGTGCCAGATGTACCTGCTGTCGCCCGTCTTACTGCCGCAATTAGGTCGGCTTTTCCCATACCTTTGGTCGATCCGCCGGCATAATAGGAAATACTGGCAGCAATAGATGCAGTGCTATCAGGTACTGTTTCCATGAGCGAGGAATTTCTGGCTGCGTGAAATGCCTCGGCAGGCAAAACCTCTGTTTCGACAGCTTTTCCTAGACCAGCGGTACTTCCACTAACTTCCATAAACTCATCAGTATTAATACTGATACGTCTGCCTCGAACTCCGCGTGCAGTTTCAAGTCGTTCCACTAACTTGCGCAAGTGTTCAACTTGTTTCTCATATCTTCCAATAACCACAAGATTGTCTCGAACCGCAGATACAAGCTCAATGTCTGTATTCGTTTCCCTCATGTAATGCTACATTTCTTCGTTCGATCTGTGTAAATGCTTGACTTTATGCTCCAGTTCAAGAAGTCGCTCCTGGACGACTTCAAGCGATTCAGCATCATGGTCCAGAGCTTCCATTCAAGGAGTAACCTTTATATGGATGCTGTGAGAAGTTTAATCTGCGTACTTGCCAGGTGACCACCTAATAGAGGAGTGAGGAGCACGAGTAGGCGCCTAAGTGAAGCCGGCCTTGAACAACGGCAATACCGGAACAACCAGGAACGAACCGCCGGAGCAGCGTCCGCCGACGGGCAAATATCGATTAATGTGAACCCGCGCGTTTCGCTTCCACTGGTACAAATTTAACACATTATCTCGCATTATCTGTCCATTATATACATATATACTGAAAATTTGACTGGATCCAACTAAAAGCAAGTTTTTTGGTGCTTAGTTGTGCAGATTGTATTGAGTCTGCTCCACTCGAAATTATTTCGAATTCCAATGACATATGGCGGCTGGAGAAACGTTTCCACTGTAATCGGTTCTATTGCTAACCTTGTTATAGCAGCTGCAGGGGCAGGCATGCTCAGTTTTCCATTTGCAGTTGCTCGGTGTGGGGTTATCGGTGCTGTTGCAGCTACCATTGCCTTCGCGGCTTTGAACAGTTTCACGCTCGCTGTCCTGGCGTACGGCTATTGGATGCATGCAAACAATGTTTTAGGACAAAAACGTTAGCTTGAAGCGGGTTTCGTGCGCAAACCATTCGAAAGTTACGAAGACGTGGTCGAACACTACCTAGGCAGGACTGCTCGCCGTTGCGCCCAGGTCACAATAATTATAGGGTCGGTCGGGGCTCTAATTGCATTCTACATTATCATCGGGGATCTCTCGTAGCAAATTACACAACACGTTTGCCCCTCTGGCACAATCGTGTGCGAGATAGTGCGTTCCCGTTGGACAATCTCAACCGTTTCATCCCTTTTGGTTTTACCGCTAGCGCTTAGTGGGAAGATTCAAGAGCTGTGGATTTCCAGTGTGGTTGCAGTATTAGCAATCGTATTCGTAGCAGTTGTTGTAGCTGCTGCCGACGGAAATGACGATACTAGTAGCGGATCCTCGTAGCCTACAGGAGGCAGAGACCTACTAGACGTTTGTCGTGGGCTTCCTATCATTGTATTCGGACTGGGAAATCACTTGCAGCTTGTTCCGGTACTACATGACTATTCCGTAGCATACTAGCTGCAAAATGGCGAGTTCGTGGCATATTCTACCGGAGGACATGCTACGATTGGGCGACAAGAACCCACTGCGAATACGACAGAGTCTGACCAACTTGAAGCTACGGTTGGGCGACAAGAACCCACTGCTATTACGGAAGAGTCTGACCAAGGCGCTAGCGCTAGTGTTCCAACGAATATCAAACATCCCCGTGGGGCATGGGAAGGAAGGGCTATAAAGTACACAGAGGAAGCAGCGGATTAGACCGAGGCGAACGTCCGAGCACAGACAGAGATAATGATGCAGGAAGATTCACAACACATGGGTGCAGGTGTCGCAATGGGAGACTCAACTCCGCTGCTGTCACTCCGAACACCTGATAATCACGCAGTACCCATTTCTTCCACGTCGTAGATTCAGTTTATAGTTGTCATTGCTTGCTCTGCGTGTATCTGTGTAGTGCTCTACCTCGTGACTGGGGTGCTCGGATACTATGCCTTTGGAGCGGGAGTTAGCGGCGATGTCCTGAAAGAATTTTCCGTAGGCAACATTTCTGCGTCAGTTGCCAAGGGTGTAATGGCGGTTCATATAGCGCTAGCATTCCCTATAGTACTTTATCCGTGCAAGCTTTCGTGCTCTGATCTACTAGGGAGCTGTGGTTGCTTCAACAACGAGGGCCTGGCAACATCTGAGCAACGACTACACCAGGTAACTGGATAGTCTGAGCACTCCGATGATTCGACGCCGGGTATCCTTGCTCATGTTTCAATCGATTCCGAGAGTTCGATGGAATGCAGTGGCAGCTAGAACGCGCATGGTTAGACAAAGGCTGAAGTGAACATAGGTGCCCAAGTTTCGCTGCGAACCTAGTCAGAGGCCCTCCAAGAGACCAAGAACTCAAGCGACAGTTCAGAAACCTTGCTTCGGGTAACGGCAGTCGTACTTACGGTATTCCCAGCGATTGTTGCGGTATCTCTTCCGCAAGTATCTATTGTGTTCGGATTTCTAGGCGCTACAATAAGCGTTGCATAGCTCTACTTCTTTCCTGCAGCCCTACTCTGGAGGTTCTAGTCTCAAGCAGACCAGCCCTACTAGTCAACAGCTTCCCCGTTGGTCAAAGTTTTTTCTGTTGGAATAATTGTGGTGGCGGGAGCCTTTGTTGCCGTAGCCGGGACCACTGCAACTGCTTACGCGAGTGCGGCTCATTAAGGTCGCGTGTGTAGTTGCGGCCGCCGGTGGCAGCCACGATGCTGACCCAAAGACGTCTTGCGCATGTCAGGAGGGTGAAGGGGCGCCCCGATACGTCGCCCGTGAAAGGATGTGTCACTCAAACACTATACTTTTTGTAAGTTGATACACAAACAATAGTACCACAACGCCGGGATTCAGTGCACGCAGCACAAGCTTATTGCATAAGAAATATCTACAAACCAATGTCAAAATCATGTTTTTCAGAGAGACTCTTCATTCGAACCCCACAGTCCACGACAGATCTAACTGATCCAGACCAAGTCGCTCGGAAACCCACCCGACACCGGCAAAGTATTGATCTGATGTCTCATGTCCTAGTCTTGATGACAAACGCAGTGTAGACGCCACCGTCGTGTGCTGTTAACGCGACAGTGCCCGCATTTACAAAAGACACGGTAAATGAACGAGTACCGGTAATCGATCCCTTGGTCCCGAATGTGCCATCAGAAACAACTGCAGCTCGCAG
>Ga0136560_1000484_pt1 | contig 19975 bp, 26 predicted proteins | sample AntRauMeHopE1497_FD_104925 | JGI IMG/M metagenome (GOLD analysis project Ga0136560, IMG submission 104925) | Saline lake microbial communities from Rauer Islands, Antarctica - Metagenome Hop E1 #497 | ecosystem: Environmental > Aquatic > Non-marine Saline and Alkaline > Saline | place... | reverse complement strand
GGTAAACAAAAATAGATCCATTTGTCTGCTGGCATATCGAACCTTCACGAATCTATGGAACTGAACGAATACCTTCACGAAATATGATCCCCTTCAAATTCTCGACTGAAGTCGCGTTTTCCTAGTGTTGCTCTGCAGGATTATGAAACAGGTCCGCTCGTCCCCTAGGGCTAAGCGGGATCCTCGGCGTCTGTCTCAGGGATCTTCTGATAGTGATGAAGACACGAGCGTACAGAGCAAAGTGTTGCCTACCCAGTCCAGACCATCAGCAAGCTCTTCGGGAACAAAATCGCAGTATGACCAATTTATTGATAAATTCCTAGAATCACAGGCTTCAGCACCTGCTGCTGATGCACAAAAGGCTCGATAGGTAGCCATTTCAAGGGATGGACGACTTGGCGGAGCGAAACGAGCACGAAGCGAGCACGCATCAGCACCTGCTGACGTTGATAGCAGTGTCGGAGCGAGCGGACATACCTACGCTGGGCTCTTCGATCATATAGTTGCAGCGGAGAATGCGGGGGCGGGGCCCAAGAACAGAAGGAAACCAGAGAAGAGACTGAAACTGGCGAGGGAAGCTGAGCGACTCACCGCAGCCATCTGGGAAGAGCCACGTGGAGCGAATGACGCGTCTCTGCTGAGTCGATCGGCAGGATCGGCACTTGCTCCTCCACTGGACCGCAGTCGTACAAGTGCGTTGTAGTCAGGGCATGCTATCGTTTCGAAGCTACCAGCCGAGATCGCACGATTGAGGGCGGAGCAACAGGCCGCCAGCGCGAGGGCAGTTGCAAGCGCACCCAACGAAACATATGTGGCTCGAACTGTTGCAGCAGATCCTGGTACCATCATGGAAGTTACGATGCATAATTTCATGTGCCACAAACACCTTAAGATTCAGTTCGGCAAGTTTGTGACGTTCATCGTCGGCCGCAATGGAAGCGGCAAGAGCGCTGTGTGCTTGGCTCTGCAGCTCCTCATGGATAAAACAGTATCGCTTCTGCGCACTACAAAGCAGGGTAGGAAATTTCGTCAGGTGAAACGCCGCGGTGCGTAGGGTAGCCGTTGCTACGTCGAGATGGTCATCTGCAACCGCAAGTCGAAGCATGGCGGAAGTGAGTCCAATCACATCTATACCTAGCACTTTCATTTTTCCACGGTATGCATTCGAGCATCTAGAATGTCAGCCTATAATTGCTTTAGCCTGTATTGCCCCCACTCCCCCCATCGCCCCCCGCCTCGCAGCCACGCTTCCCTACAATCACGAGCTGTATGGCGACTATATCCGTATCTAGCGGCGGCTTGGCGACCAAAAGCAAAAATGGCAGGCATTCTTGATATGGGGGGAGAAACATGAGAAGCTGCGGCTGGGAAAGGGCGTGGGAGAACTCAACGTGCCGGTCGAGGCCATCCGAGGCAAAGATGCGGACCTCGAGCTGGATGCAATTTCGCAGTACTTCCAGTTCTAGCCCCAAAATCCAGTTGTGTTCCTTACCCAAGACCGAGCAAAGGCGCTAGCGATGTCCTCGTCGAGGCATAAATACGAGCTGTTCCTCGCAGCGACAGAGGCAAAGCGCAGCATAGATCGCCTTGATGCAGTTAGGAAGCGTCTAGAGAGGACAGAGGGTGATCTGGTGGCACTCCAGATTACCAAAGTTGGGCTGCAGCACAAGATGGTTGCAGCAAAGGAAGAATGGGAGAAAGTGCGCAAAGTGGATAATGCCGAGGCGATGATACCTCGGCTAAGACTGCACATTGGCGAGATGCAGTTCGATCACACGATGCAGCAGCTAAAACGCATCGAGGAAAAGCAAGCAGCTGATGCGACCCGACTCAGAATGGTCAAGCGTCAGCTGTACGGTCGTATCGAAAGAGCTGAAGAGCTCGACGGGGAGGCGCTGACAATTGATCTGCGCACCACGTCAATGATCAAAGAGGTTGAAGCCAAGCAGGTGCGAGCCGGCGTGCTCGAGCGGCAAATCGAGATGTTCTAGACGAGGCTGGAAAGAGTCAATGCCGAAACTCACGCGAGGGAACAAGAAGCGACTGAAATCCGAGCGGAGCTGCGCCTTGCCCAACAAAAGTACGACGATGCCTGCGCCGAGGCAGGGATTCCACCTGCGGACTCCGATGATGAGAGCACTGATTGGGAAGGAGACAGAGACCCATATAGCGATAGCGATGCCTCTGATGGTTCTGATGGTAGCAACCAAGGTTTGAGGAAGGTAAAAGCAGCAAAGAAAGGCGCTGCCAGAAAAGGTCGGAGCTATCAGAACGATGAGGCTAGCAGAGATTAGGACAACAGTGACGACGATGACGACGAAGAGGACGAAGATGCCATCGGTCACGAATTTGACTCTAGAGGAAATAAGGTGCTAGCAGGGGTTGCTGAATACGAGCGCCTAGCTAGGATCCGTGGATTGAAGATGGATGGTCGGGTCAGTCGAGAAGCTGCCTCTGACAAGATGCAGTCACCAGATAGCGAGGACAGTTCTGGCGATGATGCGGGTGCTGGGATATCTGAGAGCGACCTGGCAGGTCGGATATCTTCCGTGGAGGCAAAAACTGCCTCACGCCAAAGAAAACTTCGTCGAATCGACGCCAAGCAGCGACGAGTTCGGGCCGATAAAATCCGGGCCCTTGCGAGCAAGGCCAGGGCAGAGATGGATCAAAGTACTTATAAGCAAAATATGGTAGCAGCGAAGCGAGCAGCCGCGGACTGCAAGGCGAGGCTTCGCAAGGCCCAGCAAATGGCAAAGGAAGGCGAGAGCATGGCATCATCAGGCGGTGCCGCAGGTACCGCGGGAACCGATGCACGAGCTACGCATGCGAGGCTGGCAACAGTTGCATCTATGATGCTGGGTTCAGCGGCCGGCAAATTCTGCTTGAGCACCCGAAGTGCTATGGGTGACGAGAGAAGACCTATCGGTCCAGTTGGTGCTCTTCTTCGTCTGAAAAGGAGCCACCGTGGCTGGCAAACAGCTGTAACGACCGCGCTGCAGGGCATAGTGTAGGCCTTTCGATGCTCTGGAACTTCAGACTTCAAGGAAGCGAGGCAAATTGCAGCCAAGGTAGGATTCTCAGCCGACCTTCGAGCGTTCGGAACTTTGGATGCCGCTGAGATTGTGGCGAAAACGAGCCAGCAAACGCCTACTCTCATCGATGTCGCTAGTAGTGAAAGCTTAGGGGCAGCTAGTTCGGCTAAGCTGCCATTTTTAGTCTCTGATGCGATAGCTGTATTTGAGGGTGCCTCAGATCTTGAGTTGCGTTGTGCCTTGCACGCCTTGCACTCTCACGGAAATGCACATCGAGTAGCAGTCGTAGAAACGCCCGACCAGGCAAGGGACCTTCTCGCTGCCCACCCGAAGCTGCTCCGTTGCGTGCTAGCTGATGGGAGCGCAATAATTGGACGCAGCGCCTCGGTCACTGCCGCTGCTAGGCTCTTGGCTGGTGCGTCGAGCCCAGCGGGAAGAGTGGGATTGGCTGAGAGTGGGATGTACCTAAGGCCGACTTCCCTCTAGCGTTCTCTTCAGATTTGCATACAGTCTCAGTCCGGGGATTCATCGGCTGATTTGATGATGCAGCCTCTGCGAGAGGCATTTGAAGCGGCTGAGGAGGCGGAGGATGACTGTGCGCAGACTGTACGCGAAGCTAACCGCCGCGTTAGGGAGAATTCAAAGATACTGGCGTCCCTCAATAAGCACTCGAATCGACTGCAAGCATCAGCAGAGACGATTGAGGCGGCTGTTGACAGATCGAGGAAGTAGCTAGAGGCTTTGAGGAAGGCTGCTTCAGGTGTAAGTCGGGACCGCACGGATCAGATAGCCAAGGCCAAGGAAGCTCAGGCTGCTGTGATGCGAGTTCAAGACAGGCTTGCCGAGACACGCAGATAGATGCGCAGGCATGCTCGCACCAAACGAGACACGCAGGCTCATCTGAAGCCAGCACTTGCTAGACTAGCGGATATGCAGTAGCGCGGGAACTCTAAGCGCGATATCCGCAGGTTAGAAGACAAAGCTCTGTCCATACGCAAGGAAGCTGATGTGATGCGCACCGAAGCTACCACCGCCAAGCACGAGTACGATCGCATTTTCTCCCGACGCGAAGCTCGAAAGGAGCGCAAGAGCGAGTTCCAGGGCCATGTGACGGCAGCGCAGCAGATCATAGAGGACGGGTGGCGAGCGGTGCTAGGCGAAGAGTATGACGCAGAGACCAAGGAGGGTCGTCTTCGCGGTCTCCTTGACGAGGGAGACAAGCGAGAGATCACGAAAGAATTGCTACTGGATCGCCTCCGCTCTCTGGAGTCCCTAAAGGAAGAAGCCAAGCAAAAGGAGCGAATGCAGCGCCGCCTGCAGCAGGGTAAGCCTCAGGATGATGATGAGGAGCCTTTAGGCCAGCAGAGCGCCCTCCTGCGCTTCAGAACAGCGCAAAAACGGCTGCAACTGACAGAGCAGCGGATTGAGATCGCATCTCGTCTCCATCGCACCTCTAGCAAGGTACTCGGGAGACGCCATCGCAACATGCTGCGATTGGTGGAGGATGCCCAGGCTTAGATCAAGCTATAGTTTCGTCGCATTACACGGCATTTCCCTTTCAAGAGAGCGGAGCTGGTGTGGCAGCCTGACGACGATGATGATCCCACTCGGTGCGGGTGCCTCTACGTATAGATTATTCCATTCTCGAGTGACAGAGCCACAGATGGTACAGCCGTAGAAGATGGTGACAATGATGATGACGATGATGCCGATGCTGGCGAGGGTGAGGACGACGATGAGGAGGACGAAGATGTCGATGAGCGAATGAGACGTCAGAAGGTCGCTCCAGATGACGGGACCCGCATGATCGGTCCCGGATCGAGCGCTTACCAAGGGCACGCATCGTCAAAAGGTGCGTTATCCGGCGCTGGGGACCCTGCACAGAGGGCAGACGTACTCAGTGGGAAGACCCTGGGAATCATGAGGCGAAAAGGGACAATCTACAGCGACTGGAATTCCATGGAGCGACACACGGTCTTGTCTGGAGGCGAAAAGAGTGCCGTGTCTGTCGGGCTCTGCCTGGCGCTGGCGGGGCAAGTTGAGACGCCGATCAGAGTTCTTGATGAATTCGACGTCTACCAGGATGAGCAGAGCCGCTAGGTGAGCATGGGTGTTCTCCTGGAAGGAGCCTTTTTGGCGGCATGCAACGGGCAGTAGAACGGCCACCAGACTGTTTTGCTGACACCTCATGACGTTAGTTCCGCTCCCATTCATAGGTATCCGTCAGGGTTCGTGACCGTCTACAAGATGCCTGATCCCCTGAGGCAGGCGATCGTCGGTCAAAAGAGAGGGAGGGACGGCGGTGGTGCTAATCTGTAGGGCGTGTATGCCCTGGGGGCTGGGGTCGAAGATAATGGCGACGAGGAGGACGAAGACGGTGGCGAGGAAGAAGATGAGGAGGAGATGTGATCGATTCGTTCGTTCCGTGACCTCGTGGACACGGCCTCCCATTGACTGAGATTACATCTTATCATCTCTGGGCCACTTTTATTCATAATCAGATTTGTATGGCCATAAACGGCAATTTGAGCGCTACCACTTCCGACATATGCATCGAAACGGCAATTCCACAACCTGACAAGCAAGGTGACTCCAATTTCTGGTCGCTTACCGAGTCAGCTTATCGAAACAGGTCACACTCGTGAATCTCTTGTCTCGCTCATTGCATTGCATTGCATTGCATTGCAATTTCATTTCTCGTCTGCACTCGCTGCATCCAGGTCGCCAGGTTCCCCCCCATCGCTGCTTTCTTCAGTATCACCTGCCTCTGCCTCTGCCTCTGCCTCTGCCTCTGCCTCTGCCTCTGCCTCTGCCTCTGCCTTGTTATCAGTACTAGACCCTTCGTCACTCACTGAGGTGGAACCCCCAGCTGCCACGACGTCTGCAGATGTGGCTGCGAGTGGTGATGCAGTTGCAACCGCCGGCAGGGATCCACTCTGGCTCGCATCAGCCTCAGCCTTAGCAGCTGCAAGGGGAGATGCTGCTGATGCTGCATCTACCCTTTGTTCCCCCGCGCTCTACGGTGTTGCAGTCGCAGATGTCGTGGATGCACTAGAGGTGGGATGGTCTGGAGGGGTAGAGACAACCTCAGAGCCAGGCAAAGTCGGCGGTAATAACACACCAGAACGTCTCAGTGCTTCTACGTCAAAAGGCCGTTTGAAGCTTGTATGCAGCTCTTTCATCCTCGCTAGGAACAGTTCGTCGCGCTGCCTCTCTTCTGCAGCGATGGCTCGTTGCCGCGACGACAGGTGCTCTTGTGCCTGAGCCTTGTGGGCTGCAATAGAAGCACCTAGAGCGGCTGCTTCTTGCTTCTCGATGGCGCTAGCAGCTTGTAGTCTGGTCGCAGCCGACTCTACTGCGAGTCTTAGAGGCCAAATATAATATTTTCATGCTTGATAGCCGTCGAATGCACCGTCATGCGCTTGAGATGAGAACAACTCAACTTACCTTTGTGAAGCAACGCCACAAGAGGTGCTACGGGCATTTCGTCCGCAGGGCATGGGAGCCCGTCAAGGCCATCAGCTGGACGATTATTGATACCAGTTACTAATCGCTAACCATCAACCTCTACAAACCCTGGGTGCGGGACCGATTCAAGGAATTTTGCGTCACGGTATGCCGGTCTGTCTCCCATACTCCTTGTGACCTTTTGGAGCATCCCATCAAATCCGTTCGACCTGTCAAAAACTATGCTTGAGGCAGCAGCTGCACTGTCGATTACGACATTCATAGCAGAGGAACCTGGGGTCAATACAAATCACCTGTAAAGCAATTTGTGCATGGATTTTTGACTATCAAGAATATGGTATATGCACAATAAGCTCGTTACGTTAAAAATGACGCTCTTGGTGTTGCAGTTGTCTTTCATTCCAGTAGTGCCCTTCTCATGAAGGGGATAATGAGTGCCTTGCTGGCGTTGGCTTCTCTAGCAAGTGTGAATGCAGTCGAGCCTCAACCAGTGAAGCCAGTGAGAAAGAAGAGCCTGAACAGTGTACTTGGAAACGAACGGATCAAGAGTTCCCATCTGATTACATAATGCACCGTGACCCTGAAGTCTCCATGAGTTTTGGCGTCATTAACATAAACAATGTTGTGCCATTATGCCCTGCCTAGGCTGGCTTGGTGGTCGTCTCGCACTTCTGTAAGCGGTACCACTGGCTTCCCATCGCTCAGATACCACTCGCCTCGTATTTACGCAGGTAGCGATTCCTGCAGCTGTGGTAATATCGTCAGACAAAAAGGCTCGATTCACGGTTCTCTCAGATTGTCTGGTGCGTATGGAGCAAGCAGTCACTGCCGGTACATTCGAAGATCGGGCAACGCTAGCTGTGATCGATCGGCAACACCAGGGGCAATTCAAGAGCGGCGAAGCCGGCGGTGTTCTCACGATTACAACTAGCTGCGTCACCGTTTCCTACACAATTGGGTCTGACTTCACCGCTGACGGAGGTCTCAAAGTGTCGTCCGCTGACGGGAAATCTCCTGCCTTTGAGTGGTCTGCCGCGACCAATGGACTCGTGTCCGAAGACAACCTCATGGGCACTATCCGTTCACGTGAGTCGCTTATTTAAGAACTTCACATGAGGCTTCTCTCGCTCGATGTCTCGCAATATGCGTTGGGTCGCCATCCTGGCTTGTGGGCTCACTGCAGATGCCGACGCTGGCATTTGCTGAATATTGTCGTGTACCAGCACAGCACAGGTAACTCGCAGCCCGAATGTGTCTATCTCTGTCTTTAAGAGCACATCCCGCTTTCCATCCGTTTGCCTCGCAGTCGACCAGATCGAAACCATCTCTCTGAACTGCACCGAGAACGCTGGTACCATCATCCACGACGAGGAGCTCCACTGCGTGTGGTCTCCATTCTCTAGGAGTGGGTGGGCCCTCATTGACGACTCCAACACGACCCTGCTGGACGAGAACGACTGGGTCCTGAACGACACCTCAAACAGCGAGTTTGATTGGTACTTCTTCGGGCATGGCCACAGGTACACGAGCGCCGTCAACGACTTCAACCAGATCAGCGGAACGAACCCCCTCCTTCCCAAGTACTCTCTCGGAGTCATGTATTCGAGGTGGTTCGACGTCAGCTTCGGCGATGCGAGGCATCTCATCGAGGACGGGTACTCCTCCAGAGGACTCCCCATCGACGTCTGGATCACGGATATGGACTGGCATCGCCCGTATGAGGCACCCCCGGGGCAAGACTGGACGGGGTGGACTTTCGACAGGAACCTGTACCGCTTCCCGCAAGACTTCTTCGACTACATTTCCGATCAGAAGCTGGGCTTCTCTCTGAATATCCATGACGCAGAAGGCGTCGACAAAGACAACCTCAGGTACCCCGAGATGGCCAAAGCCAACGGTGTGGACCCAAGCACGAACGCGACTGTCGACGCGCACTTCGACGACAAGACCTACATGGAGTCTCTTGAAGACATCATGCTGCAGCCCATCCAGCAAGCCGTCGGCAACCGCTGGTCGCCTTGGCGCGACTGGCAGCAGGGCGGAACTACGGACGTCTCTACCCGCAACCTCAACCCCACGATCTGGCTCAACCACGCCTCATGCACGAACAACTACCGCCGGGGACAGAACTGGCGCGCATGGACCCTGTGAGTACCCCGTACTCGCACCGTGCCAATGCACAGCCTTTGTTACATCCTCTCGGTACCTTTTCTTCTCATCTAGATCGCTACTTCTCTTCCTCTCAGTGCGAGGTACGGTGGCTATGGCAACCAGCGCTACCCCACCGGCTTTTCCGGAGACGTGCGCCACTCATGGACCTCGCTTCAATTCCAGGTGTATTTCAGCACGACTGCTTCTAGTGTGTCGTACCAGTGGTCCAATGACATCGTCGGGGAGCCTGGCAATTCGGATGCCGCCCAGGAGCTTCACACGCGGTGGATTCAGTGGGGCGCCTTCAGCGCTCTGTTCCGGACACATGACGCGGGCGGAGACGTCGGCGGGTGCGCCGACACCGGTGGTTGCGAAACTGTGGAGCTATGGGATGAAAAGAGCCGATTCTTCGAGGCGAACCGTGCCGCTGTTGCTGCCAGGCTCGCCTTGCAGCCCACGTGGTACACGCTCAACTATCAGTCCACCCTTACCGGGGTGATGCCAATCAACCCCATGTACATGCAGTACCCCGAGGAGGACTCCAGCTACATGCAGTTCGTTCGGAACTCCCAATACATGATCGGATCTAACATCCTGGCAAGCCCTGTGACTGCACAGTCGTCTCCGGTTGACCTCGTGGCGAACTGGAGCGTATGGCTGCCCAATGAAACCCTCTGGTACGATGAGATCGGCGGGCTGGTCGTCGACCCCATGGCTGAGGCAGCAGACGGTATCGCCAACATCACGGCCGCGTACGCTCTCCATGAAATCCCGGTCTTCTTCCGCGGTGGCTCGATGGTTGCTCGCATCCCCTACGACCACCGTGACGTCGTAGCTGTGGCTCGTCGGGACTACACCCACCTTATCTTCGACGTGTACCCCGGTGGCAGCAGCGGCCAGGCGAGCGTGTACGAGGACGACGGAGAGTCACTCGACTACTCGAACGGCACGGCTGCCTTTACCTCAGCTAAGTATGGAATCGAGCCAGCGGCCGGCTCGATGCAGAACACGACAGTGCACGTCAAGACCACGGGGCAGTACCCTGGCCTGCCCAAGTCAAGGACCATCTCTGCTCGCCTCGTGATGACATACCCCCCTGTATCAGTCAAGGTAAACGATGCCGACGTACCATACAGCAGGTTCCACTGCAAGGCAAACTCAGCTGAGGCCTCCGAACTGTCGTCATGCTGGGGCTACGACGGAGACAGCCTCACACTGACCGTGACTGCCGCCAACCTGCCCACGACCGACCCTTTGAAAATCGAGGTAGTTGCCCCCCAGGTCGCCTCAGACCCGACGAAGGACCCTCTCAGTGGGGCTGCCGGTGCCATCAAGCGCGCCATCTTCGTCAAGCAAAATGTGCTCGATCCGGAGATCCGTCCTGGCGACTGCAAGAAGTACCTGTACCAGCTGGAGCGCCTTGCCACGTCTGGCGATGCCCTCTCCTACCTGGCGCAGCCAACCAGCGCTGGAAGCCCCGCGGACTTCGCGACAACCCTTGCTGGTATCCCTGATCTCCTGGCAGGGTCGCTTGCTGCCGTGCAGACGCTCCCCTCCCATGACATCAATGTGACTCGCCAGGCACACGCTGAGGCACTCCTGGCGTCAGCTCACGGTTTCTGAGCATACATGGCGACCGACGGAGGCTCACAAAGTAGTTGACGCTGTACGAGATCGTGTCGGAGCAAGTCCAGCTTTTTTTTACCGCTTGCTGCAGATGAATTGAAGATGTACATCAACTCCCGAATTACCTTTTTGATTTCCGTGCACTTATGAGGAAACCGCTCTTGAGTGGTTTGAGCACGAAGTGTGAACCGTACACGATGTTATGAATTGGTTCTGTTCAAAGATCAAGAGTTGTTGGTACCAATACCGAAAAGCCAAAGGAGCAACCTCTGCTGTTGAGCAAGAGGGTTGCTGGCTTTCGATACAGTAGTCAGCGTATTCAACCAAAGAACAAAAGCAAGCCAGCAAGCCATAGATGTTTCAAATAGAATGTGCACAAACCCATCCGCATGATGCAAGATCAAATCCGACCACCGCGACGACCTCGCGATGATTCCCTTAGAGATGCCAACGAAGCAGCCCCATCCGTTCCAATCGCCCCCCCGCCAGCACCGCCGGACGACTCAAAGGCACCTGTACCGCTTGCAATGGTCCCTCCAGCGCTGGAGGACGTTGGCGCAAATACACTCCGTCGGCTCCGCCGCTGGCCACGTCGACCCATCGGATTGCGTTGCTGGCCAGAGGCCGCAGTTGCAGCAGCCTCGACAGATGACTGTGGCCGACCAGCAGCCTCTAGCTCCGCCTTGTTGGCTTCTTGGCGGGCATCCTTGGCCTACTCGGTGAGAGAGCGTACCTGCTCCTGCAAGTTGCGGTACTGATCACGGAAAATGGTCCACTGCTGCTGGTCGGGTGCCTGCCGCATCCCGTCCATTGCCTCACCCGCGTCCAGGGAATCCGACAGCAAATTGCGCTACGAAGCACGCGCGAACACTGGGTTCGTCTGCTGGCTGATAACACCAACGATCTGCTCCTCCTCATCAGGGAGGTCAGAATCAAGCTAGGCCTTGGTGCTGCCACGTCGTGTAGCGCCGGCTCCTCCAGCCATACCAGGGGAGCGAAGCCCCTTCTTGCCACCCTTGCCGCCCTTGCCTGACTCGGCTTCCGAAGCAGACGAGCACAGAGTGTAGATATCAAACGCGAACACGATTGCAAAGTAGATGAGTGTGCTAAAGATGACGAGAAGAGTCAGTGCGATGAGCGAGTCGCGGTACCCGCTGTAGTACTCTCCAGTTTCGTCCGTGTTGAGTTGCCCAGAACTGAACATGATCCCGGAGAGATTCACCAGTACTGCGGAGCCGAGAAGCACAGACTCGATGGTGTTGTAGTTGATTGCAGCTCCCATTACGGTACCGCCGAACTTGACGAGAACATTGGGTGATTCTGTCAGTCGCTGGAAACCCTGCCCGTAGGTGGCTCGCTTGCGTCCTTTGGAAACCACCGCCTTGATAGATGCAGCTAGCTTCGAGTGCGGCGAGTTCGGGTCGAACGATAGCCGCTTGTGCTGGCGAAGTGTCTCTTCCATCTCATCAGGCGACATGAACGGATGGAATCGAGTCTGTGCAGCAAAAGCAGCAAACATAACCAGAAGGCTCATGGAAAGCTGCATCACCGGGTTCCGAACGAAGAGCAGTGACGTGAGCGCAAAGAAGAACTTCCGCGATACCAGTGCGAGCATCCAGTAGATCCGATACCCAATTGGCTTAAAGGCAAAGTACATCTTCGAAAACCTTCGACGTATGGTGTGCGCGTTCGGATTCGTCACTGTGTCTTCGCCCTGCTTCATGGCACGAAGAAGCTGATCTTCCATGATGAGATCATGGTTCATGTATATGATATAGAAGACGATTGCTGGGAAACCCAAGCCGTACAGGAAGAGTGTCACGATGGCAGGACCAAGGAGCGTCCTGTGCACGCCGCCCGGTTTACTGCAAGGCTCGAACACCACCTGCAGATACAGGTTGCCGTCCGGAGGTGTCGTTGGCTGCGGACAGGGAGAATCAGGCGGGCAAGGAGCACAAAAGGATGTGCATGTGCTACTGGTAGGTCAGGGCATAGGATTGTCCAGTATGGGCAACTCAGGGGGTGGACAGTCAGTAACGTAGACTCACTTGGCAGTTCAGCACATCGAACGATGTCCTTGACAGGATCAGGTACAAAATGTAGCCTCCGACGAGGAACATCGAGATGCATCGGTTCAGGTGCTGGCCATACCAAGATTCCGTGCGGGTCTTGCCTTTGAAACACCACTCATACCCAGACACGCTGAGATATACAAGCGTCAGGCAGACTAGGCCAGCAACCGGTAGCATCATGATGAACAGCCACTTCGATATGTAGCTGAGGTCGGGTACCGTACACTCAGGGGCAGTGATCTCGATGTTCAGGTTGAAGGCAGACAGGATGTGAAGGATATCCTCCAAGACCGGAGGCCAAGGCACCCTGGACTGCGTGAACAGAGCGAGGACCTGGAAGTAATCCATTCCAAGGGTGGTCAAGACAAGGTTGATGTTGTACTTGGCCAAGAAGTACACGAAGCCGATACCGCAAATCATGAGGATGAGAAACACAGCGATCAGGATCCATGGGTTGTCTGGGCATACCACGCATTCGCCGGCCCGGCGGTAGTATCCCTCGTCGCAGGCGTTGCACCGCCACTCTGGGCCAACGCTGCGATACCCTGTGGCGCAGAAATTGTCACCAGTGCATGCCCACTCTGGGTCGCAAGGTACGATGCACTGAGCACGCCCGTCAATCTGGAACAGCTCAGGACATTCCTATAGCTGCGCAGTTTCGTTCAGGTTGTACCAGCCCGAAATCGGGCTTGGGCGGTGAAACATGACATTCGAATACTTGAGACTCCATGGACCATCATCCTCCGTAATGTCGACGTTGAGATACCTGGGATCTGCAAAGGTGATTCCTAGACTGCGAGCATTGTCGGGCGAGCGGAGCTCATCCACGGATTCGTCGGTGTCGCCCTCAGCAGGCGTCTCGCCGCCTTCTTGCAGCCTGCGGGTCTCGGCACTGTCCTCTCCACTGATCGACTCTTGGTAGGCTTGGATGGCCTCCTGCACGGCCAGAATCTCAGCCTGTCTCTAAATGATCAGGTCTGCGTGCAGCTAGGGAACAAGACGAGTGTGTCCGCGGCAGTCAGCACCGCGAGGACAGGCGAGGCAGAGCTCAGTCGGCTCCCCGAAGAAACCACGATCGCAAGCAAACAGCAAGATATCTTCCGAAGTGCCATTCTGACCAGCGGCGGAAACCTAAATCTCCTTATATCCAACGGGGAGTTCTGGGATCACGCAAGATACAGTCGGACGGAAGCCTACCGCACCATTGCCACGGCGGATCGTTTCTCGGGCCCGGATAGTGCTGTTCGGCAGGCAGGCTTGCCCATCGATTCGTAGCTCCAGCCTTCGCTCCTCCGCACTCCACCCCTGACGATCCGCGTCTTCATCTGCTCCAAAGTTCCGGCCTAAGAACCTGGCGCTGTACTGATTTTGCATGCTAGAAACCAAGTCCACTTCGTCGATAAGATCTCCGGTGACCGCTAGGCCCGAGGGGTCTGCACCGTCAATCTGAGGCGGGTCGTAGTTCCACTCGGCAAAGTTAGAGCTTGTCCTGTTAGGTCCGTTCACTTCAACGATGGTCAGCCTCACCTGCCGATCACGTCCAATCCCAGGCGCAGAATCGAACACTATGGATTCCATGTCTTGCTACCGGATGTCGATCCTGTCGTCTCTCCTAGGATAGCAAGAGCTCACTCGCGGGTCGTTGGGGAAGAGACCATCCACTGTACGCGCGCTCGTGATGCAATCTTTCCAGAAATCGACTCGAAGCCACACAACAGGAAGGAAAGGGGCTACTTCGAGCGACACTCCAGTTCCGCCGGCAAGCGCGTCTGCCGCAGCAGTGGCCTCAGCTCCAGACAGAGGCGGAGGCGGGAGGTTGTAAGCGAACATGGTTACAATATCACCACCGTCCGTGGAGCCACGGGCAGGGCGCATACCTCCAATCTCGATCCACGGAGCGCGGTACGCGAAGGCCGGCATGGGGGTGACTCCAGCGGGCAGTGATCTCGTGTTGTTCGGCAAAACCGCTGGATCTGCCTCCAGCAGGTTTCCAGCGATAAAAAGACGCAGCTCTCGAGTACCCGCTCCCATAGGAACGATGAACATGATTTCATCATGCCACCAATGCAGAATCGAAGTGCTCGACACCTCGCCTTCCCCAAGGTAGGACTCCCTGTTGTTGCACAGGGGCACCTGGCTCGGCCTGGATCGATACGTGTGAGCCAAGAAAGCACACAGAGATGGCGACCTTGCACTAGGCCCGAATGGCCTGCCGAAATTGGAACCGATGACACGCATAGCATACCCACCCGTCGTGTTACCCAGCAATGCTGGCCCAATCGGACTCCCAGATGCTACCATGGCACCAGCAGACAGTAGGCCGGTCCGTCCCATCTGCATAGCAGACAAACCTGGCACGGCTTCATAGATCTCCACAAGGCTCACTGTGGGCGGATCGTACGAAGCAGCGCCTCTGATGACAACGAACGGCGCATTTCCGACCTTCAGCCGGACGTCGATGACCTTACCCATTCCCTCGGGGAGGACACATTCGACCTCCTCGTGCGATACGTACAGAACAGCTCCACACGACACCCAGACAGCACCGGTTCCTGCAAGTGATCGCATTTCGACGATGCGATCGCGGAACAGAGGCCCGCCGTCAGGAGCGCGAATGGCTGGGGAACCGGAACCAGAACCAGAGCCAGAGCCCGAGTTGCCTCCGGTTGAGCCGTTCACTACCGTGACATTATCGCCTCCTGGGATTGAACCGTCAGACAGCACCACTAGAGGTCCCCCTTCGTACCCGCCGTTCCCATCCTCAGTACCTAGATTGCTACCAATGATGCGAACACGGGCACCTCCGCTCGTAGGTAGACCCGCAGAGGCGACTTTCGGGATCACCTCAGAGACGGTAGCTGCATCATACGATGCGCGGAGAAATCGTGCACCAGGCCCACCGAGGCTGGGCAGCTAGCCGGCCACGTCGACATCAACCCGTAGCATCGATCCATGCCCTGCAGGCAAACGCACCTCGATAAAGCCGTGGCTTCGAGCCAGAACGCCAGGCATGGTCACAAGTGCTGGGACGGGGTTCGGCTGGCCCACCGCATTGCAGGCCCGAACGGCATCATGCGCTCCGAAAAGAACGACAGGACACAGCCCGAAATTATCTCCAACGATCCGGAGGACGCCACCTACGGTGGGCAATCCTGCACCGCCGACGCTAACAATCTCGCTTGCAGTCGGACGGCCTGCATCAGCTGCAGCACCACCTGCACCAACGCCAGAGCGAGGACCTCCGAGCAGTTCCGCACGAAGGATACTAGGGGGACTGTACTGAATTGATCCACCGACGCGGGAGCGCTTCCAATCCGTGCCTGTCCATGTCTGAATGGTGACTGGGACTGCCGAACCCTCACCCTCCGGCAAACGGCAGCGCAAGGTGATAGACCCAGTGGTGGTTGCGAGAGCAGTCGTGGCTGGGTCGTCCACACCCCCGTTGCTGGGGTCGTTGTACAGCGTGTTCCCGTCAGCACTGTATAGCCGGCACACGCGTTCCCGTCCAGCACGGCCAACAAGCACGGCAACGCGCTGCCCGACGTTGAGGTTCTCCACTACCATTGACATGTCTTCTCCGCCGATCGTAGGCACCTCTGATGGAGAATTGAGCTCCGAAATGTCAGGGGCAACGCTTTGGAATATCAGCCGATTACTCAATTGAACTTGTTGAGCCGGCCCTGGGCCGAGTGATCCCGGCTCCGCATACTGCATCGAATTGATACGCACCTATACACCACCTTCAGGCGCAGTCGTCACTAGTACAATCTCATCGTCTGCCCAGTGGAACACTTCAGTGCTCGATGGGAGCGGAGACGTAGGAAACTATGCTACTGACAAGAAAATGCTTGGAGCGATCGGTGGCTCGAAAATACCAAAGTTCTGCCCGTACAGCGTCAGCATACGCAACCCGCAATAGTTGTTCGCACCGGAAGGGGCAGGGCACCCGAATGACGAAGTGTTGCCAATATAGCTCACTTCGTCAGACCTGGAAGGCGAGTTCAGGGCCAAATAGTCCAGCACGGGGTCGTAGTAGTCGAACAGGGATGCAGCGCCGTCCGCGATCGGGCTGCTCAGCACTGCCGCTTCCCCAGCGCGGTCGAGAGATACCCCTCTGGGATATGCAGCGACTCGCACGGCCCGGTCCAGCCCGTGGCTGGAGGGAAGATCGAAGACTACGCGGTGCCGTCCATCGGGGAGAATCGTCGTCGACCTGGGCTGAATCAATCCACCTTCCGAGGAGTAGTCCGCGGGATTTCCGAACGCAATCGCTACGTCCGACGCGGCGTGAAGCAAGCCGAAATCTCTGCCGACCACTGTTATGGTTGTTGGGTTGTCCCGTGCATTCGGATACCACGACGAAGGCGTAATCTCCTCCACAGTCGGCCTAGCGTATGATACGGACGCAAGCTCAGGGTCGGACGGCAGCGAAGACTAGTCTGCTACCGTGACGACGAAGACTAAATCTTGGCCAACTCCGGGCACGAGAGTTGCGAGGATTTCTGTCTGGGAGACGAGCTGGATATTAGTCGCCTCATATAGATATCCAGGGAACACTGATGAAGAGCCGTCGGTAGAATCAGCCTGCCCCCCGAATTCTCGAACGAGGGCTTCGCGAGTCCCGTAGACGACGCGCTGCAGCAAGAACGGCAGCGACGCAGGACCAAAGTTCTCACCGGTGATGCGGATTCTGGTTCCGCCGTCTGTGGGAGCATTATTGACCGCAGAGCCATCTGTTGACAAGCCCACACTGAATACGGACGGCTGCTGATAACTAGTCACTGGGTACGAGCTGTTCTGTCCATCGACACTTAGGATCCACTCGAGCGCATCACCTGCGCCTGGCGCAGTCTGACACACCACCCGGCTATGCTCATCCGTGCCCGTAGCCATATTGCATCCTTGAGCCTCGAAAAGGATCGTGCGGCGACCTCCACCACCCTGCCCATCAACGCTGATCTCTGCTTCGTAGAAATACCGCGACACGCTGTCGAACCGGGAGGCAGGCCCAAGGTTCCGGCCGAGGATGACAACCTGTTCCCTCCCGACTGTAACAGCGTCTTCGGCTCCTGGGCCATCGAAACCTGCCACCGAGGGTGGCTGGTAGGAGATAACTGCCTCGCCCAGCACTGACGATGCCTGATTGCCGATGCTGACTGCAACAGCATGGTCACGCCCGGTGCCCGGGGCTGTCTGGCAGCGTAGCTCCTCGTGCGAGCGCACTTCGCAGTCACGAGCAGCGAACCAGTCCATGCCTTGCAAAGCGTCCTCAAGCGCACCACCATCACCCCGCTCCTGGCCGCCCATGCCGCCCAAAGACCCTCCTTGCTGGTAAGCAGCCCCCATGGTGAGACCGCCCCCACCGTAGCGGACCCAATTCACCGACTGACCGGTAGTATCAGCGGGTCCGAAATCAGCCCCGAGAACTCGGAATATCTGCCCACCGGGAGTGACAGCCTCTTGGATACTCTCACCCTCAACAGCAGACACCGTTGGTGGCCTGTACCCGATGTATGCTGCGCTGGCAGTGATGCCGGCGATGGCTTCGACGGCCGCGACGGCATTCGTCAGAGCCGTCTGAAGATCCGTCTCGCGAAGGGGTGCTGGCGGCGTGACCGATCCATCGTCAGGAATGACGGCCCCACGAACCAGCATATCTTCGGACATTTCTGGCACTGACCACCGTCCGTTCACCCCAATTGTGACAGTGAGGTTGGTACCGACACCTTCTGCCACTCCGCACGAAAGCTCCTGATGCGGTTGGTTTCCAGAGCTGGATGGCTTCGAGCATCTGGTTTCGTACAACTTCCCGTCCGGCGTGGGCCCGTAGCGCAGCTTTACGTCGACTGCCTGCCCAAGCCAGGTCATTGGACCGAAGTTGTCGCCAGTGATCCTGAGCCTCCGACTGGCAACGTTAGCGCTTCCACGGCTGGGAATTCCGAATCTAGAGGACGCGAGGTTTGCAGTAGGTGCAATTGCGCGGATGGCAGCAACTCCGTATGATACCTCTGTCTGGCTCGAGCCATACGCGATCTGTCCATCCACTTCGAGCATCCAACCCAGTTCTGTTCCCATTCCTGGGGCTGTCCTGATGGCGACCTCTGTGTTGGATACTCGGATCACCTGAGCACTGAGCGTACTGAAGAGATATGGGGGGTTCTGCACCGGGTCAAGAGGGTCAAATACGTCAACAGGGTCAGTGACGGTGACCGGGTCTATCCACGCGGGGTTCCGAGGGCCATACGTGGCCCGTACAGCACTACGGTTCGAGGCGAACCCAGTGCCGCGAAGGTATACCACCTGCCCTCCTGTCGTCAAAAGGCGCTTGACATCGAGCCCTGTCTCACCGAGAGTGTCATTGGCACGAGTCCCGGAAATTCCATCGAGGGTTGGTGGCTGGTAGCTCAGAAGCAGAAGATTCGCGGCCCGAAGTTCGCGGCCCTCGGCGATAATTGTAACACGATGGTCTTTCCCATGGCCACGCTGGGAAGCGCACTAGATGGTGATGAGGTCCTCTCCGACATCCTGGCTCTCGCGTACGATGGCACAGCCAGACGCACGGTATGGTCCGTAGGTGACGGTGACCGCTCCAGAGATGCCATCGAGCCCGATCCCGCTGATGATGATGGTGCTCGATCCATCAGTTGCTAGGCGCCCCTCAGGCCCGCTGGACTCGATACGATCGACAGATGCACCACCAACTCCAGTCGTGTTCACTGTGATGAGCACAGTGATATTCCTTGGATTGGACTCGAGCCCGTCACCATCTCGAGCACGAAGCTGCACGTTGTAAGCAGCACGGGTAAGGTACGTGGTCTCTGTCGAGGCGTCCGTTACCAAGACGTCGTCATTGCTGCTGATTGTGAGTGCCTGTGTGATCGCAAGCTAATAGCTGGTTCCGTTCAGACTGAAGATCGAAGGACCGACGAGGCGGGTTGTACCGTCAGTGAGAATACCACCGAAGGTGGAAGCCGCCGCCGTGCCCCAGTCAAAGGAGAGCCTGACCGAGCCAACCGTCTGACCTCCGTCGCCATCAACCGTGTCATTTGTGTCCGAACCTTGCTGGCCCCCTGCGCTCTGCGCGTCCTCGTCATAAACTTGAATGGCCGTTGATAACACTAGTGGGAATGGACCAGCAGTAGCAAGATCTTCGTCGATGGTGAGGAATTGCGATGGCAAAATTCGAGGCGGATCTGCGCCATCGAGAACACGAAGCGTGACGAGGCCGTCACTGAACAGCGAGTGATCTGCAGCATCATAGACCCTGACGATCAGCTAGATGGTTTCGCGCGCCTCGAAATCTAGCAAACCGAGCGCGTCCTCGCGAATAACCCGGAGTTGGGCGGCCGAGTCATTGACCCGGCGCATGTCAAAGAGAGGGCCGAGAGAAGCATCAGTGTCAAATGAGCCAACAACGCTCACGTTGAAAAGCAACGGGCTGTTCTCATCATCCGATGCGATAACAGCTTGATTGCTCACTGTGCCGATCGGGGCATTCTCAGCCAACGCAAGGGTTTGCCTTCCGGGGAACCTCGGCGGGTCGTTAACGTTATTGAGCTGGATCGTAATGAATCCAACCGCAACAGCGCGGTCATCGTTATCTGCCTTGGCGTGGATGCGCAGCCT
>Ga0136560_1000482_pt1 | contig 19991 bp, 15 predicted proteins | sample AntRauMeHopE1497_FD_104925 | JGI IMG/M metagenome (GOLD analysis project Ga0136560, IMG submission 104925) | Saline lake microbial communities from Rauer Islands, Antarctica - Metagenome Hop E1 #497 | ecosystem: Environmental > Aquatic > Non-marine Saline and Alkaline > Saline | place... | reverse complement strand
CTACATAGGCATAGCCTTTTTTGATCCAAGAGAGTGCAGTCTCCATCGTACGGGTGTTCATTTCTCCATTTCCCCAAGTATTGAAGTTGTATGGAGTTCTGGAAAAAACGATGGGTACTTTTTCATCCCCTTTTGGACGGTAGATATCGGTGGCCAATCTGACACCGTCTCGCATAGGCATCATGACCTTCTGGTCTACAATGGCTACCTCATCGAGCTGATCGAGGATTGATTTTTCTTGAGCCCATGCCGAGAAGCAGAGGAAACTCAAAACGAAAAACCCTAAGATTCTTAAATTATGTTTCATTGAAAATAAATTAGGTTGTCTTTTGAAGGTAAGAATCAAGATCAATAATCAACATTTATTTTTTTGGAATGGGAATAGGGAGAGTTAAATGGCTTTGGTCTGAGTATGATTGTTTTTGGAGTGATTCTGCAATTCGTTATGAGCATAAATTGATAAGTGAATTCAAGCTCATTTCAGTTATTCCTTTTGTTTTACTTTTGAAGTCCTAAATTTGCCAATTCAAAGATCAGCTAGACATGAGCGAAAGTCCTACGAACACCCTAAGCACTTGGGTGGAGGTTCCTAAAAATTCCGATTTTACGATTTACAATCTCCCTTTTGGAGTGTTTAAAAATAAGCGGTTAAGTCCCAGAATCGGTATTGCGATCGGCGATAAAATACTGGATTTAAGCATTTTGGATCAGGAGGGTTTCTTTGGTGAGATGTTTCTGCCAGAGGGGATTTTTCTGAAAGAATCACTCAATGAGTTCATCGCCTTGGGAAAAGTGACCACCAAGAAGATTAGAGAACGGGTTCAGGATTTGCTATTGGTGGACAACGAAAAGCTCCGAGATCACAGTATCCGTGGTAAAGTGATGGTCAGTCGCAAAGAGGCGGAGATGCTACTACCGGTGAGGATCGGAGATTATACAGATTTCTACAGCAGCATAGAGCATGCGACCAATGTTGGGACGATGTTTCGGGATCCGGACAATGCCCTCTTACCCAATTGGAAGCATCTTCCGGTAGGTTACCATGGCCGAGCTTCTTCGATTATTCCTTCGGGAGTTCCGATCTATCGTCCAAAAGGACAATTCAAGGATGCTGACATGGATAAACCTGCTTTTGGCCCAAGCCGAAGATTGGATTTTGAGTTGGAACTGGCATTCATCACTGGCAAGCAAACCAAGCTTGGTGACTCCATCTCTACTTCAGAAGCTGAGGATTATATTTTTGGATTTGTATTGTTCAATGATTGGTCTGCCCGGGATATTCAGGCTTGGGAATATGTGCCCTTAGGTCCTTTTTTGGGGAAAAGCTTTGCCTCATCGATTTCACCTTGGGTGGTGACTGTCGAGGCATTGGAACATTTCCGAACGACAGGTCCTATACAAGAGCCTGAAGTTCTAGACTATTTGAAATGCGATCGTCCGGGTAATTTTGACTTAAAGTTGGAAGTTTTTATCCAGCCTGAAGGTCAAAAAGCCTCTAAAGTGGCTACTTCAAATTTCAAATACATGTATTGGAATGTTGCCCAGCAGTTGGCGCATCATACTGTCAATGGTTGTAATATCAATGTAGGGGATATGATGGCTTCGGGGACTATTTCCGGAAAAGATGAAAATTCGTATGGCTCGATGTTGGAGCTTTCCTGGAAAGGCACCAAACCAATCAAGTTGGATAGTGGTGAGGATCGTAAATTTATTGAGGACGGCGATACGGTTATTATGAAAGGATTCGGGGAGAAGGACGGAATCCGAGTAGGCTTTGGCGAAGTCAGTGCGATGGTGCTACCATCAAAGTAGATTTTATATAAGAAGATTTTAAATAGCTCTGGAGTAAATCCAGAGCTATTTTTTTGTAAATCTGTTTGCTGTAGGTAGAGATGCAGAGGATTTACGAGAACATTTTTTCACCACAGATCTGTCTGCAGTAAGTAGACTCACACAAGGCGCATATTTACATCTACATATGATTCACACATGAGAAAGAATTCAGGATACCGAAGTTCAATGTGTTGAAAATAGCACTAGAGGTGCAACACCTTTGTAAAATGGGATAAAAACAACCAATATTTCGTGTTTTGGCCGAAGTTGCGTCAATCGAGAAAATAAGGTTTCGCCAAAACGGGTTATGGTATTATGTTTACCGCAGACCTGTCTGCCTGAGGTAGAGGCACAGCGTACGCGAAGGTTTCACAGAGAATTTTGAAACAGATAGAAAACATATCCATGTAGTCTCTGTACATATGATCTATTATGAACGTTTCGGTCTGTGGGGACACAGACCGAGGCGAAGAGATGGAGTGTTCTCTCCATAAATTTTTTACCACAAACGTTCCAGGATCAGTTAATTCATAAAAAAACCTTCCCATATAGCTTCAGCATTATTAAAGCAGAAGAGAGTAGAATAATAAGATTTATGATTATCCGCTACTTTGCCAGTAGGCAAAAAAGACAAGAATATAATTGGCAACAAATTGATATTTGGGCGTTTCGATCTTCCCTGCCTACCGGCAGGCAGGCGTATTCCCTACCTACGGCAGGCAGGTGTCTTCCCTACCTACGGCAGGCAGGTGTCTTCCCTACCTACGGCAGGCAGGTGTCTTCTTTCCCAATAAGCAAAGAAAATAAGGCTACTGGTGTAATTGCGGATATACATAATAAGATTTATATATAACCGCAATTTTGCCAGTAGCCAAATTATATTTTCCGCACCTCGACTATGCTCAGTGTCCGTATATAATTGCTGTTGATAAAACCTTGTACCGGGGGCCGAGCGACTTGTAGTGAGCGAGTCGAACTAAGTTGAGGCCATTTGACAAACGACTTGATTCTGGCAATAAAGCGTATGATGATAATAAGATTATAGCGTACTGTTTTCGTAATAAAATTTCTTAAAATCACTCATTTATTTTCAACTGAAACAGCCATTTCGAACCGGAAAATGAAATGAATCATAACTATATGCGATTGAGCCTGTTTTATTTCTGAACAAAAATTGAAAATCATGCCACACACTGTAAAAATCAAGCAGATCCAATCACTTACCCATGATGTGAATCAATACACATTAGAAAAGCCAGATGGATACCAGTTCGAATCAGGTCAAGCTACCGAAGTAGCAATCAATCATGAACAATGGAAGGATGAAAAGCGGCCCTTCTCTTTTACTTCCCTTCCCGAGGATGATCACTTGGAGTTTGTGATCAAGTCATATCACGATCATGAGGGAGTCACCCATCAATTGGATCAGTTGAAAGTAGACGATGAACTGTTGCTTGAGGATGCTTGGGGAGCAATTACTTACAAAGGCAAAGGTGTTTTCATAGCAGGAGGAGCCGGAGTGACCCCATTTATCGGGATCTTTAAATGGCTGGAAGCGCAGGGTAAAGTGGAGGGAAATTCTCTGATTTTTGCAAATAAAACTTCCAAGGATATCATCCTCGAAGCCTATTTTAGAGCCTTGCTGGGTGATAATTTCATTTCAATTCTATCTGATGAAGAGGCGTCAGGAAGCGAAAATGGTAGAATCGATGTTGATTTTCTGAAAAAACATATCCAAGATTTTTCCCAGCATTTCTACGTCTGCGGACCGGATAAGATGGTCCAGGATATCAGCGAACAATTAGAGTCCCTGGGAGCTGATCCTGATGGAATCACATTTGAAAAGTAAAAGTATTTGCTTTTTGATTTGAAAACCATTGGAATTGCAAAATAGCCTTCATGAAAAATTGAAGGCTTTTCTGTTTTTAGAAGAAAAAATAGGTCTATTAATCGATTGTTTAGAAAAATAATGAGCAGTATTCGAGAATCTGCTCTACTTGAGAAAATGAATACTAAATCAAATTAACCATTAGGATTAAAGATTATTTTTTCAATTCAACATCATTTTTATTAATTTAATTTTTGATAAAGTGCTTTATTATCTATAAATTATTATATTTAATCAATTGATTTTCAATAATTTGTAAAATTAGTTTAACTAATGCTTTTAGGCTCCCTCCTAAGGGAAGGTTTTTGTCTCCATTTTTTCCCGGAGATTTTGATTTGATTTTCTTTTTTCACATCAATCACAAGCTATCATGGCTAAAATCAGAAATTTCACCATTAACACTCCATTACTTTTTGCATTCCCTTTGAAAAGTGAATGGGCAGTGAATCCAATAGACCTCAACGCTCCAATCAATTCTGGAGGTTGGGAGGACGCTGGACAACTCAAATTTTCAAGGGGATATGTGCTGGCAAAAAATGATGCCCGATTTCTCTATTTGGCGCTCGATGTCCTGGATGACACTGGCAACGACAGAGGTACCAACGACTATTTTTGGCTTTCTTTTGATTTCAATCGGGATCGATCCATCACAGCCAATGTCGATCTAAATTATGGATTGTACCCCGGTCAGGCTAATAAGCTGGGAATTCAGAAATATCTTGGTCCTGAGAGATGGACGGGGCTATTGCCTGATCCCTCACTGTCGGAAGTCACGCAAGAATTTGGAGCTAGTCCTAATTCCAGTACTTCACATCGAATCTGGAAGTTTCGAATTGATCTCAAAGAGCTCAATGTAGCGCTGTCATGGCCACTCAGCACGCCTTATACCTATTTTGGTTTCAGAGTAAGGTCAAGTAATCCCTCATTTACAACCGATTTTCCGGGGGATTTCTATAAGGATTTCACCAAGCTCAGGCAATTGATCCTTTCTCGAAAGCCAGTTATTTCCTCTTCCTTACTGGGCCCGGTGATAGGAAGTGTAGGGCTAATCCCGACCACAAAGATTGATTCTTCCGGACGAGCTACCACAGATCCTGGATATTACTTTGAAGTGGAGAAGGCCGCTTTTGGGGGTACATTACATCTGATCGGGAATCGTACCAAAATTCAAAGTCTCTATCGGGAAAATGTGCGCAAGTATAGAGTTGAGATCGCCGGTCCAGATGGAACATTCTCGAGATTGGTATCCAACTGGTCTAATTACAGATGGAATGGATCTACGTATCTCTTAGAATCTTTTGCTCCATCGGCTATGGGGTTCTATGAGTTACCAAATATCAGATCGGATTATTCGATTGATGATTTGTTAATTCAGTTTCCTACCAAAGCCTTACTTCCAGGATTGTATCAGATCAAGGTCACTTTTTATAAGCGGGTGAGATTTGTCGATCAACCACAAGACTCACAGACAATCAAGCTCTTTATCGATAACCATGTGCCGGCCACGATTATTGAGAGTATTCGTCATGGATCAAGCGAAGTCTCTGCTTGTGCGATAGAAACTATCGGAGCAGCTCCGGATGGTCTTAATTTCAGAATTACAGCCGATGATCCTGAGGGTAATCTGCGTGGAGTTAATTTCTACGCAACCTATGGAGAGGGACAATCGATAAGAATTTTTAATGAATCGCACACCTCTCATCCCGGAAACTGGGGAGGCTTTGCCAATCGATCAGTTCCATCCACAGGGAACTGGAGACCGCCGCAATCTTGCGCCTATAGTTTCGTACTAGAAGCGACTGCACGTACTACCGATGGCTACCGCTGGGTAGGGCAAAATCATACGCATCGGAATCTGACGCTTTTGCTCTAAAGAGAAAATCGATTTAATAATAATTTGTATATCCACAATTGCACCTGGAGCTTTATTTTCTTTGCTTATTGGGCCAGAAGACGCCTGCCTGCCGCAGGTAGGCCTGCCTGCCGGTAGGCAGGGAAGACCGAAATGCCCAAATTACAATTTGGTACCAATTATATTCCTGTCTTTTTTAACTACTGGCAAAGTCGCGGATAATCATAAATAATAAAAACCACTCCTTAGTCTAAGTCGTGGTTTTTTTTAATGGTAAATAAAAAAAGTATCTGAGCGGCTGGTAACGTTTACCCTTTAAACTTGTCCATTGAATTCAATACTTGAAATCACTCCAATCTCCCTTAAGCCTTGTTCATTGAGTTTGCCCATTGATTATTTTTTCTGTTCCTTTTCCCCAAAAATCTTATACAGCAAAAAGCCTATGCCGATCAGAAAATGAAGGACTAATATCGATACAATAAAATAAATGGTGGTGTCGCTCATCACATGCAATTAAGAGTTTTGGAGATCGATTCCCTATGACTTTTGTCTTAAAACAAAAAAACCAATCGTTTTCGATTGGTTTCTAATTTTGGAGACTTTACTTGACTACTTAAAACCAATATCGCCTAACCCTTTGTGAGAGATTTTGATGGCTTCCATCGGGTCAAGTCCGAAAGTCTGATCTTGCTCAACAAGGTAATATTCCATTCCGGATTTTTCCTTTTCCGCCAAGATCCGCTTGAAATCAATCGAGCCAGTTCCTACAGGCGCAAATTCACCTTCGGCACTCATGTCCTTTACGTGCCAAGCCTTGAATCTTCCGGGATACTTTTCGAAGTAGGCCAGCGGATCTGCGCCGGCTTTGGTCACCCAGAATAGATCCATCTGGAAATTTACCTGAGCAGGATCCGTATTCTCCAGTATATAATCTGCCAAAACAGTTCCGTCTGCCATCGGCTTAAATTCGAAATCATGATTGTGATACAACAGCTTAAGGCCTGCATTACTACATTTCTCACCAAGCGTTTTCAGAACTGAAACTAGCTCCTCTTTGGTCCCTTTCATGCCCATTCCTTCAGGGCCGAAAGTAAACATGCCCATTGGAGGAACTGGAATCACAAAATAGCCGATTCCGGCAGCCTTGGTGTCAGTGATCAGTTGATCTGCATTTTCCATAGTGACCATTCCCATGTGAGCGCTCATTGCGGTAAGCCCGATGGAGGCCAGGTAAGCTTTGAAATCCGTCGGTGCCATTCCGTAGAATAATCCATTGTCGTAATTGGCGGCTTCTACATAAGCATAGCCCGCGTCTGCAACAGCCTGCAAAGTCGCTTTTGGATCTTTTGCCATCGAATCCCGAAGCGTGTATAGAGCCAAGCCACCAAACTGTGTGGGTTGAACTTCTGTGACTTCGGTGAGTACTTCAGTTTCGGATTTGGGGTTGCAGGCTAGCATTCCAAAAGTCAGGACAAATACTGAAAAGAGAGTTGATAGAAATATTTTCTTCATTTTTTGGGGTAAATTAAAGTGCGTGCGAAGATATGGAAATGGTGATAAAGTTTGCAATTATTGGTATGAATGGAAATATCTACTAACCCGTTCCGAATGTTATTGAAGTTAATTTTGTATTCCATTTTTCCTCAAAACCCACTTCACCAGCGGACCAATAGTCAATCCCTACACATAAGTAATCGTAAGGAAAAGTTCACGCTCCATCTTTGGCTCTAGTGATAAGGCCAATGCAATTGATATCCCGCCTCGAATGCCACCCCAAGCCATAATCAGGTTGGTTTTGGGGATAAAATCCAATCGTTTTTTGAAAATCTCCACAGGTCCTGACAAAGCTAAATGCCTTGCAATGAGTGCAATTGGTATAGCCAATAATCCAAAAACAATATAAGTGCTGCTTAAAGTAATGATCAGCAGCTCCAGCCCAATCAATACGAAAAGCAGTGCATTGAGCAAGACATCGATCATCTCCCAAAACTTATCGATGTAGTTTTCTGTGTTTTCTGACTAGGTGATTTCTGGAGATTTATTTCCGAAGAAAATCCCCGCAACCACCACGGCAAGTGGTCCGGACACATTTAAATAATGCGCCAAAGCAGAAAAACCCATAACCAGTGCCAAGGTGATCATCACCTCAGCTTCGAAATTATCGATGGCCTTCATCAATCTGAATGCAACCCAACCCGCTACCAAGCCAAGGACAATACCTCCGATGACTTCCTCGATAAATAGCAAGCCCACATCACCAACACTCATGGAATCCAAACCTTACTGTGCGATTTTGAAAATCACGATAAATACGACTACTCCGACACCGTCATTGAAAAGCCACTCTCCTACAATTTTGGTCTCTAGCTTTTTAGGAGCATCGGCATCCTTCAGAATTCCCAGCACTGCTATCGGGTCGGTAGGAGAAATCAGTGCTCCAAAAAGAAGACAGTAGATGTAATCGATCGGATAGTTGAAAGCCAAAAACAGGTAATACATCATGGTCCCAATTAGAAAAGTAGAAATTATTACTTCTACAGTGGCAAATAGTGCTATGGGGCCTTTTTACGTTTTGAGCGAATCCAGCTTGGTGTGAAGCGAGCCGGCGAAGAGTAGAAAGCTCGGCATCACATGGAGTAGCACGGTTTCAAAATCGATAGACTCAATCAGCAAATTGGCCTCCTCCATAATGTAAGGATTGAAAGTGCCCAGAATATTGAGTGCTATGGTGAATACAATCGCAATAATCATCAAGCCAATCGTAAAGGGTAGCTTGAGAAAACGCGTATTGATAAAGGCAAAGCCCGCAGAAAGGATAATCAGGGTAGTGATGATATTGAAGATGCTCATGGCTTATTCTGAAAGCTAGTTTCGAAAAATGAAATTTTGATCGAATTATAATTTGAAAAAGCGGAAGTCAGAATTGATGAAATCTCAAAACAAGTCTATTCGCCGTATTAAATCGAGAAAACTTTTTCCCAACGGCACTCTCTTCAGTTTTATGTGATCCGCCCTCCAGCCTGTTGTTGGCGGGAAATTACACTGAGCTTGTCGATCTTTGTCGAACTACATCGAGTCGCATAGGATACAAATTGGCAGCAAGTATAAGTGCAGACATACAGATTTCAAGATCATACTAAACTGAAAACAACATAGCCCAATCCTATAGCAGCTACCATCCACAGTAACCAAAAAGGCTTGCGCTTCAGTGGATTTTTCCCCCAAAAAGCTAGCGTCAGTTTCATCATTATCGGCCTGTTTTTAGCAATTGTATTATACCCGTGATCGCTGATCCAACGGAATAGATCAGATTGCTGATACCAGCGATGCCAGTACTTTTGGGGTTTGGCAAAATACCATAAAGTCCGATAGGCTGAATCCGGGCCACTAAAAACAGCTCCATCCGATTCGATTAATCTTGATGCTTTTTTAAATTCCTTGAGTGGAATATCTTCAAATTCTCCAGCAGCTTCCTGAAAAGTATCATAAGTCAAATTCACCGTTTTGCTTTTCCATACGATGATCCAATATTTACAAAACCCGCATTCGCCATCCCAGATAAACAAGGGTTGCTTAGGAGGATTTTGAGTCTTTGCGATCTTGGCAAACATGTGATATTATTTTTAATGTAATGATGGGAATAAGTAGATAGTACTGTTTTTAGAGGACACTGAATCGACTGGATTTTTAAACTTTTATACAGAAAGTACAACCTAACAAAACAAGTATTACGCCATTTTAAAGATTTGATCGGGTGAAGGACGTTTCTCGGGAGTAGGATTAGGTGCGTAATCTGATTAACCACGACCCCGTAGTGGATAAGACTTGGATCTGGATTGGGATATTGGATATTTAATTTTATATTGAAACAGGCTTTGTGAGTATTTTTATTTTAGATTTTTACCAATTGTTGCTGGTTGAAATCATTTCTTGAAAAGTGGATCTAGTTAAATCTCTTAGAATTGTTTTCGAAAAGGATCGGATCATACAAGCTCATTATCATCTTGCATATAAAGATGCCGTAGCAATAGATAGTTTTTTAGTGATTTGATTGGAGATAAATGAAAGATTAAAGTAATCCAAATGAAGCAAAACTCAATTACGATCCTAGTACCTGTAATCCAAGAAAAAGTCCAAGATCTGCTAGATTGCCTAGCCAGGATCTCTTGCTCATCTGAAGCTGGTTTTTCAAAAAAGCTGGATGATTTGGGTATTCTCCACTTTGCCCGATGGGTGGTCATCGACCACGGAAGATCCTGGATCAATGATGATCAGACTCGAAAACCCAAATTACTTTTTGTAGTGGATTTTGACGGAAACGAATCTGATTTTCTCCACCAAATATGTGATTCCGCAGGTGAGATTATAGATGAAGTATTCAGTCACTGCGAAAAATATCCAAGCAAAGATTTCTCCAAAACTGAGAGTAGAGTTCATTTTTTACTATTCAATACTATTAAAGACTCGGCAGTATATATCGGAGCTCTGGGGCGAACTGTAGCTCAAATCAAAATTGAGCGGAAGCTTAGGTCTTATATCAGAGATTTTTTGGATTCACGATCTTGGCTGGATGTCTCTGCCCAGACGCTACACAGAAAGATCAAGTCGCATGTTTTGTCTAATCCTGATTTCCAATTTCTGAAAGAAGAAAAAGTCAGTATTCCAAGAATCAATTACTTGGGTGTGGTTTTTCTTGGTCTTGTGCTTTTGATACTTTCTCCCTTAATTATCATTTGGATTCTTATTGTTCACTTTTTCTACGAGCGAAAAGATGAGAATTTTAACCTGAAAAGAAGTCAGTTAAATAATGATTTCTTGAATGACTTGGAGGCCAGCGAAGATTTTAAAAATCAGAATCAATTCACACAATTGGTCGATATGAAATCGGGCAAGGTTCGTAAGGTCACTATTTCCGCCATGTTTTTATTGACAAACGGACTGATCAAGTTCTTTTTCAATCAAGGCAAACTGCTGGGGATTCCTACGATTCACTTTGCTAAATGGGTACTTTTTGAAGGAGATTCCCGGGTTCTGTTTTTCTCAAATTTTGATGGAAGTTGGCAGCAATATCTGGGAGATTTCATTGACAACAGCGGTTGGGGACTTACGGGAATCTTCTCTAACACAAAGGTTTTTCCCAAAACCAACTTTCTAATCACCGGAGGAGCTTACCGAGAGGAGCATTTTCTTGCATGGAGTCGAAACTCAGAGCTGGTGACAAATTATTGGTATTCGGCCTACCCGGATCTTTCCATTAAAAATATCAATAACAATACCAAGATCAGAGTTCAGCTTATGAAGTCACTCTCGGATCGCAAGGCAGCAAAATTCCTCAAACTCTTTTAGAAAAATTATGACCATACTCGAACTCGACAATATTCAAGGTTACCTAATCCGAGGTTATGCACATATGCTGTATTCTAGGTTTGCATATCTTCAGATTTCCGATGCTAAAGCTGCTAAAAAATGGCTGTCAGAGTCTTGGAAAACGATGACGACGGCAAAACATATTCGGGACAAATCACAAATTTCAAATACACATTTGAATATTGCTTTTACCCATGATGGATTGAAGCAGCTAGGCTTAAACGAGGAGAACCTTGCTGCATTTTCCAGAGAGTTTAGGCAGGGGATGGTTTCGCCGCATCGTACCCGGCTTTTGGGTGATTCTGACTCAAGCAGCCCCGAAAGTTGGATTTGGGGTGGGCCTCAAAATGAGCCAATTCACCTTTGTCTTATGGTCTTTGGCAATGATAAGTCAGGCAAAGATGATCTTGAAATGGATAAGCAAGTATGCTTGGCGTTTTACGCAGAATTGGAATCCAAATTTGAGGAAAATGGATTTAAATTGGTTTACTATATCGATGGGCAGACTCAGCCGCAGAATAAGGAGCATTTTGGATTTCGGGATGGAATATCCCAACCGATTATTGAGGGCTCCGGCAGGGTAGGTCCAAAGGATGACGTGGTCAAGGCAGGTGAGTTTTTATTTGGATACAAAAATGAATTTGGGGTTTATCCGGATACTCCTTTACTAGCATCACCACAAGGCGATCTAAATCTTCTTGACTCAGATGCAGAAGGAAGCGGACAAAAGGATCTTGGCAAAGACGGCACCCTAATGGTGATGCGCCAGCTGGATCAGGATGTCAATAAGTTTTGGACATTCATGAATGACAACACCAAGAATCCTGACGGCTCAATCAATGAAGCGGAAAGTGCAAAGCTAGCGGCCAAAATTATGGGCAGATGGCAAAATGGTGCTCCGATTACACTTTTTCCTGATAAAGATCCCGGACCAAATAGTGACATTAATGAGTTTGGGTATGCCAAATTTGATAAAGACGGTCTCAAGTGTCCCTTTGGATCCCACCTTCGGAGATCCAATCCCCGGGACAGTGTGGATGATCATGGTGCCAAAGAGTCTTTAAAACTGAGCAAGCAGCACCGGATTATCCGACGTGCAAGGCTTTATGGACAGATTTATGAAGGTTCTCCTACTGATACCCGTCCCGATGGAGATGTGGGATTACTGTTCATCTGTTTTAATATTGATATCAGCAGGCAATTTGAGTTTCTTCAATACACTTGGGCAAATCTTCCAAAGAATAAAGAACTATATAATGATCCTGATCCGATCATTGGGGGAAAAGAGCGTCTGAGCACTGGGGAGCAGCAAAACTTCACAATACAAGATTTACCGGTCAGCCGATCAGTCAAAAATCTACCACGAGTAATCACCGTGAAAGGTGGGGCTTATTTCTTCCTGCCATCGATTAATTCGCTGCGATTTCTGTCGACGATTTAAGTTGCTGTTTAGCCTACTCTTCCAAAAGTGCCTTGGCATTATTGAGCCCATTTTGAAGGTATTTTTTAAGAAAAAGTTTACTGAAAATGGAGAGAAATAATCTGGAGGGCAGATTTTTGTAGGTGAAATAATACACCCAACGAAGTCGTGTCTGATCATCTACCGTATCAAACCACATGTGGCCATAGGTTTTGTCAGTAAAATGCTTGAAAACATCACTAAACTCTGTTGTCTGATAGGCATAGTTTGAGGGATAGTGCACTGAGATAAGTTCTTCTACCAAAGTAGCTGAGTCGCCTCGCTCGACTAGTCTATTGTCGCCCACTTTTTCCCAATTCCCTCTTAGTGTGGTCACTTTAATGACGCCATAGATCGGCCCTGTTTTCAACAGCCAACTGGATAGCTTGGTTACGCTGGAGACGAATTCATATGCTTTTACCTTATCACAATTGACAGTGACTTCAGCTGTAGTGAATATGATATGTTTGGAAGGTATCTGTTGATCCAGTGTGTCATTGGGATTTTGCGGAAGCATGTCATTCAAAAAGTCTGGCGAGTCTTTTGGTTCTGCCACCGGCAATTTGTTTTTATCATGTCTGAATTTCGACATCACATCGTATACTCTTTTTCTCACCCGATTAAATGACCCTAAAGGCCGATGCTCAGGCAACGAATGCCAAGGATTAAAGGACAGGTTGTCGCCATAATTCAGCTGAGCATTGGAATCAAATAGCTGTGGATAAATCGTCAGGGTTGCCAATTTGATGTTTTGTGATGACCAAGGCACGGTTGGATCTTCGATAGGCATCGCATCTGCATCGGTCTGGAACTGGACGAAAAAGTCAAATTGAGCAACATTGTCATGCAAAGTTTGCGCAAGATTATACCGCAAATAGTTGTAATCAGTGGTGTTTTCGACCACCGTGGTATTGCTGGTGGATGGGCGTAGATGGTATTTTACAGCCCGGTCAAGACCGCCAAACTGATACGGTTGGGTGCTCCAATAAGGGATGTCCAGGGGATTTTTACATGCGACTTTACCTTTGAACACACGCCCAAGTGTAGGCCAATGAAAAGGGTTTAAGAAATAAATCAAGCCCCTAAGTTTATTAGCGCTGGTGACAGCCGTAAGGAGTGTAGCCAATTCCTTGATTGTCTTCGCAAAGAATACTTCGCTGCTCATCAACAGAAAATCTTGCGTCTCCTCAAGCAGTTCGTCACGGAGTAGTTTTTCGCCAGACACGCCCAAGAGTTTTATGGCTACGCCTCTAATATCCTTTTTCCTGTCTTTTTGAGGGGCTGTATTTCCATTGGAAAAGCGCACCCACGCATGGTAATCTTTCCCTTGAGCTGCAAAAACTCCAACTCTCAATTCTTCTGGTAAGTCATCTTCTATTTTGAATGTTGCCTTGACACAACCATGCATTTTGGTATGCACTTGTCTAAGCATCTTTTTATCCTCATACATTCGAGTCACCTGATCTTCAAATTCCCGAACCATTTTTGCGGCAATGCGATCCTCCTCTGCGTCTACATATTCGAGGCCTAGTTTTTTATTGACTGCTGTGTTTGACATGAAATTCTACAAAATGGTGAGAAGAAGAACGAAAAAATAGATTTGAAAAACGACGTGTTGTTGTTTAAAAATAAGGTAAAGATTCCTCAACTCAAAATATTATTTTGTCATCCAAACCTTATTATTGTACTATATTTATTCCAAAGGTTTTACCAACAGTATCACCAAGCTGCTGATGTTCTGAAGTCTTTACCTTAAATAATCCGTGGATGAAGTGGCAAATTTTGTATCAGAAAGATAGTCCTACTGACCAAGACTCAGGTTTGGTCTTGAAGCAAAATGTCGCCGTTAAAAAAACATCACTTTCATTGCTTTCCCAAATAGAAACTTTGAAAGCAGGAAATGAAGCTTCTTTTATTGGATTGGCTATTGATGGGTTTAGGCCGGTCTTGGAGACTGAAAGCAAAGGGAATTCACTCAGCCTTATCCTACAAAAAATTGTAGGACGAACCTTGCGTGAATCCATTTCCGAACGACAAAGTGTCGTCGATAAGCTGAGAATTTGCATCGCAATAGTCAAAAAACTTGCAGCCGTCCATCAGCAGGAGTTTGTGCATCTGAATCTCAATCTAGATCACATCCTGATCGAAGAGGAGTCAAAAGAAGTGATCTTCATCAGTCTCGGGTTGGCAACTCGGATTCAGCGAAAAATAGGAATCGAGAGGCGGTTGATCTTCTTAGAGGCAGATTACGACTTTATATCGCCTGAGCAAACCGGAAGGATCAGTGCCGATATCGGCTACTACACCGATATTTATGCGGTAGGGATTATTTTTTATTGGGTTTTTACCAATCAATTGCCATTCGGGAGTAAAGAAGGAGCCGCAAAAATCCATGCACACATCGCACTCACGCCCAAGGCTCCGGCTGAAATCTCAGATATTCCCCAAATCCTGTCGGATTTGATCATGAAGATGATCGAGAAAGACGTCAAAAATAGGTATCAATCTGCAAAAGGCGTTTTTCAGGATTTGGAGATGATCTTAGAAGCCTGTCGCAATGATGACGATATCAGTGGATTTTTGCTTGGAACTTTCGATTCATCGGGGTTATTGAGATTTTCTGATCAATTATATGGAAGAGAGCCTCAGATCGCTGAAATCAAAGAAGCTTTCTCCAAAATATCCCAAAATGAGAATAATCTCCTGCTCGTCGCCGGTAATTCGGGTGTCGGAAAATCTGCACTTATAGAGCGACTATATGACTCGGTGGTGCAGGAAGGAGGTTATTTTATCTCGGGGAAGTTTGATCAGCTACGAACAGATGTGCCCTATGCGGCATTTTCGCAGGCATTTGGTAAATTGATGATACAGATTTTGCTTTTAAATGAGAAGCAGCTCAAACAATGGAAAACACACCTTCAGCGGCTATTACTTCCCATTGGCCAGGTGTTATTTGAGATTATTCCGGGTTTGGAAAAATTACTGGAGAGCGAACCCGAGGTGCCCGTATTAAATGGCGCTGAAGCCCAGCTAAGATTCAATTATGCATTGACCAGGTTCTTTAAGGTTTTTTCAGAACTCGGTAAGCCGATTGTGATCTTCATCGATGATCTTCAATGGAGTGACGAATCTTCTTTGAATCTCATGCGGAATATCCTGAGCAATAAAGAACTCAATAATATCATGATCATCGGCGCCTATCGGGATAATGAGATTACCTCAGACCATTTATTTCTCAAATTCAAATCGGAGCTGAAAGAATTGGAAATAATTCCCGTGGAAATCCTCCTGGAGAATCTAAGAGAGGTAGATATCAAAGCAATGGTTTCCAATTCCTTAGGAAGATCCAAGTCGCAACTAGACGAACTGGTCAAGATCGTATTTAAGAAATCCGGTGGAAATGCATTGTTTGCACATCAATTTCTGAGAGCAATCTACAAGAATGAGATGCTGACTTTCAACAGCCGGGAATCTACATGGAACTGGGATACAAATAAGTTGATGAGCTACAATATCGAAGGAGATATTGTGGACTTATTTCTCGAAACCATCCACGAATTGTCAAAGGATACGATTTTGGTTCTCAAACTTGCCTCCTGTATCGGCAATAAGTTTGATTTGGGGACTTTGGAAGTGATCTCAGAGCAAGAGCGAGTGAAAGTGGTGGCGGATTTGAATCCTGCAATAGATTTGGATCTGTTGATCGAAAGCTTTGATGGGAATTATTACTTTGTGCATGATCGAGTACAGCAAGCGATCTATTCGCTAAATGATGAAAAAGGGAAGAAGGAAACCCATCTAAAAATTGGTCGCCTATTGTCCCGCAATTCCAAAGGAAATCAGCTGAGAGCAGCGATTTTTGATATTGTAAATCAGTTCAACTTTGGTAAAGAGTTGATTACGGATTTAGTGGAAGCTAAGAAGCTCTGTGAATTGAATAGCATAGCCGGTGAGCGTGCTCAGAATGCGACAGCCTATTCCTTGGCGTTGCAATATTTCGAGAATGCCATACATATCCTCCCGGCTGATTCTTGGGAAAAAGATCGGGATTTTGTCTACGACCTTTATTTAAAAGCTGCCATCACCGCCAATCAATGTAACAATCAGACGCTATTTACCGAATACACCAGCTTACTGGATAGCCATGCTGCCAGTACACTGGATCGATTGAGGCTTGCAGATCTTAAAATTCAAAATGCTAATGTCGAGAACGATCAAAAACGAGTAATTGAGATTGGACTTGAGATTTTGCATACGGTCAATATTAAGCTAAAGCGACATCCAAGTCAGTTGAATGTGCTTATTGGCTTTATCAGGACAAACCTGCGATTAGCCAGATTTTCAGAAAAAGAGATTCTAAGCCTTCCCAAGATCAAAGATGAAGAGTTGATCATCAGCATGTCTATCATGCACCATGTGTCATTGGCGGCGTACTTGACCGCGCCAAACCTGCTTCCTCTGATCATGTTTGAGTTAATCCGTCTTACGCTGAAGTTTGGCCTCGGCCCCAAAACGCCAGTGGCATTTGTAGTGTTTGGCTACATCAATTTTGCCTTTATGGGTAGAATGGAGAAGGGACTCAAATACGGCCAATTGGGAAATAGTATCTATGATATCCTTCAGAATGAGGATGAGCTGGTGTCATTCAAGCAGGTATATGTCATGTTCATTTCTCAATGGCTGATCCATCTCGGTAAAAGTATTCCAGACTTGGAGGAAGCATTGAAAAAAGGTCTTGAAACGGGTGATTTCGAATTTACCTCGATTATAGGTCAGCTGATTATCTACTGGCATTTTTATGGAGGCGAATCCATTGAGAAAATTCTGGAACGGGGCGAACTACTCAGCAAGCAAATCGCACCCCTCAATCAAATCATGCAGATTAAGCGAATCGATTTGTTCAGACAGTCCACCTTGGCATTGGTAGCAGGAGTGGATGATTTTGAAGTGTTGAGCGGTGAGATTTTTGACGAGCGAAAAATTAATTTTCCCGATACCCCGGCATTTAGCCTTTACTACCATAATCTCTACGCGCAAAAGAAAATGCTCGCGCTGATTTTTAATCAGCATGAGACGGCTTGGAAGTTTTGCTGCTTGGAGAAAAAGCATCTGACACCGATCAAAGGTTCGGTCACTGAGATGCTACTTTTCTACTACGAAAATATCTGCATCTCTCCAATCTATGCGTTGCGATCACCCTCCGAGCAGAATGTATTATTGAAGACCTGTCGGAAAAACATAAAACTGATCGAAGGTTTGGTCAAATATTCTGCGGTAAATTACCAGCATCGAGCCGAATTTATGAAGGCAGAATATGAATCGCTCCTAGGGAATTTTGACAAGGCGGTGAAACATTACAGCTACGCCATTCGATTTGCGCGCATCAATAAGTATGTACAGGAAGAAGCGCTAATCTGGGAGCGAGCTGCAAACTTTTTCCTTACCCAGAATCAACCCGAAGCTGCACAGTTCTATTTCACCAATGCATATAAAGCCTACGAGAGGTGGGGAGCAAAGGCAAAACTGGCACAGATGAGGCAGGTTTATTCCAGCTTTATATCAAATGAGGAGATCGGTATTCAGCCTACGAATCTTGATTTGGACACAATATTAAATACGATCAATCTAATCTCCGGTGAAATGAGATTGGAGAATATTCTGACCGGATTGATGAAGCTAGTCAGCGAAAATGCGGGTGCTGATCGAGCATTTCTCATTACCGTTGAGCAGGGTGAGAAAGTTATCAAGGCTTCAATAGACAATGCAAGTAATGAGATCGAAGTTCTTCAAAATATACCATTTGATGAGTTTGAGGAAATCAGTCATTCCGTAGTCAATTTTGTGATCAGATCTGAGGAAACCCTTGTACTGGAGGATGCCAGTAAGACGCTCCCATATTCCAATGAGGACTATATCCAGCGAAATAAAATCAAGTCAGTCATCTGCATTCCTCAGAAGCATGCAGGGGTTGGGTTTGCTTACCTCTACCTTGAGAATAGCTTACTCACGGGAGCTTTTACTAAGGAGCGTATCGAGATTCTACAAGTGATGGCCACGCAAACCACCATCTCACTTCAGAATGCCATGCTTTTGGAGCGTACAAATAAACTGAATGAGCAATTGATTCAGGAAGTGGAAGTTCGCAAAGGGGTGGAGGAAAATTTACGGGTAAACGAAAAAAGACTTGAGGAATACAATACCAACCTCGAATACAAAGTCCGCGAACGCACCAAGGATTTGCAGAACGAGATGGAAAAATCAGATGAGCTTTTATTGAATATTCTCCCGCTGGATATTGCCCGAGAACTGAAAGAAAACGGATCTGCACAGCCGAAGAAATATGACAGTGTGACGGTGATTTTTACTGATTTCAAAGGTTTTTCAAGTATAGCGGAGCAAATGAATGCCGTAGAGCTTGTGACTGAGATAGATTACTGCTTCAAAGAGTTTGATCGAATCATCGAAAAATACGGCATTGAAAAAATTAAGACGATCGGCGATTCCTACATGGCTGTGGGTGGTCTTCCGACCGTGAATAACACGCATCCAGTGGATGTGATATCAGCAGCGATAGAAATACAGGCATTTATAGAAGGATACAAGCGAAAAAACCGATTGGCAAACAAGCCGATTTTCGAACTCCGGATTGGGATTCATACCGGCAATGTAGTAGCTGGTATAGTAGGTCTGAATAAATTCGCTTATGATATTTGGGGAGATACGGTGAATCTTGCTTCCCGAATGGAGAGCAGCAGTGAAACAGGCAGAATCAATATCTCGGGAACTACTTATGAACTCGTAAAAGACCATTTCTCATGCTCGTATCGAGGCAAAATTCTTGCAAAAAATAAAGGAGAAGTAGATATGTATTTTGTGGACGGCACTAAAGGTTGAGGGTAGTGTTTATGAAATTGATCGAAGGGCGATGACCAAAACTGAAGACCAAAGACAGAAGAATGGGCTAAAGCGAGGTAGACCGACTGGACGGGTTGTTGTTCATTGATACCTTAGTTACCTTTAATTGTGGTCTGTGGCATATAGACTACTTTCATTTTAGTCATTCAATCTCCCTTTTCACATACTTTCGCCAATTATGTTCTTCTTTGAATCCTAGCACTTCACGGATTTTTAGATTTGAAAATAAGGCTTCATGCTCCCCTAATTCGCGGGTAATCGGCACACCAGGGAAAAAAGTTTCCGCCAATTTTTTGCTTGGGATAATTGTCATTCCAACTTATTCTTTCCGTAAGAATTGAATTTTAAATTCGATCTTTTTTTGCAGTATGCTTCAAAAATCTATAGAACCATAGCGCCTATTTATCTTTCTCTTTAGTTTCCTGTTTTGGAGGGTCTAACTCCAACAATAAATCAATAAGTACTTGAGGGCGAGGATGACTTAAGGCAATTGGCGTTACACTAAAGCCTTGCTCCTTTAGCAACTCCTGAACAGCAAGCTCACCAATAAGATGGCCTGCACCAACTGCTACAAAGCTAGGTTCTCTGAGCATTTCTACCAGTTGGGGCACCCAATACTGATTTCTCTCAATGGCCATGGGAGTTGCTCCTCCTGCCATTTTGCTCATCGCTAAAAT